>OGYK01002482.1_pt1 | contig 11965 bp, 10 predicted proteins | sample 1576501 | NCBI WGS metagenome assembly OGYK01 (sample SAMEA3541530, study PRJEB24748) | human gut metagenome | biome: human gut; feature: human-associated habitat; material: faeces | place: China | collected 2012
TATCTTTATGGACATGGATGTCATACTTTAGATCAAGTCATTTCTTACTTTGGAAAACCTGATGATATTCATTATGATGTAAGACAACTTTTAGGAACAGGTCGTATGAATGATTATTTCGATTTAGATCTTTATTATGGAACATTAAAAGTATCAGTTAAATCAAGTTACTTTAGAGTAAAATCAAGACCTTCCTTTATTGTTTATGGTAAAAAAGGAATGTTTGAAAAATATAGTAAAGATCGTCAAGAAGAACACCTAAAACTTTTTCATATGCCAACGAACAGTGATTTTGGAAAAGATCTTCCTGAACATTATGGAACCCTTACTTATTATGATGATCATGGTATTTATCATGAGGAAAAAGTACCAACAGTTGACGGAGACTATACAAGAGTTTATGATGGTATCTATGATAGTATTGTTTATGGTAAGGAACAAGTGATTCAACCATGGCAAACAATTCTACAAATGGAAATGTTAGAAACAGGAGTAAAGGGTTTAAAATAGTATGAAAAAATATTTTTTCTTTGATATCGATCGGACCCTGGGGCTGGGAATCACCGGGCAGGTGCCGGAAGACACCCAGTACTGTGTGGATGAACTCCAGCGGCAGGGGCATTTTGTGGCCCTGGCCACAGGACGGCTCCAGTGCGATGCGGCGGCTTTTGCGGCCAAACACGGCATCCGTTCCATGGTGGCCGACGGCGGCAACGGAACTGGTATCGGTCTTCACGCTCCTGAATGACGCAGTGGCCAAGGGCGGCAAAGAGAATATGCTCACGGGTGCGGAACGCAGCAAGACCTTGTGGGCGTTGAACGACAAACTTTCGGTTTTCAGCCGGAAGCTGCACCTGCTCTACCTGAGCATACGGTACTATACCCTCAATGACGTGTGGAACAACGTGACGGCCGGGATGCTCGACCGCAACAACGGAGAGGCGGCACGGATGGCCATGTCCCGTTGGCGCAGGGCTGCCGTCCTTGCACGATAAAATCAGGTGAATGATGAAACGGACGATTTGGATAGGCATCTTATTGCTGTGCATCGGTATCGGCAAGGTTCGGGCACAGAACGACCCCGTGCTTGCCGGGATGATCCTGCTCTATACCGACAAGGCGGAAAAGGAGCTGAAGAACCAGGAGAAGGTCATGCTGATACAGACCACCGGACACCTGTGGACGAAAGAGGAAGTGAAAGCCACGACCGACCTGCAACGGGAGTTCAACAACTATTTGGACTCTTTCCGGTCGATAATCTGCTACGCAGCGCAGATATACGGTTTTTACCACGAAATATCAAGGCTGACGGACAATATGGGAGACTTTACCAGACAGGTAAGCCGCAATAGTCCCAACGCGCTGGCCGTTGCTCTCTCCACGCAACGGAACCGCATTTACCGGGAACTGATTATGAACAGCGTGGAGATTGTGAATGACATCCGCATGGCGTGCCTGTCAGACAACAAAATGACGGAGAAGGAGCGCATGGAAATCGTATTTGGCATCCGTCCGAAGCTCAAGATGATGAACAAGAAACTGCAACGGCTGACCAAGGCGGTGAAATACACGACGATGGGCGACATCTGGCGTGAAATCGACGAGGGGGCACGCCCGGCAGCCGACAAACGGGATATCGTGGAAGCCGCCAAAAGACGCTGGCGGCAGATAGGAAGAAATGTAAGACCTTAAAAACAGACAACGTATGGGCGTTTGGAGTACACTATTGAAATATGGCGGCAAGGCCATGAAAGGTGTCGGTACGGCTACAGCGACTACCGGCAAAAGTATGGGTAAGGCAGTGCTGCACCCTTCGCAGACCTTGCGTGGCGCGGGTCAGGCCGTCAAGACGGCGACCATCGGCGGTGCGGTCGGTTATGTGGGCTGGGAGAAGCTGACCACCGACAAAAGCGTGGTGCGTATCGTGAGCGATGCGGTCATCGGCGAACCGGCAACGAATACCCTCGCGGAGACGGCGGACGGAGTGCGTGAACTGACGGGCAAGGCCGGGGAAGCCGTCAGTTCGGTCAGCGGTGCGGTAACCGGCATCGACAACAAGCTGAACGGTGTGTCGAACTTTTTGCGCCAAGCCTCCGGTGGCGGAGGCCTTGATATGTTCGGCAACTTTTTCCGTAACCTCGGCAGCGGCAACGTGTCGGGGCTGAGTATTGCCGGGCTGGTTGCGGCGGCGTTCCTCATATTCGGACGCTTCGGCTGGCTGGGCAAGATTGCCGGCGCATTCCTCGGCATGATGCTCATCGGCAACAATGCGGGTGTCTTCCGAACGCCGGAGACAGAAAACGTGCAGCGCACCCGGACGCCCGAACTTCCGGCAGAGGAACAGACGCATGGCGGAGGGATGAGAAGATAGGGATATGAATCAATAGGTAAACAGCATGAAATATACAGAAGAAATGATCCTGCAATCCGATAGCGGTTATTGTATGCCTTTCGAGGAACAGCAGGGCAAAGACGTGGAGCTGTCGCTCGGCTACGGCGAACAGACCGACCCGGCGACGGGCGAGAAATTCTTTCATCACGGCATTGACTTCAACGTGCGGTGCTATATGCTTTCTGCCCTCGCCAGCGGCATTGTGTCGGGCGTGGGCAACGATTCCGGACACGGCATCTGCCAGACCATCCGCTACGGGGAGTATGAGGTGACATACGGAAATCTGTCCAATGTCTTCGCTCAATTCGGACAGCGTGTAAAGGCCGGACAGACGGTAGCTTTGAGCGGTGACAAACTGCACATGACCGTCCGCTTCAAGGGCGAGGAACTGAACCCGCTGGAGTTCCTGACGATGCTGTACGGGAACATACAGGCAATGCGTCAGGCCGGCGGACACGAGACAGACTATTTATCCGGCTTGGAGATGGAACTGAAAACCGATTATGAACGGGACAAAAGGGAGATAGAGGAACTGATGCTGCACTTCCTGCCGCACTATATGGAGGATTTGCGGCATGGAGCATACACCTTGCCCCGGAATACGGAGCAGTCGCTACGCCACATCTTCACGGTGGGCGCGATGAAGGAGTATTTCTACGAGAATATGCCGAGCATGGCCAATCCGCTCGGACTGGGACACAAGGCCATGCCGCTGGCCTGCAAGGTGCAGAACCTCCTTATTGCGGATTTCCTGCATTACCTCGCCCTGCGGCATGATGTGTACCTCTCCACTGCGAGCAGCGACATAAAAAAAAACTCCATGACGAAGCCCTGACCTATGGCGGCATCATAGACCCGTTGGCGGAACTGGACATCGACATACAGAGCTTCGACATACCGAGGCTTGTCACGGTCTATCCCGACCGGGCGGGTGTGCGCTGGTGGACCAAGGCATGGTTCAACAATCGGGAAGAGGGCGAGACATCCGTCGAAATCGAACGGGAGCAGGCGATACGGTTCATGCAGGACAACATCGAAAAGGACGCATGGCTGGAAGAGTTCTTTCCCCGGCAGATGGAGGTTTACCACAACGCCATCGAGCAGACGAAAGAACAGCTATTGAAACAGATAAATATATAATACACAACATGGATGGAATCAGACATAGCCGGCAATTCGCGGAAATAGAACGTCTTGTGAGCGATTATTTCCATTGCCATCTCGCTCCCGTCATGTCGAAAACGCAGGCTTTCCTCACGAAGAAGCAGGGCGAGGAAATGAGGGAGTATTCCACCTCATTGGGCGGCATACTCAGCGCAATGGCGTCTGCGGCACAGCCGATGGGCGACCCGTACCAGGTACTCAAGGTTACGGGCGAATGGAACTCGAAGACGACGGAGGACTACATCGGAATGTGCAAGGCGGAGATTACCGGCTCCAAGGAGATACAGCAAGACCTCGCATACATGGCCGGGCAATGGCGCGATACCGTCGTGCGGGAAATCGGGCGTGAACGGTACAACGAACTGTCGGAACAATTGGGCGGTGACCTTGCCTACGCCTATATGGACTACCGGGTAGAGGAACTGATGATCGACCGGCTGGTCAAGGAGCGAATGCCGAAATCGTCAGCCGACTACATCATCCGCAAAGCCGCAGAATCAAGCTTGCTCGGACTTTCGCAGACCTTGAACCGCTCGCCGCTTGCTGAGGAAATCGAGGCACGGGGCGAAGCGGCCTACCGTCCGAAAGGATGGGAAAAAGGTGCGGGTCGGGTATTGGGCGCAACGGCGGATGCCGTCATGATGGGTGGCGCAGGTTCGTGGGCGACATTGGCAAAGTTTGTCGGGGCGGACGTGGCTATCTCGGCAGTCGCCTCACGCTTCGAGCCTGAAAAGTCGCCCAAGCTCTCTGTGGAGCAATGTATCAGCAAAGGTGTGTTCGGTAGCGAACGGAACGTGTTTACGGACTTCCGTAAGGAGGCTGCAACAGTACAGACGGGTGATAGTGCGCTTATTGTGGCGGCCAACGAGCAGTTGAAGAAAAAAATACCTGTGATGAACTTTAATTTTTTGGAGTGGATGCAGACACCAAAGTTTACCCCTTTCCAAATGTCCGAAAAGCCCGGACACCCTGAAAAGAAAAATGAACGTGCCGAACGGTACAAGGATGTGCCGCTCATCGTCGCTCCCGGACAGGAAGAAGCCTATTTGAAGCATTTGGAGAAATATAAGAATGCAACGGCTGTAAAATCCACAAAGGAATCAACACAGCCGGAAATGGAACAGAGGGAAAAAGTGGAGAAAGAGGAACGGCAGGTGGTTATTCCACATGAGGAAGAAAAGCAAGAGAGAGAGGCTGTGCAGACCAACACGAACGGATGGAGCGGATTGCTCGGTACATTGGGATTAGAGGGATTGGGCGATATCACGGGCAACCTCGGATATGTCATGGCCATGCTGCCCGACATCCTGCTGGGAGCTTTTACCGGCAAGACGCAATCGTTGCGCTTTGGGGACAACCTGTTGCCGATAGCGAGTATTGTGGCCGGTCTGTTCGTGCGTAACCCGCTGCTGAAGATGCTCCTTGTCGGTCTGGGCGGCGCGAACTTGCTGAACAAGGCTGGACACGAGGCGTTGGGGCGTCCCATGCCGTCCGCCGACGTGCATACGGAAAACCAGTACCGCCGTTATCCCGACGAACCGCTCAATTCCCGTATCGTAAACCCTGTACTGCAAGGCAGCACGCTCATCGCCACGATAGACCGTGTGCCTTGTACCATCCAGCTCACGCCGACCGTCGCGGAGGCTTACCGTGCAGGGGCATTGCCGCTGAACACGCTGGCGAACGCCGTGCTTGCCAAGAGCGACCAGTTGCGCCATATTGCCTCGCAGAATTACGACGACGGACAGCGGGAGACGATTGTGCGCACACGGGGCATCCAATAAATCCATGAACAATAAAAGCATGATGATATGAAAGAAAAGTCGCAAATCGAAAAAAAAGCCGAAGAAAAGCAGACGGAACTGCTGTCTGCCGCACTGGGCGGGGCATCGAACGCCGGCGGCCATTGGCTCAACGTATCGGGCAAGGGATTTCCCCGGCTCTATCCGCAAGGGGTCTCGGCCAGCCCGTTCAATGCCCTCTTTATGGCCTTGCATTCGGACAATAACGGATGCAAGACCAACCTGTTCACGCTTTACAGTGAAACCAAGGCACGGGGGGCTGCGGTACGGGAGCATGAGCAGGGCGTACCGTTCCTGTTCTATAACTGGAACAAGTATGTCAACCGGAACAATCCGAATGAAACCATCGACCGTACCGCCTATCTCCAATTGGACGAAGAGCAGAAGGCACAGTTCAAGGGTGTCCACAACCGAGAAATCCGCACGCTTTTCAATATCGACCAGACGACGTTGCCCTACGTGGACAAGCCGGCTTACGAGGATGCGGTAAAGCAGGACGGCAGTGTTCAGGAAAGAGGATATGCCGAGGCGGACAACCGCAGGTTGCGCACTCGGTTCAACGACTTTCTATTGAAGATGCGGGACAACCTCGTTCCCGTGCGCTCGGACGGTAGCGGAGTTCCTCATTACGAGACGGACAAAGATGCGGTCTATATGCCGCGCCAAAAGGATTTTGAGCATTACCACGATTATGTGCAGGAAGCCTTGCGGCAGATCGTGAGTGCCACAGGACATCAACAACGACTTGCCCGTGAAGGCATGGTCATGAAGAATGGTGTGGCTCCGTCAGAGGATGCGGTAAAATATGAAAGGTTGGTTGTGGAACTGGCTTCGGGTATCAAGATGTTGGAACTGGGACTGCCCGCCCGTCTGTCCGATGCAAGCCTGAAGACGGTGGATTACTGGTGTCGGGAGTTCAAGGAAAACCCGTGTATAATGGACGCTCTCGAAAGCGACGTGAACAATGCGCTTGATGTTATCCGAAAAGCGGAACGGGGCGAGAAAATTGAGTACGCCACCCTGCGAAACAGACGGCAGACCACGACCATGCAGGAACAGATGCCCAAGCATTACTTTGTGGCGAATGAAATCCGCCAGCACCCGGACAAGGCGGCGAAAAGCATCGTCCTCGTCATCGACCGGGAGGCGAAATCGGCGGATGTCATTTTGCCGGCAGGAGCTTCGACCGAGGCGAACAACGAGATTCCCGGCATGAACAAGGGGCGTATCGAACGGGCATTGCAGAAAGAGGGTATCGAGCAGGTGCGTTTCTATAATACTGACGGTGCATTGGGTTACAGACCCGATGACAGCTATTTCAATGAAAAAATGGTGACACTGGCCCGGTTAAGGAACTACACGTTGGAAAAGCTCTCCACGCTGGACGTGTCGGAAGCTGTCAGACGGGCGAATGAGGTCGGGTTCGATGCCGTGCAGATGATTCAGGATGACAAGAACCGTTGGGCACTCTATATCAAGCCGGAAAACAAGGAGGGGTACAGCGTCTATCCCGACAAGGAGGATGTGAACCGTTTTTTCTCCACGCTCAAGCAGGCGATGGACAACATCGACAAGGTACGGATGGAGCTGGCGCACAAGTATTATGCACTGGCGGAGGTCAAACCCGACCTGAAAGTGGATTTGTTCGGCAGCGATACGCCGGAGATTGACCTGAACCGTATTCAGCGTGTTGCCATCTTCAAGACCAGGCAGGATGGAATCCAGTGTGTGGCAACCATCGACGGACAAAAGCTGCAGCCCCGCAGCGTCACTCCACAGCAGTGGCAACGGATGTGGGTGGCGGAAGACCGTGACGGCTACAAGCGGCATTTGGCGGCTACGCTGTTTGCCGATGTGCTGCAAAAGGGACAATCCGTCGGGGAACAGAAAGCGGAAGAGCAGGTACGGCAACAGAATGAGGTGGTGGCGGAAAATCGGTCGGAAGAGACGAATGATGAAAATATGTCTCCGAAACGGCAGTTTTGGGACAACCTCAAGGAAAAGCATCCCGACGCCCTGTATCTGATTCGTGCAGGAGAAGTCTATCGGCTTTATAATGAGGATGCGGCAAAGGGAGCTGATATATTGGGGATTACGATGAAGAAATATCCGGAACGTGGATTTTCGGCTTTCGCAGAGTTCCCAAGGACGCAACTGGACAGCTATCTGCCCAAACTTGTCCGTGCTGGTGAGCGTGTCGCCATCAGTGAGATAGAGCTACAGGATAAACGGCAGGACGAGCAGGAAACACATAGGGGTATTCATAGATAAGGAGTGACGATTATGACCAAGAATCAGGAATATGCACTGCAATACGCAGATTATGCGATGGCACAGATGCGAAGGTATGGCATCCCGGCTTCCGTCACATTGGCGCAAGGCATACTGGAAAGCAGCAACGGACAGAGCCGTCTGGCAAGGAACGAGAACAACCATTTCGGCATCAAGGCAACTTCCTCGTGGATTGCCGAAGGCGGCAAATACGGAATCTACACCGATGATAAGCCGAATGAAAAGTTCTGCAGCTATGACAGCGTGGGTGATTCATACGAGCATCATTCCCGCTTTTTGAAGGAGAACAGCCGCTATGCCGGTTGCTTCAAACTCTCCCCGGACGATTACAAGGGCTGGGCACAAAGCATTGAGAAAGCCGGTTACGCCACAGGCGGCAAGTATGCCGAGAACCTGCAGAAAATCATTGAGCAGAACGGCTTGCAGAAGTATGACAGACAGGTGATGCAGGAGATGACGGCACAAGGCCGGCAGTTCGGGGTGGAACACAATCCGCTCCAGACTTCCGAGAGTGCGGAACATGGAACGGGGTATTCGTTCCCGGTGGAACGGGAGGAATTTCTGTTCATTACCTCTCCGTTCGGAACACGGCAAGACCCGTTGGACAGCACAAAGCAACAGATGCACAAGGGCGTGGATATACGTTGCAAAGCCGACGCGGTACTGGCTACGGAGAGCGGCGGCAAGGTCGTGGCGGTAAACCAGAACAAGAATACACCCGGCGGCAAGTCGCTGACGGTGGAATATGCTCGGACGGACGGCAGCAAGGTACAATGTACCTATATGCACCTCAAGGAGATTTCCGTCAAGGTCGGCGATACGGTACAGGCAGGCGGACGGCTTGGCACATCGGGCAATACGGGGACACGGACGACCGGGGAACATCTGCATTTCGGTGTGAAGAATATCTATGCCGACGGGACGAAACGGGATATAGACCCTGCGGCGTATCTGGCTGAAATCGCACAGAAAGGACATATCAAATTGCAAATGCTGCACAACGGAAATGACCTGCTCGTCAAATACAAGGCGGCGGAAGATACCGTGCCTGAAAAGAACCTTTCGCCAGACGGATGGATGAAAAAACTCCTTTCGTCGGAGGATAGCGGTGTGGGAATATCGGGATGCAACGACCCGATTGTGGAGATGGCGATGACCGCTTTCGCCTCCCTGATGCTTTTAGCCACACAGATTGATAACCGGGAGGAAGAGGAACAGAAGACGGCGATATCCGCCGCGATGGATCTTCGTACCATCGACCTGAAGCCGTTGTTGCCGAATATGAAGAACTGCGACCTGACTATCGGCGAGAACGGCAAGGCCATTCTGAAAGCGGACAACGGGGAACTGCATGTCTCGCGGGAGCTGACCGCTTCCGAGCTGAACCGGTTGTCTGCCACGTTGAACAACGGTACACTCACGGAAGAGGCCAAACAGATGCGTGTAACCGGTATGCTGAATACGGTTATCCTGTCGGAAGCGGCCTCACAGAATTTTGAGCAGGGGATGACCCGGCAACAGGGACAAACGGAAAACCTGCGAAGATAAAGGCATGGCGATATGATAAAATGCGTGATGATACAGCTATGCAAGTGTCTGGCGGGAGTTTCCCTCCTTGCGTTGCACCTCCGGTTCTGCTACCTGCTGTTGGGATGGATCGGGACGCTCGTTGTCGTGGGCGTGCAATTAGCCATCGCCGGATGGATGGTCTGGGCGATGATACGCGCACCCGACTGACCGCACTCTACAACAGTTCAACATCAATCAACCCATGTATCACTTGTCCGGATGATCCATGTATCATTAAAGACAAAAAACAGATGATTAAATGTAATGTTACGGTATGCGGCGTTATCGGCCGCGATGCGTCGGTTCGCAAGAATAAAGAAGAGAAAGAATTTCTGGTGTTTCCGCTCCGGGTACAGATTCCGGCGACGGGTGGCGGGCACACTATCGAGGTGGATGTCCGCAAGGAGGGCTGTCAGGAGGAAGCCGCCGGTTATCGGAACGGCTCCCGTGTAGAAGTGAGGGGTACGATGTATCTCAAACGCCGGGGCGACAAGCTATATTTCAACCTGTTCGCCGATGAAATCTGCAATGCCGCTACGGATGATGCGGATTGCGTCAAGGGCGAGCTGGTGTTTCGTGGTAAGGTCGGCCAGAACATCGAGGAAAAAAGGGATAAGAAAGACCAGCCTTATACGGTGTTCTCGGCGTTTAGCGCAGAGAAGGTCGATGACGGCTTCGAGTACCAGTGGGTGCGCTTCTTCTGTTTCGGTAAGGAGCGCGAAGCGTGGTTGCAGCCGGGTGTAAAGGTGGATGCCAAAGGTGAAATGAACCTGTCGGCACACAACGGGAAAATCAACCTTTCCTGCAAGATGGAGGAACTGACGCAATATGTGGCGGATTCGTCTAACTATAATCAATAAGGGTTATGGCCGGTTACAGAAAGAAGAATGCCGACGGACCGAACAGCGAGGACAAGGCTCTTGACCTGTTCGCCGAAATGATGATCGAGAAAATCGAGGGCATTCAAAAGGACTGGAAAAAGCCTTGGTTTACGGAGGGTACGCTACAGTGGCCCCGCAACCTTCACGGGCGCGAGTACAACGGGATGAATGCTTTTATGCTGCTTTTGCACTGCGAGAAAGAAGGGTACAAGATTCCCCGTTTCTGCACGTTCGATTGTGTTCAGAAGCTCAATAAGCCCGGAAAGGATGGAGAGGAACTGCCGCGTGTCTCCGTGCTTCGTGGTGAAAAATCCTTTCCGGTCATGCTCACCACGTTCACTTGTATCCATAAGGAGACTAAGGAGAAAATCAAGTATGACGATTACAAGAAACTCTCCGATGACGAAAAGGAACAATACAATGTCTATCCGAAGATGCAGGTGTTCCGGGTCTTCAATGTCGCGCAAACTAACTTGCAGGAAGCGAGACCGGAGCTGTGGCAAAAACTGGAGCGAGAAAATTCGCGTCCGGCAATCGAGGAGGGCGAGCATTTCAGTTTTGCCCCAGTCGATACGATGATAAGGGATAACCTGTGGATTTGTCCGATTACGCCGAAATATCAGAATGACGCCTACTATTCCATCACGAAGAACGAAATCATCGTACCCGAAAAGGAGCAGTTCAAATCGGGAGAATCGTTCTACGGGACACTGTTCCACGAGATGACGCACTCCACCGGAGCGGAAAACGTACTTGACAGGTTCAAGCCGACTACTTTCGGTTCTCCTGAATATGCCCGTGAGGAACTGGTGGCAGAGTTAGGCAGCGCACTGGTCGCACAGCGTTACGGCATGACCAAGCATATCAAGGAGGACAGTTGCGCGTATCTTAAAGGTTGGCTTGATGAGCTGAAGGAATCGCCACAGTTCATCAAGACAACGCTTCTGGACGTGAAAAGGGCAACCTCGATGATTACCCAGAAGGTGGATAAGATAGCGCAAGAACTGGAACAAAATGTCGGCGAGAAGCAGGAAAACGGAGCGGCATGCAAAGGCAGCTTTTTCCGGAAAGTCAGAAAAGATCCATATTTTGCCTATAGAAACGGACGATGCCTGGGCAAGGGATGTAGGACCTACCTTTGTTAAAAATGCCAGAAAGGAAGTTCGTGGTATAAACTGGCGTTTTAATGCCTGGGGGGGAGAAGTGGATGGCCTTTATGCAAGCTGGGAAAAGGACGATGCTGCAGCAGAGGCAATCTGCGATGCCCTTGATTATCCGGTGTATGATGCCGGTGATTTTGTGCTGGAAGGCGGTTCCATCCACAGTGACGGGGAAGGAACTTTATTAGTAACAGAGGCATGCCTCCTAAGTCCCGGAAGAAACCCCCATCTTACAAAAGAAGAGATTGAAAAGAAGCTTTGTGAATATCTGGGAGCAGAAAAGGTCATCTGGCTGAAAAATGGCATATGGCAGGATGAGACTAATGAACACATAGATAATGTGTGCGCCTTTGTAAAGCCGGGAGAAGTTGTTTTAGCCTGGACAGATGAGAAAGAGGATCCCCAGTATGCTCTTTCTATAGAAGATTACCAGATTCTGGAAAATGAAACAGATGCAAAGGGCAGAAAGTTTATGATACATAAGCTGCCAATTCCTGAGAAGCCGGTATGTATCCAGGAACAAGACTTAAAAGGGCTTATGTTTGAGCCGGGAGAAGATACCAGAGAAGCAGGAGAACGGCTGGCAGCCAGCTATGTAAATTTCTATATTGCAAATGAAGCAGTTCTGGTTCCGCAGTTTCAGGATAAACATGATAAGCTGGCCTGTGATATATTAGGAAAGCTGTTTCCTGATCGCAGGATCTG
>OGYK01002491.1_pt1 | contig 11934 bp, 13 predicted proteins | sample 1576501 | NCBI WGS metagenome assembly OGYK01 (sample SAMEA3541530, study PRJEB24748) | human gut metagenome | biome: human gut; feature: human-associated habitat; material: faeces | place: China | collected 2012
AGGAAATTGAAAAGCTGGGCTACGACTGGATCAAGGAGGAAGTGAAAGGAGAGGAGACCCAAGGATGACCGAAGCAGAAAAGCAATACATAGACCTATACACAGAGGCTTCGGAAGCCATCAAGGAGCATAGCGCAGGGGTGATGAACGCCGTCCGCGACCGCGCCTTCGAAGACTTCCGCCGCCAGGGCTTCCCGACAAGGAAGGTGGAGCGATATAAGTACACCGACATGGAGAAGATCTTCGCTCCCAACTACGGTCTGAACATCAATCGCATTGAGTTTCCTGTCGATCCCTATGCGGCCTTCCGCTGCGACGTGCCCAACCTGAGCACGCTGCTCTATTTTGTCGTCAACGATGCGTTCTATGAGAAGCGGCTGCCCAACGTGCAGCCCGAGGAGGGAGTCGTCATCGGATCGCTGAGAAAGGCGGCCGAGGAGCATCCCGAACTCATCGCTCGTTACTATGCGCGCATCGCCAAGACGGAGGAGGACGCCATCACGGCGCTCAACACGATGCTGGCCCAGGACGGCCTCTTCATCTATGTGCCGAAAAACGTGCAGATGGAAAAGTGTGTGCAGATTATCAACATCCTGCGCGCCGACGTGAGCATGATGGTCAACCGACGCGTGCTCATCGTGATGGAGGAGGGTGCCAAGGCTAAATTCCTGTTCTGCGACCATACCGCCGACGACCACGACTTCCTCGCCACGCAAGTCATCGAGGCCTATGTCGGCGACAACGCATCGCTCGACCTCTACTGCATGGAGGAGACCCACTACAAGAACCATCGCGTGAGCAACGTCTATATAGAGCAGCAGCGCGACAGTAGGGTCAACCACAACGTGATCACGCTCCACAACGGCGTGACGCGCAACCGCCTCGACCTGGTCTTCAAGGGAGAGGGCGCGGAGTGCTATTGCAGTGGCTGCGTCATCGCGGACAGAAAACAGCACGTGGACAACAATACGCTCATCGACCACCAGGTGCCTCACTGCACGAGCAACGAGCTCTATAAGTATGTGCTCGACGACGAGGCGGTGGGTGCTTTCGCTGGACGCGTCCTCGTACGCCACGGAGCACAGAAGACCACCTCGCAGGAGACCAACCAGAATCTCGTGGCCACGAAGACGGCAAGGATGTACACACAGCCGATGCTGGAAATCTATGCCGACGACGTGAAATGTGCGCACGGATCCACGATAGGACAACTCAACGACGCTGCGCTCTTCTATATGCAGCAGCGCGGCATCAGCCAGAAGGAGGCCAAACTGCTCCTGGAGTTTGCCTTCATCAACGAGGTCATCGACAAGATGGACCTCGAACCGCTGCGCGACCGTCTCCACTACCTGGTGGAAAAGCGTTTCCGTGGCGAACTGAGCAAATGTGTAGGCTGCAAAATGTGCCAGTAGGGCCGGCAGGATTCATTCATCAAAAGCAAGAAGCGTAAAGCCATGTTGGATATAGAAAAAATAAGGAAAGACTTCCCCATTCTCAGCCGTGAGATCTACGGCCGTCCGCTGGTCTATCTCGACAACGGTGCCACGACCCAGAAGCCGCTCTGCGTGCTTGATGCCATGCGCGACGAGTATTTGAACGTCAATGCCAACGTCCACCGTGGTGTCCACTGGCTCTCACAGCAGGCCACTGACCTCCACGAGGCGGCCCGCGAAACGGTCAGGAAATTCGTCAACGCCCGTTCCACCAGCGAGATCGTTTTTACGCGGGGCACAACGGAGAGCCTGAACCTCGTAGCTTCGTCCTTCGTGGAGGGCTGCATGGAGGAGGGCGACGAGGTCATCGTGAGCACGATGGAGCACCATTCCAACATTGTCCCCTGGCAACTGCAGCAGCAACGCAAGAACATCCGCCTGCGGGTCATTCCCATGAGCGACGACGGTGCACTGCTCCTCGACGAGTACGAAAAGTTGTTTAGCGAGAAGACAAAGCTCGTCAGCGTCATGCACGTCAGCAACGTCCTGGGCACGGTCAATCCCGTCAAGGAGATCATCCGCATCGCCCACAGCCACGGAGTGCCCGTGATGATCGATGGTGCGCAGAGCATCCCTCACATGAAGGTCGATGTGCAGGACTTGGATTGTGAATTCCTCGCTTTCAGCGGCCACAAGGTCTATGCGCCCACGGGGGTAGGCGTGCTCTACGGCAAAGAGGAGTGGCTCGACAGACTGCCGCCATACCAAGGGGGTGGCGAGATGATCGAGCGCGTAAGCTTCGACCACACCACCTTCGAGCGTCCGCCACTGAAGTTTGAGGCTGGAACGCCTGACTACATCGCCACCAACGGACTTGCCAAGGCGATCGACTACGTCTCAGCCATTGGCATGGAGAACATTCAGGCGTATGAGCACGATCTCACCGACTACGCCCTGCAGCAGCTCCGCGAGATCGAAGGAATGCACATCTATGGCCACGGCAAAGGTTTGGAGGCTGACGCTGTCATCTCCTTCAACGTCGCCGACATCCACCATGCCGACCTCGGCACGCTCCTCGACCAACTGGGCATTGCCGTGCGCACAGGCCACCATTGCGCCCAGCCCCTCATGGACCGCCTCGGCATACTCGGCACCGTGCGTGCGTCGTTCTCCTTCTACAACACGCGAGAGGAGGTCGATACGCTCGTAGCAGGACTGCGCCGCGTCATCAAGATGTTCTGAAAATGATTCCGCTGGGCAAAAGATGGAGCCATCTATTGCATTTTTGACCACAAAATTTTGCAATATAAGAAAATCTCCGTAACTTTGCACCTGGATTTTGTCCTATGGTGTAATGGTAGCACAACAGGTTTTGGTTCTGTTTGTAGTGGTTCGAATCCGCTTAGGACAACATACAAAAGGATTCCTTTCCGAAGAGAGGAATCCTTTTGTTGTATTGCCACTTATTATATCGTCGTTTGTTGTATGGTGATTGTTGAAGCGTAGTGAGTTATATTGCGCTTGTATTGTACTGCAACACAACATTTCACTCAAAATAGGCACGAAACGCCTCTGCCTGCTCCTCCAATAGTGTGGGTTGACCATTGGCGTAGCGGTTCCACACCTGCTGACACGGAGCCAAAAGGGGGAGGGGAGAGTCGGTAGTACGCATCAGATAAGGGTCGCAAGCCTGGAAGGTCTCCAGCACCTGCACCACCTTCTCGGGCTTCAGTTTCATCAGACGAGCCAGTTCTGCCACCTCGGGCGTGTCCACCACCATAGTATGGGGCACAAGCCGGAAGTAGAGATCGAGGACGAGGACCAGCATGACAGGCTTCAATTCGTGGTCTTCGGTCAATGGCAGAAAGAAGTCCTCAAACGTGTTGCGCACCTCCACCCCCTCGTAGAAAGCCTGCTCACAACCGAACCCCTTCATCTTCCGCAGCCGCGCAATGTCTTTTGCAAGCCGACGCGGCTTCTGGGCGTAAGTTTTCCAGACCAGTTGTAGCACCAGGCGGTCACGACGGTCCATCTCTTGCAACTGCTGGTGGATGAATTGTGGCGGAAGATGAAGTTCCATGGCAAGGTCAACAGCCTCACGCGCATACACAGCCTTCACGCCCGTAGGACGCTTCAGGTAGAGTTGCAGCACGAGCAGCCAGTAGTCATCGTTCCAGAGAGGATGAGTAGCCATACGCATTATCTTAGGTTTTCTATACTTTATCTTTAGATGTAATCCTTATCTACGGCGCACGGGCTGACCAGCCTGGTCAACTCGTTCACCGTTAATATAGATATCAAACGTCGGTCCGTTCGACCAACCGTCGCCAAAGTCCAGATTGCTGCCTCCCAAGATCTTCACGTCGTCGAGGGAAAATTCCAGCGGGGAGACCTTCAGCGTAGTGGGATTTTCACCATCGATACCGATAAAGATTTTGCACTCAAAGTCAAACTCCACGACGCATTGTTTGCCACCAACATTGAGCGTCAGCGACAGAGGTTCAGGTGCAAGGCGCACATAACCCTCCGACTCCTTGTCCGAAAGGCCTCCGGACAACCCATATCTGATCAACAGGTTCTGCAGCGGCGCAGAAGCAACAGCACGCGCCAGGGCCGTATCCTTCAGACAGGGCGCCACGAGACTGATGGGGAAATTGGGGATGGTAATGCGCTGGTCCCCATAGCCACCTACGACGTATTGCAGCGGCGCAGCAGAATCGGGGAGCATGGCCCGTATCACACTATCCTTTAAGACATCCTGCCCACCACGCAGGTCAGTGCGGTAGATGCGAAAGTAGCTCATATCGTAAGTGCCTGCCATCGTGTCGCAGATCCGCTTCACGTTGGCCTCCCGATGGAAATAGCTATTGGTCCAACGTGGGGTCACACGGTGGCAGCTGCCCAACAAACAAACCGTCACAACGGCGAATACAGAGAAAAGAACAGACTTCAATCTTTGTAGCTTCATATCTTTGAATTTTTAAATAACTGCCTTTAGATAACGAAATCTGCACCGAATTATTGCACCATTGGCCTTTTTATGACCTTTTGCCAACAAAAAAGAAGCACGACATGATGGAAAACGAGTCTTTTTTTGTAATTTTGCAACGGAATTGAAACAGTCAATGTGTACCAGCTCCTATTGATGATATCATCACAACAACATCACACAATATGCACACCAGCGACTATCTGATCATCTTCATGAAAGTTTTGGGCGCGTTGGCCCTGCTTATCTATGGCATGAAGGTTATGAGTGAGGCGCTCCAGAAGATGGCCGGCTCTCAACTGCGCCACATCTTGGGAGCAATGACCACCAACCGCTTCACAGGAATGCTCACGGGAATGTTTGTCACCTGTGCCGTCCAGTCCTCTTCCGCCACCACCGTCATGACGGTGAGCTTTGTCAATGCCGGTCTATTGACCCTTGCCCAAGCCATCTCCGTCATCATGGGTGCGAACATCGGCACCACGCTCACGGCGTGGATCATGTCGCTTGGCTTCAACGTCGATCTGACCATGGTCGTCTTTCCGGCCTTCTTCATCGGCATCATGCTCATCTATTCGAAGCGACGGCGCTTCATCGGCGATTTCCTCTTTGGCATTGCGTTTCTGTTCTTTGCCCTTGTCCTGCTATCGGCAGCTGGCAAAGAACTTGATTTGGAACACAATCCTGACGCCATCCACTTCTTCTCCTCCTTTGACACCCATAGCCATTTCAACATAGTGGTCTTCGTGCTCATTGGCACCCTCATCACCTGCATCGTGCAGAGCAGCGCAGCTGTCATGGCCATCACCATCCTGCTGTGCTCCACGGGCGTCCTTCCGATCTACTTTGGTATTGCCCTCGTGCTGGGTGAGAATATCGGCACGACGGCCACGGCCAACCTCGCGGCGCTGGGAGCTAACACACAAGCCCGAAGGGCGGCCCTGGCCCACCTGGTGTTCAACGTCTTTGGCGTGGTCTGGGTGCTCTGCCTGTTCTATCCCTTTGTCGATGCGGTCTGTTCTTTGGTAGGCTACGATCCAACGGGCGCTGGTACCTCTCAGACACAGAAGGCAGTCCTCCTTCCGATTGTGCTGGCAGCGTTCCATACCTGCTTCAATGTCACCAACACCTTCCTGCTCATCTGGTTCATACCCCAGATAGAGCGTATCGTCTGTCTGATCATCAAGCCGAAGGCCAAGCAAGACGAGGAGGACTTCCGCCTGCGCTTCATCCAGGCTGGCATCATGAAAACCCCAGAATTTGCCGTACTGGAAGCCTCCAAGGAGATCCACTCCTTCTCTGGGCGCATCCATAGAATGTTTGGAATGGTGCGCGAGTTGCTCGGGGAGCAAGATGGCGAGGCCTTCGTCAAACTCTATTCGCGCATCGAGAAATACGAGGGCATTTCCGACAACATGGAGATAGAGATTGCCAAATATCTCGACCAGGTGAGCGACGCCCATCTGAGCGACGACACCAAGGAGAAGGTGCGCGCCATGCTGCGCGAGATCTCAGAACTGGAATCTATCGGTGACGCCTGCTACAACATGGCACGCATCATCAGCAGAAAGCGTTCGGGCAAAGATGAGTTTACCGAGGATCAGTACAACCATCTACACCAGATGTTTGAACTGACCGACGATGCGCTGGAGCAGATGACACAGACCCTGGTGGCCCACCGCGGCAGCGTGGACGTCAACCGTTCTTTCAACATCGAGAACGAGATCAACAACTACCGCAACCAACTGAAGAACCAGAACATCAACGATGTCAATGAGCACAAGTACTCCTATGCCAGTGGCACGATGTATATGGACCTCATCAACGAGTGTGAGCACCTGGGCGACTATGTGGTCAATGTCGTTGAGGCGCGCATGGGCGTGAAGCAGCACGAGCCAGAACCAAACATAGACTAACGACCGCCCACATCCGCTCTACCAGCACGAGAAGCCCCGACTGTACAAACTCCTGTACCGTCGGGGCTTCTTGCCAATAGGCCTTCCTAGAACACGCCAGCAAGCCATTCTCCATTGACTCGAGCAAAACACAAGGGCCAGGAAGTATCGCTTGCAAAAAGAAAGGCTGATTCCTTTTGGGAACCAGCCTTTCTTTTTTAGTTTATTTTTTGCAATAAGCAAGCCTTATTTCTTGCTCCAAGCGAGATTACTTCTTGTTCAAAGCGAGATCGAGGGCGACGGCGATAGCCACCGTAGCACCTACCATCGGGTTGTTGCCCATACCCAGGAAGCCCATCATCTCGACGTGAGCAGGCACTGAAGAAGAACCTGCAAACTGAGCGTCGGAGTGCATACGACCCATGGTGTCGGTCATACCGTAGGCAATCTTCTTGGCTTCGCTTTATCCTTTGTCCATAATCCGTTGTAAACCAATAGCATATTTCAGCATTTCAGTCTTCGGAGTTAATATTTAAAAGTACTATTTTCGGACTGTTGGCATCATCTTGTACCAATAACGCCTGAATCCGAGTGCAAAATTACAATATTTATCTGAGCTACGAGTAGTAAGTTCCCTATATGTAATAAGGTGAAATATTATTGTTCTTACTTTTCCTCGTTCTTGTCTCCTCTCATCAACCTCTTCTGTTCACGCTCAAAATTCTCCAAGAAGTGAATCTCTACAGGTGAAAGGTCATTCTTGGTACGTTCCTTGAATTTGTCGTATTCATGGTCGGCTTTCTCTTTGGCGAGCTTGGCGGAGATTTTACCTGCATGAGTGAGGATGTCTTTTCGGGAGATACGGAGGAAGTCATCGAGAATATTAATCCAGTCCTTCATATACATAGGGCGGTGTTCCTCGGCTTGCATTTCGGCGAAGTCAAGATACAGGCTCACGATGCGGTTCAAGGACTTTACTTCTTCGTGGGTGAGATAGTTCTTGGCTATTTCTGCTTCTGGTTTTGTAGGCATAGCTCCCGACCACGTTGTAAGTCCCATAAAGTCTTTCTCGGAATCGGCTCGCTCGTATATTATTTCTGCCGCAGTATGTCCATGAACCGAATAATGCATCTTGTTCTGTACAGTCTTGAAGAACTTCTGTGTCATTTCCACTCGCGGATCGTAATCGATGCTGAGGGCATATATCTCAAGCACCTTGCGGTAGAACACCTTCTCACTGGAGCGGATGTCGCGTATTCTTGCAAGCAACTCGTCAAAGTAGTTGCCTTCTCCTGCACGTTTCAGCAGGTCGTCGTTCATGGCAAACCCCTTAACGATGTACTCCTTCAATACCTTTGTCGCCCATATTCTGAATTGAACGCCACGATAGGAATGCACGCGGTAGCCTACGCTGATTATCATGTCGAGGTTGTAGTAAGCTACAGAGTATGTTTTACTATCAGCTGCAGTTGTTGCAAAAAATGCAACAACTGATTTTTCCTCCAACTCCCCATCCTCCAACACATTCTTTATGTGTCGTGAAATAGTGGATTTGTTGCGCTGGAAAAGCTCTGCCATCTGGTCAAGCGAGAGCCAGACGGTATCGTTTTGCAGTTTCACCTCTATCTGTGAATCGCCGTCAGGAGTTTGATATAATAAAAATTGCCCTTTATCCATATTTTTTCTATTGCTTATTCCTCAGCTCCGCTATCAAGTCGTTTACAATTACGGCGATAGCTACAGAAGCACTTACCATCGGGTTGTTACCCATGCCAAGGAGGTTTCAGATTTGCTTTATGTAGTATAGTTCATTCATTACCTTTCCTAATTAACGTGACAATGCTTGCAGACGATTGAAACACACATCTAGGAGTTTCTGGTTCTCCAGCTATCAATACTCCATATACAGTATTACCATTCATCAAGGGACTACCACTATCTCCTTTGCGTAGGATCTTGTCTGTATGACATTCACAATAATCTGTTGTATGTGTCACTTTTCCTATACAAGTATGCATTTGAATGACCTCTTTCTTTGTGAAGATTGAAGAACGACCAGAATGGATATCATCTACAACCACTCTACGCCTTGAAATATTAGTTAGTTCTTGACCGATAATAGGCATATCTTCTGCAAAAACGAGAGGACTATTAACACCCGTACAATTGAATATAGCAACATCAGGTTTATTTGGATTGGGAATATCTCCATTCGGAGAATTGAAGAATATAGCCTCGTTCTTATTCAATACTATTCTCTGTCCGTTAAAGTAGATTGAATGAATTTGACCTTCATTAAACACATGACCTGCTGTAATAAAGAGATTGCCAACAAAGAAACCTACTCCATCAGATGTTCCCCCATCTATAAATGTTATATAATCTTCCCTATTCATATTTGAAACCTTCTACATATTCAACATCAAGTTCTTCTACAAGTACTTTGTTTTGAGAAGAAATTTTTCCTGCTGTCACCAAAAGCACCTTAATCTCATAGTCTTTACATTCTATATTCCTTAGTGCGTCCATAACAGCATAATATTTCACACATTGAAAAACACCACGAGCAATATCTTGGTCTGGAGAAATACCTGGTTTAACTTCTATAGCAACATGTGTGCCGTCAGAAAGTTCAAAGTAGACATCAAGTCTATCTCCAGAAGGCAGGATATGTTCTGTCTCTGCAAAATCAACATCCTTATAGTTTATACTTTCGGGATGCTGACAGATATAATCTTTCAAGGCTTTATGCTCTTCTCCCTCCCCACCATAAATACAACGAGGATTCTTTATTGCTTCCAGTTGTTTTTCTGTAAATGGAACGGCTTCTTTCAATTCTAATTCTTTTAAGACCCAATCCCAATGAGGAAAATTCATAGCATTACTATCAAGCCCTTTCACAAACACACGTTTACCATTCTCGTCCAAATCGTTGTATTGAGGACTGACGAACTCAAAGCCTTCAGAAGGAAGCATTGTCTTGGCATTTTTACAAAGAGAATTAAGCGTTGGAATCTCGCGACCTGATTTAGTTGACAAATTATCCAGCACTTGTTGTACGAAATACAAGGCATGACCAATTCCCAAAAACTTAGACTTGCCTATCGCATGAGCCAAATCCCCATAAGTATGCTCGTTGTGACCTGTTTTTGCCCAATGTATCATAACCGGAATCATTAAACGAACATTTTTTCTCGTTGCCTCAGTACTAATTGCGTCATCTATTATATTCATACCAAACTACTCTATGTATTTTAGAAATCTATTGCTTATTCCTCAGCTCCGCTATCAAGTCGTTAACAATGTACGTGTCGCTCATCAGATGCAGCCCGAGGTCTTTGTCGTGAAGCATACGGCAGACCTCAGAGTCATAGAATATCTGCAATGCTCTATCAGTAGATATGTGCAACGTATCGGCAAGCTGTGCTATGATGCGTGCTATTTTGTTCCATAATAAGAAGTCCAACATAACTATACCCTTTCGTATGATTTAAACTGCAAATTGCTTTTCCATTTATTCTTTTTCCCAATTTTTCAGAGCCTCAACGACATCGTTCGCTACGGCTTCGCGGCTCTCGGTATGCAAAGTGTCGTAGCAATCTTGTATGAGACTCTTGATAAGCCCCACCTTCTCCAGTCGCCTTCTCATCTCCGACGGCGATATATTCATCTTCTGCGCAGAAGCCTCGATAGCCAACACCGTAAAGGCGAGGCGGTCGACAAGGGCCACCAGGGCCATGCACACCGCCACGAACTGGCGGCGCAGCTTTTGGATCATGACAAGTGCCTCCCCTTGTCGAAAAGTCTGTGGAAAATGTTGAAAAAGCTGTGGAAAAGTCGAATAGTCAGGTTTCCTGCTCCAACCGGTAGCCCACCATGCGGATGGTACGGATCTTTACCTTCGAGTGGAGGTGGTCCAGCTTTTTCCTCAAAAAGGAAATTTAAATCATGTATTGTAAATATAAATTTTGAATTTCTATCATTTCGATGTAATTTATTGAATTGATTTACAGAATGCCATATATCTACTTTGGGAAGTGTGAATGGAAACCATTTATGGATGATTGGGTGGGTTGTGGGGATACATGTTACATTATTACCATAAAATTCTTTGTTTCCTCTAGGTAGTAAATAAATAAAATGTAGGTCATCTACGGACAAAGCTGCAAATTGTTTTGAGTAATTGATGGCTATTTGTCCGAATCCGCAATTAGGGTCCTTTAGATCAGAAAGGTCTATTAACACTTTATTTTTTTTGGTTTCTTCCATAAGTTTTAGTTATTAGTTTGTTTTCTCCATAATGTAAGTGCTGCATTGACCGTATCGTCCATGTCAGCGTATGCGTATTGCGCCAACCGTCCGCCGAACAGAACGTTAGGGAGTTGTTGGGCCAGCTCTTTATACTTCTGATATATTTCAGTGTTTCGTTTGTCATTGACGGGATAATAAGGCTCTTTGCCCGGTTGGAAATCGTCAGGATACTCATAAGTAATGACAGTGACGGGCTGTGTGCCGTATTCAAAATGCTTATGTTCGATGATGCGTGTGTAGGGAACTTCGCGTTCGGTATAATTCACCACCGCATTGCCTTGGAAGTCTTCCGTGTCCAACAGTTGATGGTCGAAACGCAGGCTTCTGTACTCCAGACGGCCGCAACAGAAATCAAAATACTCGTCGATACATCCGGTGAAGAGCACTTTGTCTGCCAATGCATTTAACTCTTCGCGATGCTCGAAGTAGTTTGTGCCCGGGCGCACGTCAATACCTTCCAGCAGGGCATCAATCAATACATTGTATCCGCCTTTGGGGATGCCCTGATAAGCATCGTTGAAATAATTATTATCATACACAAAGCGGAAAGGGATACGTCTGATGATGAATGCAGGTAATTCGGTGGCTGCCCTGCCCCATTGTTTCTCTGTATACCCTTTTATCAGACAGCGGTAAATGTCTTTTCCGCACAGTTTCAAAGCCTGTTCTTCCAGATTGGCAGGCTCGGTGATATGGGCAAACTCCCGGCGTTGCTCTTCTATCTTCTCCTTCGCTTCTGCCGGGGTTTTTACTCCCCATAGCTGATAGAAAGTATTCATATTGAAAGGAAGATTGTATAATTTATCTCCGAAACGAGCCAAAGGAGAATTGGTGTATCGGTTGAACTCCACAAAGCTGTTCACATAATCCCATACTTCTTTATTGTCTGTGTGGAAAATGTGCGCGCCGTATTTGTGTACATGTATGCTTTCCACGTCTTCGCAGTATAAGTTGCCTCCGCATTGGCCGCGCTTGTCAATGACAAGGCAACGCTTGCCGGCACATCGGGCTTCGTGTGCGAATACGGCTCCGAACAATCCGGCGCCTACTATTAAATAATCATACTCCTTCATTGTCACTTCTTTTCTTTTTCTTCTTGTTGTCTTCTTATCCACTCTTCTTTGGTACGTTTCCAGCGTTTGTGGCTCCATAACCAATATTGAGGCACTGCGCTTATCATACGTTCCAAGTTATGGATATACATATCTGTCAGTTGGAAATCGGGCACAGCTTTGGCGTTATCGGTCAGTTGTTTGAACTCGCAATGGTTATCGGTAATCCGTGGTCACCGCTTGTATTCTTTCTTA
>OGYK01002497.1_pt1 | contig 11897 bp, 10 predicted proteins | sample 1576501 | NCBI WGS metagenome assembly OGYK01 (sample SAMEA3541530, study PRJEB24748) | human gut metagenome | biome: human gut; feature: human-associated habitat; material: faeces | place: China | collected 2012
CTACAAAAAAATTAGAAAATGCTGTTACTCAAATTAAAGTAACATTTGATAAAAAAGAATGGGCAGAAGCTCAAGACGCTGCTTTAAAAAGATTAGCTACAAGAGTTAAATTAGATGGTTTCAGACCTGGTAAAGCTCCAGTTGCTATGATTAAAGCTAGACTTGGAAAACAAGCTATCTATGATGAAGCTACTGATCAAATCTTACAAAAAAGATATGCTGATATCATGAAAAAAGCTGAAGTTGCTCCAATTGCTCAACCAACATTAAATATTGATAGTGTTGATAATGATAACTTAAAAATTACAATCTTATGTCCTGTTAAACCTGAAGTTGAATTAGGTGAATACAAAGGATTAGAAGTTAAAAAAGGTAGAGTAACTGTTGCTAAAAAAGATATCGAAGCACAAGTTGAAAACTATCGTCATCAATTCGCTGAATTAACAACTAAAGAAAACGGTGAAGTTGCTAAAGGTGATACAGTAGTTATGGACTTTGAAGGATTCATCGATGGTGAAGCATTCGAAGGTGGAAAAGCTGAAAATCATTCATTAGAAATCGGTTCTGGACAATTCATTCCAGGTTTTGAAGATCAAATGATCGGTATGACTTGTGAAAATGAAAAAGATGTTGTTGTAACATTCCCAGAAGATTATCAAGCTACTGAATTAGCTGGTAAAGAAGCTACATTCAAAGTAACTGTTCATGAAATTAAAGAAAAAGTTTTACCTGAAGCTGATGATGAATTAGCTAAAGATGTTAACATCGAAGGTGTTGAAACTTTAGATCAATTAAAAGATCATATTAAAGCTCAATTAAAATCACAAAAAGAAAATGAAGTAGAAAACAAATTCTTCTCTGATTTAACTCAAGCTTTAATTGAATGTTGTAAAGTAGAAGATAGTGAAGCTTTATTAAATTCTGAATTAGATACAATGTTAAGAGAAGTTGAAATGAACTTACAACAACAAGGTTTATCATTTGAATTATATGAACAATTCACTGGTAAAAACAAAGATGCTATCAAAGCTGATTTAACTGATCAAGCAAAAGACAGAGTTAAATTATCTTTCAGTTTCTTAGCCGACTCCACCAGCTTCTCCGCCTCTTCCTCACTCAATGCAATCGGCACATGCGTCTCCACACCCCCGATTCCCACGATCGCCGGCATACTCAGCGTGATGTCTTCGATGCCGTACTCCCCGTGCATCATCGCAGACACCGGCAGAATCGAGCGCTCATTGCGGACGATACACTCGCAGATACGTTTTACCGACATCGCAATTCCGTAATACGTCGCCTGTTTTTTCGAAATAATCTCGTAAGCACTGTTTTTGACCTTCTCCGCGATCGCGTCCATCGCCGCATCGTGGTTAAAATGCCCGCGCATCTCGCAGAAATCGTTCAGCGGAATGCCCGATACATTCGTACTGCTCCATGCCGCGATCTCGCTGTCCCCGTGCTCACCGATGATAAACGAATGTACACTCCGGCTGTCCACGCCCAGGTGTTCGCCCAGCGCATATTTAAGCCGTGCCGTGTCAAGCACCGTACCCGAACCGAGCACCCGGTTCTCCGGCAGCCCGCTCAGTTTCAATGCCACATACGTCAAAATATCTACCGGATTCGATACGATCAGCAGAATCCCGCCAAAATCGCGTTTTACAATCTCCGGGATGATACTCTGATAAATTGCCGTATTCTTCTGCACCAGGTCAAGCCGCGTCTCCCCCGGCTTCTGGTTCGCCCCCGCCGTGATAATGATGATCGCCGCATCCGCCGCATCGTCATAGGTACCTGCATAAATCTTCATCTGCCCCGCAAACGGAATCCCGTGCGCGATATCCTTCGCCTCGCCGTCCGCCTTTTCCATATTAACATCCAAAAGAACCAGCTCCGAAAACAACCGGCTCTGCATCAGTGTAAATGCCGTTGCTGAACCCACAAATCCGCACCCGATGACTGCCGCTTTTCTTGGATTTACCTCTCTGCTCATACGCTCATTTCTCCTTTTTTCTCCGGCTTATACTGCATGTCCATATTTCTAGCATCCACTCTCTGCATATGGACAAGCATGCCTCTAGTCTCTCCTGCCATTCATATGTATTGTGCCGCTTACAAGAAGGAGTATACATGCTTTGGGACATTTTTTCAGTTGTTTTAACAACGAAAATAGAAACTACAACACTTTCTGATCATCCGACGACAATGTGATCTACCAACAAAGAGGCGTTTCCATCATGTATTTTTCCGTACAGTCCCGCTGCTTCGATTCTGCCGAAATCTATTTTCACTTTGCATCACAACAGGCAGAGTTCTTCGTAACTATCTTATTTATGTAAAATTGAATAAAAACATGTAAAATCAACATTTTCATCGATAGACAAAAAAAGTCCCACGAAACTGCTACTTCCGGCAATCCCGTGGGATGTTTTCGTTTTTTTATTTCAAAGCTCTGCCACGCTCACATTCTGGCTACTCCAGCGCCTCCAGAAATTCCTCATGGTTCATGACTTTTCCAATCTTCGGGAAAATCCATTTTTCACAGAAATCCTGCTCTTCCTGCGTATCGGTCGCGGTGCAGTCGTTGATAACGATGACACGGTAGCCCTTATCATACGCCGAACGCGCCGATGACTCTACACACCAGTCGGTATGGAAACCAGTAAATGCTACATACTCGATCTCATTTGCCCGCAGATAATAGTCCAAACCAGTCGAATGGAACGCGTCTAGCGTTTTCTTGCCTTCAACCACCACATCACCCGGCTGCGGAGTCAATTCTTTGATAATCTCCGGTCCCGGTGTGCCGCGCAACCATGCGCCGGTTCCCCAGTCTGCTTCCATATCCATCTCGATTCCACGCAGACCCTCACACGCCGGACCACCCTTTTTCAGCTCTGGAAATCCCGGATCAAACGGATGGAACGGGCAGTAAAAGATTTTTGCCACCTGACCTCGCGCCTTCTCCAGTAAATCCTGAAGATTGGCGATGACATGACGCTCGGCGAGCTGCTCCTTGATGTGGGCGTACATCGTTCCGCCCTCGGACAAGAAGTCATTCTGCGGTTCAATCAAAACAATCGCAACTTTCTCTTTCGGAATCTTAATCTGTGCCATACACTTCTCCTTTCCTATTACATCGCATTCGGCAGGAATAATACAATCTGCGGAATGAAAATACAAATCAAATCGACAATAATGATCGCTGCCAAAAACCACATCGAACCGGCGAAAATCTCGTTGACTGTGATCCCCTCCATGCCATCCATTCCGTACAGGGACGATTTAACGGTAAATACGTTCATGCCAAACGGAGGCGTAATCATACCGGTTTCAATCGCAATGATCATAACCAGACCGAACCATACTAAGTCATAGCCTAAATCTGCCATAATCGGGCACATCAGAGGCGTCGTTAAAAGCAGAATCGAAGTAGAATCCAGGATACATCCCAGTACCATCAGAATCAGGATAAATAATAAAACGATTCCGATCGGCGGGATGCTGAAACCTTCTACCAGATCCCGGAGTACATTGATGACACCGCACATGGACAACGTCTTGGAATATGTGGATGCCGATACCAGAAGAATCAGGACGCTGCCGGAGGTTGAACCTGCCGATAAAAGCGTCTCCCAGAACTCCTTGCGGTTGAATCGCTTCCGGAAAATCACAATCAGGAAAGCGCCGAACGCACCGACTCCGCCTGCTTCCGTCGGAGTGAAGAATCCACACCAGATACCTCCGAGGGAGATGATAATCAGAAGAACAATCGGCCACGGACGCAGCACAATTTTCCAGAAATTTTCTTTTTCATACTCAGTCAGCTCCTCTACCTCCGGAATATAATCCGGTTTGATATGTGCGACCGTCAAAATGACGATGATAAATGCGATCGTCATCAGAATACCCGGCATAACCGCCGCCACAAACAACTTGCCGATCGATACGTCCGCCTGCGAGCCGTAGACAATCATCAGAAGACTCGGAGGAATCAACATACCTAAGATCGCAGAGCCAGAGATCGTTCCCAGCGCGATCTTACGGTTATATTTCAGACGAAGCATCTGCGGAAGTGCAATTTTCGTAAAAACAGCCGCTGACGCAACCGTAACACCTGTGATAGCTGCGAAAATCGCATTGGCGATAACCGTCGCGATTCCGACGCCGCCCCGGACTTTCTTTAATAAAAGGCTGGCTGAATCATACAAATCCTGGCTGGCGCCGGATAAGTTCGCCAGAAGTCCCATCAAGACAAACAGCGGAATAACGCCGAACATATACTGCCGGACCGCGCCCCACGCCGACTGGCTTAGCACGTTCATCGCTGTTGAAAAACGTCCCGTGAAAAGGAATACACTGAGCACACTGGTAAACATCAGGGATGTGCTCAGATGAACACCAAAGAAAATCAGCGCCAGCAAAAGAATCAGTGAAAGTGCTGCTACTGCTCCTGTACTCATTCTGCCTTCCCCCCTTCTGCAAAGCTTTTTCCTGTAACTAATTCATACGTATACTTTATAATCTGGTTGATAAATTCCAGAATCATCAGCGCGGAACCGAATATAATGGAAAAACGCCCCGGAACCGTTGTGATACGGACCGATCCGGCTATCTCCGCTTCATGAATCGAAATTGCATTTAACAGATTTCCCCAGCTTGCCCGGATAATAAATGCATACACCAAAACACCAATCAGCGCTGCTACAATATCGATCACATGTTTTCCCTTTACACCGACCTTATCATACAGCATAGTTGTCCGGACATGGGCTCCCTTAACTGCTACATACGGAATCTCCAGAAAACATACGATAATGATAATGCTGCTGACAATTTCCGCCGTTCCCGCGAACGGTTTATTTAATATCAATCGGCTTAGAACGTCCGCTGTAATCAGAATCATGATTCCAAATACTGAGATCGCTGCAATTCCATCCATAATACTCAAAAAACGTTCCAGACACCGATCTAATTTTCTAAGGACTGACATATCATCCCACCTTTTCTCTCTTCTGTCTGTTCTTTCTCTGTCTTTCTGAACACATCGGGACATACCTTCGCTGTATGTCCCGATGAACTTTTCACACGGCTCACACTCTCCTCTGCGACAAGCCGCTCCCTTCAATTTTCTTACTCGCTGATCTTCCAGTCGCGTACTCTCTCTACACCCTGAGATTCCAGAATCTCATAATAATCTTCCACGATCTCGGAACCATTGTACCCAGCGTCGTCAAGGCTCTTTACCAGACCATTGACAACATCCGGAAGACTTGCTGCCCATTTTTCCTGCTCTTCACGGCTCAGAGTTGTAACGGTACAGCCCTGCTCTTCCAGTGCTTTGATATCTTCTTCGTGAATCGTATTGATATACTCAGACTCATAGTCCAGATAGCCCTCGCCAACCTCGGAAATGATGTTCTGTACATCCTCCGGCAGGTCATTCCAGGTATCCATATTGACAGTAATTGCATTGAACGGAACTACGTTGAAGTTTGCGTCCAGATAATACGGCGCTACCTCATATACCTTTAAGTTGACACAGGAATGGGTCGGCTGAATCGTCGCCTGACATACATTCGTCTGTAAGTTCTGATAGGTATCATTTAAGGAAGTCTGGACGCCGACTGCACCAGAGCCCTCGATCCAGGAGAGGTTGATGCCTGCCGCGCCGATCTTCATTCCGTTTACATCTTCCAGAGACTTAACTTCTTTCGTGCTGAAGAATCCATACGGATCCGATACACCGATTCCGACGAACTTCTGGTTGTAGCTGTCTTCATAAATCGAAGTGAATTCCGGATATTTCTCATACATCTGTTTGATCGTCTCTGCCACAATCAGCGGATCGGAGCAGGAGAACGGCATACTGTAAACCATATCCTGTAACGGAAGTCTGGATGCCTCAAATACAAGAATCGTACATCCGATATCGACCAGACCATCCTGCACGCCCTGCAACTCATTTCCCAGGGAGATAACAGAACCGCCGTAGGATTTAACCCAGTCGATCTCATAATTTGTCTCTTCACTGACTCTCTCCGATACATTTTTCACAAAATAATCTTCCAGCGCTGTGATCCATGGGTTGGATTCCGAATGTCCGGATCCAATTCGAAGTGTAATCTTTTCTTTTCCGCTGGTTGCTTCTGCCTGTTTTTTATCGCCGCCTGTTGTACTGTCTGTTTTCGCGGATGACCTTCCACCGCATCCCGTCATTGCCGTCATTGCCATTATCGCTGCTAAACCTAATGCCACAAATCGTCTTCTCCTCATGTTCCTTCTTCCTTTCTTTTTCTCTTTTTCACGTTCTGCGTTTCTTTTTTGTTTCGCTTCTCCGTTGGACACCGGATATTGGATACAATTTGATACTATTACTCTAACATCACCTGTCTGTTTTGTCAATAATCTTTCTTATATAAACATCATTCTGTACAGTTTAAACAATATTTTAGTTTCAGATTGGATACATTATCCAATTTTATTGCTATTCCTTTTCTTTTCGGTTATAATAATCATAAAGAAATTTAAAAGGAGCCATGGTTTATGGATCAGACACAACCAATTATTCAATATACAACCGTTTCCGACTCAGTCTATCTCTGGGTCAAAAATGCAATTATTCAAGGTGAGTTTAAGCCAGGCGAACATATCGCCCAGGAACGCCTCACCAAAACACTTGGAGTCAGCCGCACCCCGGTCCGCGACGCAATCAAACGTCTGGAAGCAGAGGGACTTTTGATCACGAAACCGCACTGTGGGGCAGTCGTATTCCAGCTCTCCAAGGAACGTCTGACGGAAATCTACGACATCCGTATCCTGATGGAGCAGTACTGCGCCGCCAGAACCTGTATCAGGGCAAGTGATGACGATATCCGCCAATTGGAAGAGATTAGTTTAAAAATGCTCGATTTTTCCAATAATTCGAAGGAATTTATGCAGCTGGACCGCCAGTTTCACACCCGGTTCTGTGAGCTCTCCGGCTGCGACGACACCGTTGAGATCCTGCAGGGACTCTGGAATAAATGTGATTCCTTCAAATCCATCTATGCTCTTGCGCGGCACGCCGAAGACGGCGATGATGCCCATGACAATCGGCACCATGCACGAGACACGGGCCGTCGTGCTCGGCACGAAGAAGCTCAGGACAAAGCCGACACAAATGACGCCAGCCAATACGTGATGTGTCTTGGCGCCGATCTTCGAAAGGACGACGAGCGCGATACGCTTGTCGAGGCCCGTCTTCATCATCGCCGCCGCAATCAGCAGAGCCGCGCCGACGAGGGCAAGTGCTGTGCTCGAGAAGCCGCCCAGCGCCATCTTGAGGGCGCCAGACGTACCGAGCATCTTCGACGGGTTGACCATATTGGGCGCCGTGCCGAGCAGGAAGGCCATGAGCGACATGATGATACCCGATGAGACCGGATAGGCGACGGCCTCGGTCATCCAGATGATGACCGAGAAGACGAGGATGGCCAGCATGCGATGGCCGGCCGTCGAGAGGTCCGGCGGCGTCGGCACCAAAAGCAGCAGGATGAGCACGAGAAAGCCTACCGGCAGCCCCATGCGACTCAGATTCTTTTTCATGATGATTCCTCCCCTGGCAAGATGATTGCATAGAAAAAGGCAGACCTCTGACAGGACTGCCCTTGTCACGACTCGTGCGCCATTGCACTTATATCGTATATTCATATGTACTATGATGAATCTGTATAGATATCATACCGCAGGATCGGACGATTGTCAAGTTGTAAACATCACAGCCTGCGAACAATCCTCATGCTAAACGAGAATTCGTGTAACAGAAAAGCCACCGCATCGCAGGGATGCAGTGGCTCATGTTTATCTTATCGGAGGCGAGTCTCAGAACAGGCCCGTGATCTTGCCATTGACGTCGATGTCCATATTCTCGGCGGCCGGATGCTTCGGCAGGCCCGGCATCGTCAGGATGTTGCCCGTCAGCGCGACGATGAAGCCGGCGCCGGCGCTGATGCGGAGCTCCTTGACTGTGATGCGGAAACCGGTCGGGCGTCCGATTTTCGTCGCATCGTCCGACAGCGAATACTGCGTCTTGGCCATGCAGACCGGCATCTTGTCGAAGCCGAGCTCCTCAATCTCCTTGAGCTGCTTCTTGGCTGCCGGCGTGAAGTCTACGCCGTCGCCGCCGTAGATCTCTTTCGTGATCTTCTCGATCTTCTCCGGGATGCTCTCGTTGACATCGTAGATGAAGTGGAAGTCATTCGGCTTCTTCGTCGCCTCGACAACCTTGTCGGCGAGCTCGAGTCCGCCTTCGCCGCCCTTGGCCCAGACTTCCGACAGCGCGACTTCCGCGCCGAGCTCATTGCACTTCTTCTCGACAAAGTCGAGCTCTTCCTTCGTATCCGTCGGGAAGGCATTGATGGCGACGACAGCCGGCAGGCCGAACTTCTGGATGTTCTCGATGTGCTTCGTCAGGTTGGCGAGGCCCTTCTCGAGCGCTGCCATGTCGACCTTGCCGAGTTCCTTCTTGTCGAGGCCGCCGTGCATCTTGAGCGCGCGGACCGTCGCGACGATGACGACAGCATCCGGCTTGAGGCCGGCGAAGCGGCACTTGATGTCAAGGAATTTCTCGGCGCCGAGATCGGCACCGAAGCCTGCCTCCGTGACGACGTAGTCGGCGAACTTCAGCGCGAACTTCGTCGCCATGACGCTGTTGCAGCCATGGGCGATGTTCGCGAACGGGCCGCCGTGGATGAAGGCCGGCGTGCCCTCGAGCGTCTGCACGAGGTTCGGCTTGATGGCATCCTTAAAGAGCAGCGTCAGAGCACCCGTGACGCCAAGCTCTTTCGCGCGGATAGCGCGGCCCTCGCGGCTGTAGCCGATGACAATCTCGCCGAGGCGCTGCTTCATATCCTCGAGGTCCTTCGCGAGGCAGAGGATGGCCATCATCTCCGAGGCCACCGTGATGTCGAAGCCCGTCTCGCGCGGCGTGCCGTGTGCCTTGCCGCCGAGGCCGATGACGACGTGACGCAGGGCGCGGTCATTGAGGTCGAGCACGCGCTTCCACGTGATGCGGCGCACGTCGATGTCGAGTGCATTGCCCTGCTGGATGTGGTTGTCGATGACAGCCGCAAGCAGGTTGTGCGCCGTCGTGATGGCGTGGAAGTCGCCCGTGAAGTGCAGGTTGATGTCCTCCATCGGCACGACCTGGGCGTAGCCGCCGCCGGCAGCGCCGCCCTTGAGGCCGAAGCACGGGCCGAGCGACGGCTCGCGCAGTGCGACGGCAACCTTCTTGCCCTGGTGGTGGAAGGCGTCAGCGAGGCCGACGCTCGTCGTCGTCTTGCCCTCGCCGGCCGGCGTCGGGTTGATGGCCGTCACGAGGATGAGCTTGCCGTTCGGCTGCTCCTTGACGCGCTCCCAAGCGGAAAGTGCGACTTTTGCCTTGTACTTGCCGTAGAGCTCAAGTTCATCAGCGCTGATACCGAGCTTCTCCGCGATCTCCTGGATCGGGCGCATCTGGGCTTCCTGTGCAATCTCAACATCGGTTTTCATTTCTGTACCTCCTGCATTCTATGAGAAACACTATGTATGTCAGTCCTGCAGCTGCATCTCGGCAGCGCGGACAACATTTTCCATGAGCATGGCGACGGTCAGGAGACCGACGCCGCCGGGGACCGGCGTGATGGCACCGGCGACCTCTTTGACAGCCTCGAAGTCGACGTCGCCGACGAGCTTCTTCGGCGCGATGCGGTTGATGCCGACATCGATGACCGTCGCGCCGGGCTTGACCATGTCAGCCGTGACGAAGTTCGGGCGGCCGACGGCTGCGACGAGGATGTCCGCCTCGCGCGTGACGGCGGGCAGGTCCTTCGTATGGCTGTGGCAGATTGTGACGGTCGCATTCTTGCCGAGCAAGAGATGGAGCATCGGCTTGCCGACAATGTTGCTACGGCCGATGATGACGGCACGCTGGCCGTCAATCGGGATGCCGGCGAGCTCGAGCATGCGCAGGCAGCCAAACGGCGTGCAGGGCACGAGGCCGGGCTGGCCCGTCACGAGGCGGCCGACATTGACGGGATGGAAGCCGTCGACGTCCTTCTCCGGGCGGATGCGCTCGAGGATCTCCGACTCATGCGCGGCAATCTGCTCTGGCAGCGGCAGCTGCACGAGGATGCCGTGGATCTTTGAGTTGGTGTTGAGCGCATCGATCTTCGCGATGAGCTCGTCCTTCGTCGTCGTCTCGGGCATCTCGATGACCTCGGAGTAGATGCCGAGCGCCTCGCACGACTTGTGCTTGTTGCGCACGTAGACCTGCGAGGCGGGGTTCGAGCCGACGATGATGACGGCAAGGCCCGGCTGCACGCCGTACTGCTCGCGAAGCGCTGCGGCTTTCTTCTGCGCATCCTCGCGGAACGCCTGGGCAAAGACCTTGCCCTCCAAAATACGAGCTGACATAGAATCACCTTTCCTATCTCTGAAAAAACAACATATAATCTATCAGTCAGATATAGAAACTCAGCCAGGTACAGGCGAAGATGGCAACGGAGACGATGCCATTGCGCATGAAGTACCGCTGTGTCACGCGGGAAAAATCCGTCGGGCTCACGATCCGGTGCTGGTAGCAGAGCGTCCCAGCCGCAATCAGGACGCCGACGAAGTAGAGCGCCGAGAGGTGCATCATGAAGCCGACCGCGAGGAAACAGAGGATGCAGATGACATGCGCCGCCGTGGCGATGCGGAAGGCTCCGGCGGCGCCGTAACTGACGGCCAGCGAATGGAGCCCCTGGCTGCGGTCGAAGGCCTCATCCTGCGCACCGTACATCGCATCGAATGCCCCGATCCAGAGCGCGACGGCCACGCAGAGCACGATGAGCGGCGCGGTAATCGTACCGCTGACGCCGACCCAGCCGCCCGCCGGTGCCATGGCGATGGCCAGTCCCAGGAACATGTGTACCCAGCCCGTCACGCGCTTCATGAACGGGTAGATGATGAACGGGATGGCCGCCACGGGCAGCAGGTAGATGCAGATGGGCTGCAGCTGCAGGACCGAAAGCACCATGAGCACGAGGCAGATGACGATGAAGACGAGCGCCTCGCGCTTCGAGATGCGGCCCGCAACCATCGCGCGATAGGCCATGCGCGGCTGCTGCTTGTCGTACTTGAGGTCGGCGAGATTGTCGATGGCCATTGCGGCTGCCCTCCCCGTCGTGATAGCCATCGCGATCCAGAAGAGGTCGATGAGGCGCGGATGGCCATTTGCAGCCAGCACCGCGCCCATGAAAGCGAACGGCAGGTCAAAGATCGTGTGGTGCAGGGCGACATTGTTGATGTGTGCTTTGATGGAGATCACTCGAGTCCAAGCTCCTTCCACTTCGCATCGACCTTCGCCTTGATGTCCTCGGACATCGCGATCTCATCCGGCCACTCACGGCTATGGCCCTCTTCTGGCCAGGTCTTCGTCGCATCGATGCCGAGTTTCGCCCCCCACTTCGCCATCGGCGAGGAATGATCGAGTACATCGAGCGGGCCCTCGACAATCTCGAGGTCGTGCTTCGCATCGATGTTGTTGAAGACGCGCCAGGCCACTTCACTGATGTCCTGGACGTCGACGTGCGCGTCGACGACGATGATCATCTTGACGTTCATCATCTGGCCCATGCCCCAGAGCGCATGCATGACCTTGCGCGCCTGCATCGGGTACGACTTTTTGATGGAGACGATGCAGCAATCGTGGAAGACGCCCTCGAGCGGCATGTTGATGTCGAGAATCTCCGGCTGCATCTGCTGCAAGAGTGGCAGGAAGATGCGCTCCGTCGCCTTGGCGAGGAAGCAGTCCTCCATCGGCGGCTTGCCGACGACGGTTGCCGAGTGTATTCTACATCATCATTCGGAGGTGCAAAATATCTCCATGCCGG
>OGYK01002503.1_pt1 | contig 11864 bp, 5 predicted proteins | sample 1576501 | NCBI WGS metagenome assembly OGYK01 (sample SAMEA3541530, study PRJEB24748) | human gut metagenome | biome: human gut; feature: human-associated habitat; material: faeces | place: China | collected 2012
ATATGTAGATCTTAATACACAGCCATGGTATGCAGATGCAGTCGGAAAATATGACCGGTATAATCTGACATCATCTCATGTGCAGAATGTGATAAAGGGAGAAAGACCATGGGTCATCACACTCAGCAGAGGAATCCGCAATTATACAGGAACAGAAGCAGAGGATGGAGTAGTTTTTCTGGATCTGAATTACAGTGCGATCAGTGAACTCTGTGCGCAGAGCAGCATGGGAGATAAAGGATATGTTTTTATTCTTGATCAGAATGGAAATATCGTTTATCATCCACAACAGCAGCAGTTATATAATGAACTGCAGACAGAGAACATTTCACTTGTTATGAATGCAAAATCAGATATTGTTACTGTCGGAAAGGGAGATGACGAGAAAATTTATGCACTGTCCCATTCTGATATCACAGGATGGACTATTGTGGGATGCATGAATATGTCTGAACTTTTACGAAACAGCAGACAGACAAGAAGTATTTATGTGCTGGTAGCAGTGGGGCTGATCATAGTTGCTCTTCTGATTTCCAGCCTGATTGCCAGGAATATTACGCTGCCGATCCAGAAGCTTCGTGATTCCATGAAAAGTGTGCAGAAAGGAAATTTTGATATTGAAGATATAGAGGTGATTTCCGACAATGAAATAGGAAGTCTTACCAGATCTTTTAATGTGATGACGCACAGGATATGGGAATTAATGGAGCAGAATGTAAAGGAGCAGGAGCAGAAGAGAAAAATAGAACTGAAAGCCCTGCAGTCGCAGATCAATCCACATTTTCTGTATAATACGCTGGATTCTATTATCTGGATGGCTGAAGGAAAGAAGAATGAGGAAGTGGTGATAATGACGGCTTCTCTGGCGCGACTGCTCAGACAGAGTATCAGCAATGAGGATGAGCTTGTAACAGTCGGACAGGAGATTGAATATGTCAGAAGTTACCTCACGATCCAGAAGATGCGCTACAAGGATAAGCTGGAATTTGAGATAAAGGCAGATCCATCCATTACACACAGCGTCATCGTATCGGTCCAGGCATACGATGTATTGCGCGACGTATATTTGAAGGTTTTCCTGTCACCGTGGATTTCAAAATACTCGCTTGCTTTGGTCAAAGCTCTTGCGGACGGCACATATTCCCAATGCCCATAAGTGATGGGAACATAGAGAAGACCCGCGTCCTCTGCATACTGCGTATTGCTGTCATAAGCCTCAGCCAACGCACGAACCGAAACGCACAAGCGGCCATCGCTATTGATGGAGAAGTGCATCCCGGGCACCAAAGAACCGTTCAAGATAACGCATTTCGTAGGAGCAGTCTTTTCACCTTTCAGGATAGCCTGACCATCTTCTCGATTCTTGATTGCCTGGTCGTAATCTTCCTGGGAACTGAAGATGTAAAGCCGTTCACAGGAACCTTCTTTTCGAAGCTGTGAAAAATCTGTTGGATAATCAATGACAAGCGAATCCTTATCAAGCTCATAGACTTCCTCACCGGAAACAATGCACTTCAAATATTCATCGTCAACGCTATAGCCGTTCGAATCGTCATATCCAGTCGTGCTCACTCTATCGACAACATAGTTCCCATCAGCATCAAAGTGTCCGGATTCCGAAACGATATCCTTCTCATCAACGCCCAAAACCGTGCCATCGGATTCTTCACTTGACGCGGAGTCATCGGAGGAAGTCTCCGTCTCATCCACAGTCTCACTTTCCGAGACTTCATCGTCAGGAACGGGAGTCTCTTCCGGCTCCATGTGTTCCGGGTTCGGACGCAGATATACGGTATGGCCGCTGAAAATCTCAAGGCCGTTTCCGTTATCATCCGTATACGGAATCAAGCCCATGCTTTCTATCACCTGAGCCTTCTCCTTATATAAAGGAGAGCCATCGCCCATTTTCACTTCCTTGTATCCGTTGCAATCGAGGTTGTTCGGGTTTTTGACATTAAGCTTGGTTAGAACGATTTCACCGTCTTTCATTTGGGTGCCGCCTGATGTATCCACTTCACCACCGATATCGGGATTTGATGACGGTTCCGATGTACTTTGAATGGACGGGGTCGGCGCGGTGGAGCTATTAGCATTCGTGTCGCTGTTTCCGCTGTTTCCTTTACAAGCAGTCAGACAGCAAAGGCAAGCACCCAAAATAGCGGCACTTTTCATAAAGTTGTCCATAATAAAAATGACCCCACTTCTATCTCAAGTGGGGCCTTACTCCTTTCTTCAATTAGTTTAGTTACTCATTTCAATTTCGGGGTCCTTTTGAGTTTCGCCGTAATAAAGTTCAAGGTGCAAATGTTCACCTGTACCACCATGACTACTAAGACAATAGCCACTGTAGCCGGTGGAAGCGATTGTTGCGCCAGCAGAAATTGTATCATCAACATTGTACGAAAGGCCCGGGCTCAAATGCTGATACAGAATGAAAACGCCATTCTTTTCGCCCGGAACTACGCCACCGCGTTCCCCGTAATAAATCATCAGCATGTTACCACGCTGTCCATTTCCTTTTGTGACAAGTACGCCGTTTGAATAGCCATCTTGCTTGCCGACAATGATGCCCCTAAACGGAGCACTCATAGGATATATCGAATGCGGTGGGACGATATCCGTGCCATTGTGCTTCGTATCGCCACGAGGCGATTGCCAGCTGGATGTAACCTTGGCCTTCCAGCCGCTCCACGGTCCAGGGAGAAGGCCCGAAGCCGGGCACTCAAACAGTTCGTCGGAATGGGTGGCGTAGAACTGTTCAATCATTTGTTTGATAGAACCGCTGATGACTGTGCCAGTACCAGCGCCACCAGTGCTATCACCAGCCCCGATATCCAACGAAGAATCCCCTTCGAAATCTGCTTCAGCGGCATTATACAGCTGCCGCATTGTCGCAGCTTCTTCATCAAAAAGGTCGGCTTCGGAAGTATCACTCTCAACCGTGTCCTCATCTTGCGGAACATTGTAGTATTCCATAATTTTCTTCTTAGCTGCTTCCGAGGGGGAAACTTTGTAGGTACATGTGATGGTTGCGGTCTTTACTACTTCACTTACGCGCTCCATCACGATTGTTCCATCTTCATCAAAAACCGGATTTCCGTCTTCATCCATTTTAGGCTCCATTTTGGTGACGGTCTTTTTGCCATAAGTTGTAGTTGTTGTGGCTTCCGTTTTCCAGACTTTGTCTCCGACAAGCTCTTGGGCTGCTTTCACCATCTTAGGGACTCGGAAATGGAGCCCATCCTCCGTACGTGCCGCATAACTATCTCCGGCCATAATGTAGAATGTCCAGTTAAGATAATTTTTACCGTCGTACAAGTCTTTTGTGATGGTGTAAGTAATATTGTCCGTTGTAACGCCATTTGCAATAGCAGCGTCTTTGGCTTTATCAACCTCTTCCTGGGCTTTTGACCTCATGTCTTCCGAATATTTGTCGTACGCATCTCTGAAGTAATTATTCAGAACCGCAACAATAACATTTGATGTTCCCATATAGGATTGGAAAATTTCATCCGAAGCAATCGCAATATCATCCTGATACGCTTGCGATGCATCGCCTTTTTCCCCTGTTGTAATCCAGGTCAAAAAGTCATCAATGCCATTGGATAGCTGAGCCTTGAAATCCTCCCAGTCAAGTACAACTTCATCAACCGATTCTCCTAAAGCACTCATTGTCGTTTCTGCAATTGTGCCTGGAATTTGAGTAATAAACATAAATCCAAAAAGCAGCAAAAGAACCGGTATAAGCGCAATAACAATAACTACTGCGATAGCTTTAATCAGTGTCTCTGGATGCGAAACCATGGTGGCAGCAGCACCGGCAAAATTGCCTGCTGCTGCTTGTCCCACCGCTTTACCAATGACTTTAGCATCCTTAACGCCTTGTTTTACAGCATGTACTGTTGAGGAAACTGCTTTAGCTCCCTGTTTTGCGTCATGGACCGCTTCATCGGTTAAATTGCTCAATTTACACCACTCCTTCCTTAATCAAGCCAGTCTCAGCTGTGTAGAAGATTCTACACATTCCCATCTCACACCCCGTGGAGGTGCTGGCTTTATTCGTGAGACACCCGACTCTCTTTCGAAAGCCGGGAAAAGATTATCGTCTAAGAATCATTTGGACGGCTTGTCCTTTTTGCTTTTAGAACCGTTGTGACTCTTATTCCCTTGCATCATCTGCTGGAACCTGTTGTTCCGCTCATTGCGCTCATTTCGGGTGTTGCGTTCACGGAACGATTTTCCTTCATAAGCGTTTTTCTGTTGAGGCTGGACATCAGAACGGACATTGGACTGGGGTTTAACCTGTTTGGGGTTTTGGCTGCGCCGTTTATAAAACTCATCCGTATCGGGCCCAACGCTCTCGTAGTCATCCACCTTGCCAAGCTGGCGGGCAATGCTTTCAAACGTTTCGGGCTCATACCGGCGGGTCTGCTTGTTGTACTTAGCACTCCGTTCGATGTTCATCACATCCGGGGTCTCAGGAACGTTGCCATCAGCATCGAGCTTTTGCATGATACGCCACTGTGTAATGCCCGTATCGGGGTCTACACTAACGCGGGTGACCTGAATACGGCCAATGCCATCACTCTCAACAAAGCCATTCGTATCATTGAATGCTTTGATAGACAAATGACTCAAGGGCCTGATTTCAGGTCCATTAGAAGCTCCAGATGTATTGGGTTCGGCACTGGATACACCGGCATTGTCGCTGAATGTACCGGCTTCGGTAAAGGAATTACTGCGAGATGTATCAGCATAGAACTGAGTTCCATCCACAGGAGGTTTTTCGGCAGGCTGTTTACGAGCTGCGGAGCCATCGGCATCACCAGAGTCACCAGTATCTTCGCCAACACCGCCATGATTGAAGTTTTGTGCGGCAGGGGCGGGATTATCTTCCGCTCTGGATGCTTCTGCCGTCGCCTTGGAAGTTGCCTTTGCAGGAGCAGTATTTTCAGTAATAGAGGCGGCTGGCGCGGTCTGACCGGCAGAGCCATCATTGTCGGAGCCAGCACTTTCGGAGCTCACTGCACCACCACCTTGAATTTCAGGCGCAGGTGTGGAAGGTGCGCTTACGGTAGTACCGCCGTTATCGTCGGACGAACTGCCATCGTCGTGAGAATTATTGCCAGCATTCTGATGCTGAACTGTGGGAGCAGTAGCATCGTCATTGGGAGTTTCCTCTCCGCTGCCCGAAGAAGCATCGGAGCCGGGATTCTCGTCGTGAGAGCTACCGTTGCTGCCGCCAAACGAGGCGGAGCCGACATCGTTATCGTCGAAATCATTGCCATCACCGTCAGCAGAAGGTGCCGCATGACCAGCAACAGCACCAACGTTGGAAGAGCTTTCTCCCTTTGCAGGGGGTTCACCGATACCAGAATCATCTTCATCGGCGGGAGCCTTTACGCCTTGGGCAGTGGGTGCAGTTTCTTCATCGGAGCTGTAATTGTCGCCACCGCCATTACCTCCAGCGAAGCCCGTATTGCCTTCACCGGAAACATCGTCGCTGTCAGTGCGTTGTGCAGAGGGTGCAGCAACATCATTGGAAGCGCCGCCAGCGTCAGCAGGAGGTTCAGCATAGTCAGGGCCAGCATTGCCTGCCGCTTCGTCATCAGTATCGACCGTTCTATCAGCGTAACTTGCAGGTGCCTGAGTTTCCACTGTAGCAGAGTCACCATCCATGGGCGAAGCATCCACATCAGCAGAGCCAACATCCTCAGTGCCGCCGACATAGCCAGAAGATGTATCCGAATCATCGGATTCTCCGACAGCCGATTCATTGTCCGTATGTTGTACAACAGGAGCAGCACTGCCGCCAGAAGCGTTATCTGCGTTAGCAGGAGGTTCAGCGTAATCGACAGAAGCGTCATCAGACACATTGTCATTTGTAGCAGCATTGTCAGCCTGACTAGCGGGTGTATGAGTCTGAACCGCAGCAGAGCTGTCATTCGCGAACTGAGTCTCGGAATCAGTAGACCCAGAGTTCTCAGTAACAGCACCATTGCCAGCGTCAGCCGGGGGCTCAGCGTAATCAGCAGAAGCATCATCAGTTACACTGTCATTGACAGCGGCACCGGTTGCACTCTCGAATTGTGCAGGTGCATGGGTCTGGATTGCATCAGAACCGTCATCCATGAGCTGAGTTTCGGAGCCAGTAGAGCCAGCGTTTTCATTGACGACGCCGATGTCGGAAGGCGTATTCGAGCCGCCGAATTCCGTATCAGCAGAACCGTAACTCGTAGTCTGCTCTGCAGGACCAGCAAATTCTTCGCCGGGAGCAGTACCAGCGGGAGACTCGACGGAAACGGTAGAATCATTTGCTGCAAAATCGCTGCTGTCGGGGCTTGCCGGTGTAGTTGTAGGTGCAGGGCCTTCTTCGGTGACGGTCTTGTCGGTAGCAGACTGCATCGCAGACCCAACGGAGCTTTCACTGAAAGTACCAGTGCCATCCACAACAGTCTCGGTTTGAGCCGCGCTGCTATTGGTAACGCTGTCTTCACCAGCAGACTGAGTAACGGTAGAAGTTACGCTGCTGTCAGCAGAGGTTCCCATTTTGACATGTCCAGAAGGAGCTGCATCCTTAGTCTGAGGTACATTACCACCCTGAGCGGGAGAAGCAATAACGACTGTATTACCTTCTCCAGCCGCGCCGTTGCCACCAGCAGAGATTTTGCTCTCGCTCTGAGGCTCAGAACCCGGAGCTAGTTTAGCGGATACATTCTGTGCCTGAGTGCCAGGAGCGACAGCAGTTTCACTGCCAGAAGTGGTAGGTTCAGTGGGCAATGTACCAGCATTGCTGAGTACAGGTGCGGTTGCCTTTGTTGCTGTAGTACCGGCAGTGCCAGCAGGAGCAGTATTGTCTTCACCAACAGTATTGGCATTTGCAGACGGGACATCGCCCTGACCCTTTGCTGTAGGTGCAGTTTCAGGCGTGGGTGTAGTCGCGGGAGCAGCTCCATTGCCGCCAGCAGGAACGGTGCTAATTCCCTGTTCAGGAGCAGCGCCATTCTTGCCCGCAGGGCTGCCAACAATAGATGTAGTTTCAGGTGTAGGAGCAACCGTGGGTTCAGTGCCTTTTCCTTCCGTCATACCACTACTGCCGCCAGATGTGGCTTCAGGCGTGAGCGTAATAGCAGGACCAGCGCCCTTGTTTGTGGCAGTACCACCACCGCTGATAGGTGTATTGCCCTCGTGTACCAGAGGCGTTGCGGAATCCTCAACGGTTGCGTTTGTAGGCGTGCCATTGCCAGACTTTGCTTGCGGCACGTTCGTACTTGTACCAGATGCGTTGCCAGATGCAGATGCTCCCGTAACGGTTACATTTGCAGCGTTAATCGGTTTGCTTGTAGCCGTACCATTTGCGACAGGTGCGCCCGCAGGTGTAGATGCAGGTTTAACAGAACCAGAGCCATTGGTAACAGCGTCAGGATTAACCACATTCACGTTGTTTGCGCCAGGAGTGCGAGATTCCGCATTGCCAGTTGCTCCTGTATCAGTAGTAGTTGCCGTAGCCGTCTGCGGTGTCGGTACGCCACTGCCAGTAGGCACAGCGTCTGTAGTTGCACCCTGTGCTACGGTATCGGGATTCGCAACGCCAGGTTCAGAACTTTCGCTGTTGCCATGGCGGCCAGAGAACACCGATGCAACACGTCCCCAGAAAGAAGTGGCTTCAGGTTCTGGTTCATCCATTGCGGCCACGGGCGTATGTGTGGCCTCGAAAGCCTCCGGTGTCATGCCAACCGTATCGCCAACCTCGGCACCAGTAACTTCCTGTCCGGAATCATCGTCAGCCAAAGAGTTGTATGCAATCTGGCCATTTTCGTCGGGTGCGGTTGCATCAGTTTCCTTAGCGGTTGCATCACCATCAACCATGGTCGCGTTACCGGCATCGCCAGTAACGTTTTCAGAGGCACCAGTGCCTTCAGCAGTACCCTTCGGCAACTGTCCAGATGCAATAACCTGGGCAGCTTCTTCGTCTGTCAGGCTGCCCTTCGGGTTCGATACCATGTAAGTATCGGTAGTGTTGCCATCGCTGACCGTAACAGTCAAAGCACCATCAGGCATATCGTCACGGCCCATGGCCATGTCAATACCGGTGACTTTCGCACCTTTAGCAAACTGCTCTGCCAGCTCAGGGTCAGCATTTGCAAGCGTGTCCTGCATAGCAGCCAAAGATTCCTGAGAATTGTAATCAACAGCAGAATCCGGGTTGCGCATTTCTGCGGCACGCTGCTCGTTGGACATCTGGAACCGCCCGGCGTAATTTTCTTTAGCAGTATCAAATTGCTTTTGTGCCTCGGCCTGTTTGGCATCTCGGGTAACAGCAGCCGCCTGTTCCTGGTCGTGTTTGCTAAGCGCAGAATCGGTAATACGAGTAAGGTAATCCAGATTCTTGCTTTCCATTGCAGACCTTGCGGCAATTGCAGCCGCACCATCTGCGCCATACTTGTTCAGCTGACCAGCGGGAACGCTGAAAGATGTAGAATTCTTTGTATTTGGGATAACGTCGCCAAGGCTTCTCCCCTTCCCGTCCGTCATGCGGGTAGCGGTCCATTCCTGAGAGCCATTTGCCGCAGTGCGTCCAGTGTTTTCAAGACGGAACTTACCTTTATCCGTAGTAAGGATTGCGCTCTGTCCATCCGGGCTGATGGCCAGGTCGGAAGTTTTGGTTGCAGTCGCGCCAGATTCGTCACTGGAATAACGGAATCCGGAAACACCGGTAATCATGCCATTCTCATCGCGGTAAGTAACCTTGCCGTTTACAGCGCCCTTGATAGCGTTATCAGGAGCCAGGTCTTCAACCGTACCCTGAGATACCTTACCGCCGTCAAATCCAAGCTCATCCAGAGCGTTTGCCATAGCCTGACGATTCGAATTGGAGTTGAAGGTCTCGCCAGGGTTTTTGTACATGTCGCTGCGTTCGGCGTTCGTACCACGTACAAAGCGGTCGGCCTTTTCCTTGTCACCATAGCTGACCTTACCGTATTTATCCAGATTGTTTGCAGCCCCAGCCGCTGCGCCATTGGCACCTGCAGCTGCTGCCACGTCTGCAGCAATTGGCTTGCTATTACTGCCCGCGCCGCCTACAACATTTCCAATGGCATCAGCAGCTGCACGGCCGTGGCCAGCAATGCTGCCTGCCAAATCAAGAACATCATGCGCAGCACCCGTGATAATTCGAAAAGCACCAGCCGCTTCACTCATCGGGTCAAGACCCGTTGTGCTTGTGATACGGAATCCGGCTTTTGCAAGCATATCGTCCAGCTTTTGTGCGATTTTGAGGTATGCGTATGTGACAAGGCCCCATTTCACGACGCTTTCAACAGATGCGCCGACCAATCCGATGTTCAATGCCGTTCGTGCAATACCAACGACCCAAATGTTCAGAATCAGCAAAACACATTGTGACCAGAACATCTGCATCCAGTTGACTGCCGTATTTTTTGTTCTTTCGTTAGTTGCCGTGGCAAATGCCAGAGGCGAAAGCAAAATAGTGAAGACGCAAATGATGTATCGTTCCGCACATTCCAGTACCAACTTAATCAGGTTCCACCAAATCAAAAACAGAAACACAACGCTGACAACCAGAGAAGCACCTTCGACAATCGAGAAACCTCCCATCCATGCAACTATTGTTCCAGCCGCATCGCCAGATTCAGTCAGGCCAATAATGTTCATGCCAGAGTCTTCAAACGAAAACTCCCCCAATCCGCCACCCGTAACGCCTTCACTTAACGCCGTTGTCAGAGGCGAAATGATTTCATCGAACATCAACTGAAGGAAGTGACTGCCTGTAAGAGTAAGAACCATGCCAAAGACAGCGTTCCAAATCAGTTTTGGTACGCTTTCGGTCCTTGCGCCGTCTGCAGTTTCCATCAAATACGAGATGATACGAACGGCAATCAGCGCTCCGGCGATTGTTGTCGAAATTACCATTATGGCTTGTGAAAAATAGCCCCCAATGCCGTCCCCACTCATTGCAAAGCCAGGAATATAATGGGCGACTTCTTCTGTCGTCATCTGCGTAATTTCGAGCAGCGGATTCATAATAAGGTCACAAAACTGCAAGATAATACGTGCGATGACCATGACAACCAGACTGAGGAAGTTACTGACAAGGTCAGAAACCGCAGAAAACGCAATGCATCCGGTCACTGCAAATGCAAGAATAACAGCGGCCATGGAACGCTTAACGGCTTTCTTTCCTTTTACGGGTTTACATTTTATAAGAGAGTTAATGTTGCTCACCTTCTTTCAATAAAAAAGGCCCGCCCGATTACTCGGACGAGCCTTTTTGCCGCAAAGCGAATATTAGCCGCCAATGTTATTGCCGCCGAGCTCGCTGTTAATCTGGCCACCGAGTTCATTAGCAACCTTCATCAGGCCGGGCACTGCAACAGCAGCCACGACGATGATGGCAACCACGATAAGACGTTTCTTATAAGTCTGAACGTCTTTCGGGTCACTGGCCAGCAGCATACGCACCAGCATATACAGGAATACTGCGATGCCGATAGGAACAACGACGTTGGTCAAGCCTTTAGCAATAGAGTTGCTGACCTGGTTGCCTACGTTGAACACTTTGTCAATAGCGGTGCTAACATCTGCATAAGCCATAACCGTGCTCATCATGGCCGCAGTGCCCATCGCACAGGCAGTACCTACAGCCATCTGGAGGTTCTGCACCGGGATGCGTTTCTGCAAGCTGTTTTTCATATTCATTTCGAACTACCTCCTTCCTTCGATAATCATCGTAGTAGAGCCTTTACAGGTTGATTGCTCAGCCCTTTAACTCTACAATATCTATTATCTGCACCTCGCAAAGACGTGCAACAATCATACATTCGTTTATTTGAAGTATTATTCACACAAAACAAAAAAACGGGAGCTCCTGTCATGAGGAACTCCCGCTATAACTAATTTTATGTTTTGGCTTTTTTTAGTTTCGTGATGATGCGCGGACCGAGCAAGGATTTTCGGGTCTGTTTACGGAAATTCTGAAGCGCATATTTCAGTGCTTCCTCATCGCCAATCATCACCAATTTCTTTTTGGCTCGCGTAATACCGGTATAGTACAAAGGCTTTGTCAACATCACTCCGTATGTCATACTCACCGGAATAATGCAGCAAGGAAATTCACAGCCCTGAGAACTATGCACGGTAATGGCATACGCAAGCTCAATATCTTTCATATCTTCATTGTTATAAACTAAAGTTTCTCCTTTCGAGTCAAAGTAGATTTCAACGGCAACATCGCTTTCCAGCTGGACAATCGACTGAATCGTTCCCAAGTCACCGTTAATAACCTGTTCTGTGTTCTTTTGTTGAATAATCCGGTCACCAACCATAAACAGCTGCTTACCGATTTCGACACAGAACTTATCATCAGTTTTAGGATTCACGACCGCCTGAATTGCGGTGTTGACACGGTTCTTGCACAGATATCCGCTCGGCGTGCCTTTATCATAATGCGTAGGAGTTAGAACAATCGTACCCTCCATACCGTATTTGGACACGCCATTCAAATACTCCTCAACAATATGATTCATGATTTCATTCGCTTCTTTTTCTTTATCCTTGTTAACAACCGGAATGAAGCGAAATTCATTATCAAACACAAGATTTCGGGTATCCCCGGTATAGGCACGATTCTCACGAATCTTGATGGAAGCATCTGTAATCGTCGAGGTACTCCCCTGCCGATAGTTGACATCAAGGCGAACAGTTTTAATAACGCCGCACTTGATTAAATCACGCAAAACGTCACCACGAGCTACAGGAGCCAACTGGTCCGTATCGCCAAGCAGTACAATCCTGGCTTTTTACAGGCCGTCATCAGCACCGTCAGGGAGAGCAGCGCCGCGATT
>OGYK01002507.1_pt1 | contig 11855 bp, 8 predicted proteins | sample 1576501 | NCBI WGS metagenome assembly OGYK01 (sample SAMEA3541530, study PRJEB24748) | human gut metagenome | biome: human gut; feature: human-associated habitat; material: faeces | place: China | collected 2012
CGATTGAATAGTCCGACTTTTTTTCTCCTAGATTAAAGTCGTAAAATAAGCTTTTAGCATCTTCACTTTCAAGGTAATTGATAAAATCTTTATAATTTATAACGGCCGCAGTAAATACATTATTTCTATCTTTATTAATTTGTAAATCCTTGCACCCATTATAAATCTGTTGTATATCAGCAATACTTATTACTTCATAAAGATTATCTTTCCCTGATATTTTTTTTATTAGATTCAAAATATCTTCAGTAATTAAGTGATAATTGACATACTGCTTGATAGTACTATCACTTAAACTCTTAACCGTATATAAGTAATTTTTAAAAAGTTCTTTTCTTTGTTCTAAATTAGCATCTATATAATATTTCATGGGATTAACAATGCCTACCAATGAAAAATTATCAAAAAATGCTTTTTTATCATTTCTATCCATAAAGCCAAATATTATTTGAGGATTATAATCTGTAATTGTTAATTTCCCTGTTTTATCCATATGAAGTATTTTTGAATAACGATTTATATAATTCTTCATTATATCATCATTATTCTTTACTTCCTCTTTAAATATATCATGATAAGCCGTAATATAATCAGTATCAGGATGCTCTATTAAATAATCATATAAAGATTTCAGAACATATGTAGGGCAATGAATTTTATTAAAGCCATCTTTTCCAACATAAGGATTAGGCACATAATATCTTGGCATCCAATGATATAGATATAATTCAGCCTCTTTTCGCGTTATATCATGATCAAAACGAGGATAATAAAAACCATCTTCTGCTTCACAATATAAACCTAATTGACATGCTAATTGATATGGAGAAGTGAAGAATTCACCTCCCCACTTATCTTTCATGCTATTTCTAAATTCTTTATGCGTCATTTTCACATGAGGCATAGAATTTACAAGCTCAACTATATTTTCAGGAGTTCCATTTCTCCATCTACATATTATATCTGCCATAATCTATTCAAAATTAGGATCGTAATATAAACTTGCATGAAAATTCACTACTTCACTTTTGTCTAATTTGGTTAGCATAATAAAAGAAACTTCAGGTATTGCTATTCTCCTTATTAAATCATAAACATATGCTTTATGATTATATTGAATAGACAAGTTTTTCTTTCGTTTATACGTTAATTCTTGGGCATAGACACGACCATTCCTATCAAACTGACGCTTACGAGTTAAATCAAAATATAACTTATCCGGGAGAGATAAAATTTCATTATAGTTTCTATTCCATGTATCTAAACTTACCTCACTTCTATAAGGGAACCTATTATTTCGATATTCCTCTTTTACATCATTCAAATAATCAATAACTTCGTTTTTTAGAAGTACACAATGTGCACTAAAGGCATCGTTTTCAAAGAAACTAAAAATATCAGGATCATTCTTACTACCTAAATACAAAGCAGCTTCTCCATTGCCCGTTCCAAATTTATTTATCTTTACAAAGCTATCTACCAATCTAATAAAAGCACAATCATCTACATATCTAAAATTTTTATTTTGCATATTTTGTTATATCTATTTGTTTTATAATTGCCATAAGAACATCAACAATTATACTATTACCTGCTTGTTTGTATATCTCAGTATCTGGTACAACAATCTTAAAGGAATCAGTAAACCCCATTAATCTCAAGCACTCTCTAGGGGTTAACTTTCTAAATCTACCGAATCTAACATCAATATTATCAATAGACTCCTTTTTCATTTGATATTTTCCTTCTATATATTCTATCGCATATTTTTCTGGTTGATTATCTATAAAATAATTTTCATCTAGACTATCTATTTCAAATAAAGACTCATCTGTCAAAGGTGTAGATTCGTCAAGTAAACTCTTCGGATGAAAAATAAAATCGCCATGCCAATTAAATTGTTGGTTTCTTTTTTGACATAACATAATATTTCCATTTATTTGAGTATAGCTTTTTTCTCTATTTATTGATTTCGTTATGAATCTCACACCTTTTTCTTTCAAGAAATATTTTTTATCAAAAGAAGGCTCTAAATAATCATATATACATTGTTCCAGCTTTATAGGAGCAGGAAACTTAAATTTTGTACTTTTTTTAAACCCTATACAAAATATTCTATCCCGACTTTGAGGAATACCATAATCTTTTCCATTGAGAACCTGATAATAAACTTGATAATTACAATCTTTCTCAAATGTATTCTTTATAACATCCCATGTATTACCCTTATCATGGCTAAGCATTCCTCTAACATTTTCAAAAATAAACACTTTAGGTTTGCACTCTATTACAATACGCGCAAACTCTCTAAATAACGTTCCTCTTGTGTCCTCAAAACCTCCATGTTTACCTCGTAGAGAAAAAGCTTGACATGGAGCACCTCCAACAAAAAGATCAATCTCTCCTTTATACTTTGAAGCATCAAACTCATGAACATCCGTATGCCATTGTTCTTCTGTTATTTTATAGTTTGCAAAATATGCCTTCTTGCAATAAGGATCAATATCTCCAGCAAATTTTATTTCAGTTTTAAGACCTAATCTCATCAATGCATGCTCAACTGCTCCTATACCACTAAAAGAAGTCCCTAAACGAACAATTCCATCAGGATTTGAAAACTGCTTCTGCCTCCAATCTACTCCTGATTCATCTATATTATTTGCTGTATTTTGTATATCAGCGTATTTATTTTTCATTTTTTGCCATATTTTGTAATATCCAATTGCTTCAATAAAGCTATCAGGACATCTACAACTATACTATTTCCAGCTTGCATATACAAAGCTGTATTACTAACACATTCATTAAAGTTATCGCTAAATCCCATTAGCCTTAAACACTCCTTTGGTGTCAGACGTCTCAATCCATTTATTCCTTTCTCTTTATTATAGGTAACATAATTATCAACTCCAGCTCTATGCATTTTATGCATACTCTGTAAAAGTGGTCTTGCTATTGCTAAATCTGTTTCAGTTGAGGTCTTAAAACTTTTTGACCCCCCCGCCAATACATATTTTGCAACTGTTTCTGATAAATAATATTTGTCCGCTACTGTGCTACATTTAAATACAAATTCATTAAACTTAGGACTTAACCTACCTGATGCTAAGCCCTCAACTCTTTCTTTATCTTGAGTCAATACTTTCATATCAAACTTCTCAACATAATATTTACCACCTCTATAATCTTCCATAAAATCATACATTATGTACGGGCAATCTATAGGGGCCGGAAAGCGAAACTTTATATTTTTTCTTCTGAAGCCAACACAAAAAAGGCGCTCCCGATGCTGAGGGATACCATAATTTTTACTATTTAATCTTCTAAAAAAAATATTGTATCCACAATGCTCTCTAAATGTATTGCTAATAACCTGCCATGTATTACCATTATCATGCTTATATAATCCCTGTACATTCTCAAAAATAAAGACTTTAGGCTTACACTCATCTATAATTCTAGCAAACTCTCTAAATAAGGTACCTCTTGTATCCTCAAAACCAAGCCTATTTCCAACAATCGAAAATGCCTGACAAGGTGCACCACCAACCAACAGATCTACTTTATTCTTATATTTCTGAGCTTTAAATGCACAGATATCATTATGCCAACTTTCAGAATCTATTTCATAATTAGCAAAATAAGATTTCTTACAATTTATATTTACATCACCAGCAAATATTATCTCATAATTAAGATTCAAACGCTTTAAAGCAAACTCAATAGCTCCAATTCCACTAAAAGTAGTTGCCAGACGAATCTTAGCATTAGGATGACTAAACTCTCTATAGAGCCAATTCAAGCCATCCAAATCTATTTCACTTTCCTGAATGCTATCCATTCTATTCAATTTTCTCTAATTTATCGTTTATATGATATATGGGGCTTTCCATCGTATTCTGCACTTCTGCAATACCTTCTATAAAAGGACCAATATAATAATATTTAGGTTTTACTTTCACTATCCCATTTTTAAGCATAATACCCCATTTACCATTCTGCTTATATGGAATATATCCATTACAATATGGATGCATATCTTCATATATAGGTGGAATAATAGTTCTGTTATTCTTGTCACAGACACCATACAGACCATTCTTCCTAAATATATTATAATCAGCAAGAGTAACAGCGATATTTGACATATCATCCCTTATTTGCTTTCCTTCCTCTGCATGTTCGACTACAACCATATTCTCATCACCTTCACTATAGTCAGTTTCTTTTTCACTAACATCAAAAAGAATATCTCTTTTTATACTTGTTCCATCATTATAATCATCACTACATGCAGTTGTTCCTAAAAAATGATGATACCAATAGCGATTTGCCATAGGAGTACCAAACCTATTGTATAATCCTACATTGTCCAATATTATTGAACTTTTCTTATTGTCCGAAACTCTTAAAGCTCTACCTACCTGTTGCAAGTAAAGAGATAAGGATTTTGTCGGTCTTGCAAGCTGAATAAACTCTATATCAGGACAATCAAATCCTTCCGAAAAAATATTTACATTGACAATAACCTCTATTTCACCTAATCTAAAACTGTTTATTAGATTTTCTCTTTCATGAGCAGAAGTAGTGCCATCTATCATACAGGCTTTTACACCTTTCATAGAATAAAGGCTACATATATTTGCAGCATGTTTTCTATCTATTGCATAAATAATACCCTTTTTACCATAAGCAAACTGCTTATAACTTTTATAGAGTTCAGCTCTAATTTTATCTCTATCAAACAAATTACTTAACTCTGATTCCAAATAATCGCCATCAATACCGTATCGATTAATATTATTTATTTGACGTTGAATATTAGAATTCCTTTTAATTGAAATATAATCATAGCTTGATAAATATCCATTATTTACAAACCATTCTATACTTTTAGACAGAACTATTTCATCATATAATGAAGTAAAACCTGAATGATTCATTCTCCATGGAGTAGCAGTAACTCCAAGTTTCTTGCTATTAGGATACATTATCCAAAGTTTTTGATATCCAGGAGCCATAGAATGATGAGCCTCATCAATTATTATAAAATCAAACCTTTCCTGTCTCATTACTTCGTAATTTTTTTTGCTCATAAAGGTCTGAACAGAGGCCACCTGAACACATCTTGATAAATCCATAGGCTTACCGCTCTGAATAATTCCATGAGGTATTTTATCAAGCTTTTTACTCGCTTGTTCTATCAACTCTTTGCGATGGGCTAGAATAAGTATTTTTGAATCTGGACTATTCAGACAACACCACTTTAGAATATCACGAACAATTGATGTAAAAACAATAGTCTTTCCTGTCCCCGTAGGCATTTGCAACATCACATTATCAACATTATCCCACAATTTATACACCTCACGTTTCATCTCTGACTGATATTCACGTAAGCCTTCGTCATTACTAACAATATGACTAAATTTCATAGAAGGGCCATTATAAGGAATAACCTGTTCTATCTCCTGTTCCAAATATTCTCTAGGGTTATAATCCATTCTATTTATTTTCAATCCAACCTAAATCTTCAGCCTTTTCCTTTATTTCAAGAGCCCAACGAGACTGCTTATAAGTTAAAGCCCTCTTAGCTTTTGCATTAAATCCTAATTGACCTGTAAATGCCTGTTCTTTGGGGGACAACTTACCAATATTATCTTTACTCCATTTATTGATACTAAACCAAGTTTCTGCAGGGATTAACGCCGCTAATGAAATTACTTTTTGTTGCCCTTCTGTAATTTCCTCATCTACATCACCATTTGTAGAACAAAGTTCTTTAGGAAAATTATATTTATCACCTTCTTGACAAATCTTTGTTTTTAGTGCATCCCAACAAAGAGTCTTTTTCGTCCACTCATTTATATTCTCCCCTTCATTTACATTTATCAGATGGGAGTAAATAAATTGAGATATACATTTAACGTATTCCAAAATCTTATATAAAGAAGTTAAACGTAATTTATTAATATCTTCCTGAGGTATATGTTTAGTAATATATCTATTACGTTTCTTACCAGTCTCATCAGTATACGTTTCTTTAACCTTATAAGTTATAAGATCTATTCCTTTTATTAACTTGGCATATACACTATAAATACTCAAAGTCATATCATTATATAGGGAAGAGGAAATAACACACTGTTCATCCCAAACAGCATCAAGATTAATAGATTTTCCCGACTGATATGAAATAACAGACATTGTATATGCAACCATATTGGATTTATATCCAGGCAAAGCAATACCATCTTTTCCATAATAAGCATCTATAGCTTTAAATAAGATTGCTTTTGCTATAGTTCTATGAAATTTAGATTTATCAAATCTAATTTTATTCTTAATCATCTTTTCATGGAAAAATGCATAATTATTTTCTCCCCCCTTACATACTAAAGCTGGATTTTGATCCCAAGCCATCATAAATTTGGAAAGAAAAGTCTTATCAAACATTTGCTCCTTAGGATATTCAGCATAAAATTCGTTTTCTATTTTTGTACTTGACGAGCGTTTAGCTTTATCAAGATATTGGCCACGAGTTCTCTCGAAAAACCACTTAGAAACAGGGGTGCCATTTGAATTCATCACCCACTCCTCACGTGAAAGTTGTTCTATGTCTATTAGGAAAGGAGTATTTATATCAATATCAGACTTTTTAATTGCACTTTGAGTATTAGCAAACTTTGATATTTTAGGTACTATCGTGGGTATATTATCTGCGTTCTTAACTACTGAAATCTTCATTGCAACATAAACTTGTGCTAATCTGCTAACATCAACATCTTTCATTTTCATAACAGCACTAATTGCCGCTGTAGTCTGTCCTCCATTTACAATTTGCCATGACTTAATTTTAGTAATCGCATTCCCTTCTTCATTTAGTTTTACTTCGGAAGCTGTAGCTGATATTCCATTATTATATGCAAAAAACATATCAGGCTCCGGAGCTGTATCAACAATGCCCTTAGCTTTTTCCTTAGCAGTTGCTTGGTGACCTATTAAAGTATCACGAATCCCCTTATTAGATGCTCCCTTAAACTGCAAAAAAGTTCTTACATTCATTTCAAGGAGTTGCTGATGATATTTATGATATACCTGAGACAATACAATACCAGGAATAATACTTAAATAGCAAGTTACATTTTCTGAAACATCGGGCATTTTTATACATGGAAGAGTGCAATTATAATCTCCCTCAAAATCAACGACAATAGGTGTCCTTCCTGAAATAATATTGTCTTGCTGCATAATACGTTTGGCATCCCAAACATAAAATTCGCAACTTGTTCCATTTTCTAACTCAATACTTGCCCTATCATAATCGTATGGAGCAATTGCATTAGTCAGAATAAATAATCTTATCCGGTTTATCCCCGTAGTAGTATAAATCAATTGAGCAATTTGGTTTAAATCACTTTTTACGTCTTTAATTTCGGACTCGTTTTCAATTTTAGTAAAAATACTTCCAGATATTGATTGATCATAGAAACGCTGAAGCCAATTAAAATGTCTGTCAATTTCGGCAGCTGAAATTTTTTTCCCTTTCTCTGGATCTAAATAAATAGTAAGAAAAAGATCTATTATAGTTGAATCATCGTCACTATTGAACCCCCACCCATCAATACCAACTCCATTTTTAGCTCTATAAGAACATAAATTCACCTGATTTACATCTCCAGCAGCCTGAACATATCCTACAACAATACTTGTCAGCTCATCTTCTGGATAATTTGACATTAAAATCTGATCATCAAAATTCTCTTTAAACTCCTCAACATCAGACTGTTCCTTACTTAATATATTTTTTATTGCATCACTCATAAAAAGTGAATCAGCAGGTTTGAAATCATTAAAATCTTGAAACTCCATATTATCATTATTTCCCATAAATATCACACTTTTTCTTTACGGATTAGACTTTTACTTGATTTTAAAAATCGTTTCTATTTTAAGCTCCACAACAGAAATACATTATTCTTAGTCATAAAAGTAGCGACTAAATTCTTATTAACTCCAATAATATATCCTATTGAATCACATCTCAATAAAAACATGTTTCAATTGAATCATAGCTTACCCTATTTATTCTAAAAACAAAAATATTCAAAATATTGACACCGCATATGATCATTTACATTTTTAAATATCAAGACCAAATAAAAACAATCTATTTACTTTTATAACCTATTCCTCACTTTCTACTTTCACATACACCGGCTGATACTTCGTCCCCGCATTCTTCAACACCCCTTCCTTCACCAGTATCCGAATCACCCGCGTAGACTTCGAGGAATTAAACCCAGTGAGCCGTTCAAAGTCGCGGCGTTGCAGAAAAGAGTGAGTCTTGAAATACTCCGCTAATTTCTGTTTCACCTCTTCCTCGTCCAGCTTAGTAGAATGATGCGCCTCGTCCACCTTGCGTTCCAGATACACACTCTGAAAGCGGTCAATCAAATCCTTGTCGGGCGTGAACTTGATGCTTCTCACCTGTACATCGTCATCCTTTATATACTTCGGATTAATGTCCGGCGCACACTTCAGGCTCAGACTGAAATAGCCGATTCCTTCCAAATGCACCGCATATCCGTTGCTCAGGTTCTCATAAAGTTCATCGTTCAGGGCCGTGATGACGGCTGCCACATCGGCTGGAGAGACGGTACATTTCCTGCGTATCGCTTCACGGATTTCACGGGTGGTCACTACATCTTTGGTAACCACTTTTGCATGCAACTTCGGTACGGAAACTCCCTCCTTTACCGGATTCTCAAACAAATCAAATTTTATAGCCATAATCGTTTTAGTTATATTGTAATTATACTTTTTTAAAAACGCTTATACAAAAATACCTCGACACGTAGCTGTCAAGGTCGCGACACGAACGTGACGAGACATCATCACGAACGTGTCAAGACCTCGTCACGTACGTGTCGAGGTAAATTTAACTCAATTTTTAGAAAAATGCAAGAAGGTGCCTAACTATATTAAAAAATAAATACATAAGCTTTCGTTTTTAAGCCGGACAACATATTGCGACAAATAAATTATCATTACCTTTACAAAAAGATAAGAATCAAACAATCATGGACGTCCTCTCCAAAGACCAGCGGCACAAAAACATGGTTGCCATTCATTCGGCCAACACCAAGCCGGAAATGATAGTCAGGAAGTATCTGTTTGCTCACGGATTCAGATACCGCCTGAACCATCCGCGTCTGCCGGGACGTCCAGACATTGTGCTGCGGAAATACCGCACCTGCATCTTTATCAACGGCTGTTTCTGGCATGGTCATGAGGGTTGCAAATATTACGTCATCCCCAAATCGAACACGGAGTTCTGGACACAAAAAATCACACGCAACATCGAGCGTGACAAGCGGGTACAGCTGGAACTGGCACGAATGGGGTGGCACTGCATGACGATATGGGAATGTGAACTGAAACCCAAGAAACGGGAACAGACGCTCCTGGCACTAGAATATACGCTCAACCATATTTACCTGAAAGACCATACCGTGAGCTATTCCTTTGACGAAGAAGAGAAACCACTTATAGCTGCGGAAGAATCAGAAGATACTTATCATACCCCGAACAATAAATAAACCTCACAATATGAACTCCTTCATCCCCATCTTTTCAGCCTTCTTCATCCTGCTCGGACTTCTCGTCTGGAGATTTCCCAAGCTCATTGCAGGATACAACACCATGACGCCCGAGCAGCAGAAAAAAGTTGACGTCAAAGGGCTCAAAGCCTTCATGTGTCGCGTGTTCTGTGCAATCGGCGTACTGGTCTTCGTGAGCTACCTGCTCCTGCGGCTGTTCATGGACGAAGCGTCGGCTATCAACATCAGTTCCATAGTAGTGCCCATAATAGGGGTTATCTATCTGCTGGCCGGTGGGCAACGGTACGACCACAACTAACGGGATGTCTGGGCGATAATCTCCTTTACTTCGCAGCACTCTCCTTCCCGACGGATGCACCAGAACGGGACGGACTTGGCGTCGGTAAACTCTTTCATCCGCCAGGCTGATTCGAAACCGCTGGCCACGAAATGCATGGGCACAAACAGGCCGGTACGGAACACATCGAGGAACTGACGGGCTCCGCGGGTGTAGCCGTTGCCGATGCGTCCGTCTACGGGGAACATCACCACGTCGAAACGGTCGGTGAGCTTGCGGATGTCTTTCAGCTCGCCCAAGAAACGCTTTTCTTCCTTGGCAGGGTCGATGTCGATGCCGAAGTCAGGGCTGTAGACCAGTCCCCCGTGATAATCGTCGGTCAGGAAACGGGCATACCAGTTGTTCAGGTCGCCGGCATGGAAAATGCGCTTGCCGTCGGTCTCTATCACCCACGACACGCCGCTGTCGTTGCTTCCGGTGGCCGTCACGCGGAGGAGTTCGTCTTCCCACGTGGCACCTTTTCCCAGCCAGACGTCGGCTTCTTCCTTCTGCGCCCGACGGTGTTTCAGAATGTCTTTCGAAAGGAGGTAGCGCACGTTCGCTTTCCGGGTTTGCCAGGAGAAGATGTCGCGGTTGAAATGGTCTTCATGGAAATGGCTGGAGAAGACGTACAGGGGCTTGGACGACTGCAACAGACGGGGCATCACGCCGGCAGGGTCCATCCAGTAGTCGAACACGAGGATGCAGCGGTCGGTCTCGAGGGCAAAGCCGCTGTGGAAGATATAGGTAAGTTGCATAGGCTGCTTGAATAGTTTGTGCAAAGATAGTGTTTTTGCCGGAAAGGAGCAGCCAGCCCCGGGGATTAAGGGGCTGTGCCCTCCACTTTATAGCGGATGGAGCGCTCGCTGCGTTGCAGACAGTCGGTGAACACGCGCAGGTCGTTGGTGTAGTTCATCAGTTCCCACACGAGTTGCACTTCTTCGTCGGTCCAGGCTGCTCTGTGGCGCGGATATTTTTTCCGGATTTCCTGCAAAGGTTCCGGATTGGAATCTTCCGGAAGGTTCAGCCGGCTGGCCCGTTCACGAAGATGTGTCAGCACACTGTTCCAATAGTTGTGATAGAGAGGCTGACAGAAGAAGTCTGCACAGAGAATCTTCTGCTTCGGCGGACAGTAGAAAAGAGCCTCCCTGTCAATGGCTTCCAGTTCTTGCATCAGCTGGTCGATACATGCAGCGGCGGCCGGAGCCTGCACCAGGATAGAGCATTCATGGCGGGCATCGTCCTTATTCCGTCGGGCCGAAAGCCAGTTGAACGAGCCTTCCACCAGCAGGCGGTCGTCCACCACCAAGGTCTTGTTGTGGATGCCTTTCAACACCCGCAGACTGACGTGGTGTTCTACCAGTGCGCGGCGGGCTTGCAAACTTTCTTCCTTCCACAAGCCGTTTTTCTTATCCAAGTAATGGTCGGTATACACCACCACTTCTACCCCACGTTCCACTGCTTCCTGAATGAGAGGCAGCAGGTGGTCGCTTTCAAGGGCGCGGATGGAGAGGAAGGGCGACACTATCACTACTTTCCGGCGGGCGGTCTGAAGGGCCTGACGCAAGATGTCCGTATGGGCCTCAAGGGTGGACAGACGGCAGACTGCAGCCGACTGACGGGGCACATCGAGCGACTGGCTCAGGAGGGGGGCCTCGTCCTGGTAGAGAAAGTGGGAGGAGATTTCGCTCTGCTGACTGTCGAACAGCCACTTGGCCAGGTTGCCCGACGGGGTGTCCCGGTCGGGATGGAAGATGTTCATGTGACCGAACACCAGGAAGTGGTATTGCGCACGCGACACGGCCACATTGAGCATATTGTACTTTCCGCCTGCTTCCATAAAGTAGGAAGTGTCGTCGGGTGAATTGACGGGCGAGAATATCACCAGCGGGTACTGGGCTCCTTGTAGCGAGTGG
>OGYK01002511.1_pt1 | contig 11839 bp, 9 predicted proteins | sample 1576501 | NCBI WGS metagenome assembly OGYK01 (sample SAMEA3541530, study PRJEB24748) | human gut metagenome | biome: human gut; feature: human-associated habitat; material: faeces | place: China | collected 2012
AGATGCAAAAGCTGACTGGCTGTATGAACTGCCACAGTGGGATGAAATCTTTACACCGGAGAAGAGAAAAGAACTTTATCTCGAGCAGAAGAAATCAGGAACAGTTGTCAAAGCAAAGAAAATCGGACGTAATGATCCTTGTCCTTGCGGAAGCGGCAAGAAATATAAATATTGCTGCGGTAAGAATGCGTAAGCATCCAAATCTGGAATATATTATCGTGCTTGGTGCCCATGTAGAAGGTACCCGGCTTACAAAAGCCCTTCTGGAACGTACCAGGAGGGCTTTACAGTATATGGAAGAAAATCCTGAGACTAAGGCTGTTCTGTCCGGAGGAAAAGGGGACGGAGAATCTATCACAGAAGCTCAGGCAATGTGCAATTATCTTGTGGAACATGGAATTGACAGAGAACGACTGATCCTGGAAGAGAAATCTACCAGCACAACAGAGAATCTGAAGTTCAGTCTGGGAATGATCGGACTGAATCATTCGGTTGGCATTGTCACCAATAATTTTCATGTTTTCCGGGGAACGGCCATAGGAAAGAAATGTGGATGCAGAGAAATTTATCCCATTCCTTCCAGATACCGTTCATGGAGACTTCTGATATATATTCCAAGAGAAATCCTGGCAATCATCAAAGATAAGCTGATGGGAAATATGTGACTGTTATGCGAATCACTATTTGACAGAGAAATATTTTTCCTTAATAACAGAAACCGGCATTTCCTGTCCGGTCCAGATCTGGAAAGCTTTAGCCCCCTGATGAAGAAGCATATACATGCCATTAAAGGTCTGGCATCCGGCTGCTTTGGCCTCTCTGAGCAGTCGGGTTTCCTGTGGCTCATAGACAACATCTGCCACTACAAGCTCAGGATGGAACAGAGATGTATCTTTGATGATGGTATCGTCGATATCCGGAACCATGCCTACAGAGGTTGCATTGATCAGCAGATAACTCTGTGCAATGGAATCTCGCAATGCACCGAACATTCCAACTGGGAAAGCGCCACCATCACTACGCTGGACGACAAGATCCCGCAGTATATCCAGAAGATCTGCAAGCGTGACCCGTTCAGTGGCCACACCGTCACAGGCGGCATCGTCACCGTTAAGGACTCCAACTGGCTGCTCAGCTGGACGCTGAACCGTCAGCAGCAGTTCCGAGACCAGCCCAAGAACCAGCTGTGCGTCTGGGTCTACGGCCTGTTCAGTGATAAGCCCGGCAACTACGTCAAAAAGGCCATGCGCGACTGCACCGGCAAGGAACTGTGCATGGAGTGGCTGTACCATATCGGTGTGCCCGAGGATCAGATCGAAGAGCTGGCCGAGCACAGTGCCAACACCATCCCGGTCATGATGCCGTATATCGATGCATTCTTTATGCCGCGTGCGATGGGCGACCGTCCTGATATCGTGCCGGAGGGTGCTGTCAACTTTGCCTTCCTGGGTCAGTTCGCCGAGACCGGCCGTGACACCATCTTCACCACCGAATACTCCATGCGCACCGGTATGGAAGCTGTGTACACCCTGCTGGACATCGACCGCGGTGTGCCCGAGGTCTGGGGCAGCACCTATGATGTACGTGCCCTGATCGATGCAACGGTCAAGCTGCGCGACGGCAAGAAGATCACCGACATGGATCTGCCGCTCATCCCGCGCCTTGCCATGAAGGAAGCTTTGAAAAAGATCGAGGGTACCGACCTTGAGAAATTCCTCAAGGAATACAATGCGATTTGAGCTCGTTGCTCTGATCCATTTTTGAATCCCCTTTGAAAACAGCCCGCTTTTGCAGTCAACGACTGGCTGCAGATGCGGGCTGTTTTTTGCCCTGAAAAGGAATAATGTTGCACAAAAAGTGTGACTTAGTACCGTGAATTGTGAACAAATTGTGCGATTCCGGGTTGTTCTTGGGTGTTTTGTGTGTTATGCTTGATATAACAAGCGTCGGGCTGGTTCTGTGCGCCCGATAAAAACAAAAGAGAGTTTTAAGAGGAGGTCGTTTTTCCATGAAACAGCTTATCTCCCGCCGCAGCTTCCTGAAAGCCGCAGGTGTCACTACGGCCGTTGCTGCCGTGAGTCTGGGCGCACCCGCTGCGTCTGCATGTTACCCCGGCAGCTTTAAGGACATTACGATCCTGTACACCAACGATGTTCATACTTACATCGACAAAAAATCGCCGGAACTGACCTATGCTGCCATCGCAGCTTTGAAAAAGAGCTATCAGGATGCAGGTAAAAATGTCCTGCTGGTAGATGCGGGTGACCATATTCAGGGTACCGCATATGGTTCCATGGACGAAGGTGCATCCATCATCCAGCTGATGAACGCCGCTGGCTACGATGTTGCAACTCCCGGCAACCATGAATTCGACTACGGCATGGCCCGTGCAAAAGAGGTAATGGCTGAGGCAGATTTCCCGTACCTCTCCAGCAACTGGGTCAATCTGCCGCTGGGCAACCGCGTTCTGCCGGATGTCAAATACTTCACCATCGGTGGTCGCGTGATCGCATTTGTGGGCATCACCACGCCCGAGACCTTCACCAAGTCTACTCCGGCTTACTTCATGGACAAGAGCCAGAGCCGCTATATCTATGATATTCTGGGCGGTGACGACGGCCAGAAGCTGTACAAGGCTGTGCAGAAGTCCATTGATAAGGCCAAGGTTCTGGCTGACTACGTGATCGGTCTGGGCCATCTGGGCGTTGATCCTTCCTCTTCGCCCTGGACCAGCAAGGAAGTCATCGAGCACACCTCCGGCTTCGATGCATTCATCGACGGCCATTCTCACACCAAGATGGAGTGTGAGTGGGTGAAGGATCTGTCCGGCAAGGCTGTCGCCCTGACCCAGACTGGCTCTTATTTTGCAAATGTTGGCGAAATGACCATCAAGGCTGACGGCTCCATTGCCACCCGTCTGATCTCCTCTTACGAAGGCTCCGACAGTGCCGTTGCCGATATCCAGAACGCATGGGTCGCTTCTGTGGACGACATGCTGGGTGAGAAGATCGCTGTTGCCGATACGAACTTCTACATCTCCGACCCCGAGACTGGCAAGCGCCGCATCCGCATGGCAGAGACGAATCTCGGCGACTTCGTGGCCGACGGCATTTACTCCTACTTCAATGAGGTGGAACAGCTGCATTGTGACATCGCTATCATGAACGGCGGCGGCATCCGCGCCGATGAGAAAGCCGGCTACTGGACCTTCAAGACCTGCAAGCAGGTCAGCCCGTTTGGCAATGTGGCCTGTCTGATGTCTGTCACCGGCAAGCAGATCCAGGATGCACTGGAGTTTGCAGCCCGCTTTGCCGGAACGGAAAAGGAGAACGGCGGCTTCCTGCATGTGGCAGGCGCTTCCTACGAGATCCACGCCGATATCCCCAACACCGTGCAGACCGACGAGAAGAATGTCTGGATTGGCAGTGCCACCGGCACTCCGCGCGTGCAGAACGTGAAGATCTACAACAAGGCTTCCGGTACTTATGAACCGCTGGACGAGAGCAAGACCTACGCTCTGGCTGGCATGAATTACACTCTGCGCAATCTGGGCGATGGCTTTGCCATGTTTGATGGCGCAGAGCTGATCAAGGACTATGTGTCTGAGGATTACCTTGTGATGTCTACCTATGCCATGACCTTTGGCGGTGTAGATGCAGAGGGTCTGCCGCATCTGACCACCGCAAACAGCCCGCTGGCCGATTACCCGGGCTATCTGCTGGATTACGAGAATCCCTACGGCGCAGGCCGCATCAGCATCCTGTAATAACTGCATAAAAATGGGCGTACCGTCGCAAAGACGGTACGCTGTTTTTGTATAACGATATAGAACAAAAAAACCATCCGGCATAAACCGGATGGCTTTTTGGTTGGGGATGAGAGAATCGAACTCCCACAAGTAGAGTCAGAGTCTACCGCACTACCACTATGCAAATCCCCAATATTCGATTGTGTTTCGCAGTGTGAGCCGCTCAACGTGTGCTATTATACGCGGAAAAGTGATACTTGTCAAGCGTGATTTTGAAAAAATTGCAAACTTTTTTAAAATGCGCGCACCAGCGGAGAAGTTTCTGCTTTACCATAAACTGGCATATTCTGCACCGGTCTCTTCATATACTAAAATGTACAAACCTTCAAGATACACAAAGAAGAGGAGGACGGCCTATGCTGGAACGAACCCATGCCCAGAACACCCAAACTTTGCTTTCGAGCCGCATCCCGCGGGATACCGAGCACGAACGCTATCACCCAGAACTGGAAGAAGAGCTGAAGGAATGTCTGTTCTGCCTGCGGCGCAATGAGATGATGTTTGATCTGGAGGTGGATACAGACCTGATCGAGCAGCGCATTTACGAGCGGCAGGCGCTTTTGTGCCGCTACCGGTACTTACTGGCCAGGGCGCGGGAGCTGGGGCTGCACACCGTCCTGACGAAGTATCAGCCTGCTGGACAGGTTTGAACAGGTTGGCAGCATAAAAATCTTGACAGAAAGCCCCTTGCGTGTTATCATAAGTAAAGATAAATGCGTACCGGGCTTTGTCCGGCGCGATGAAATTTTGAGAGCTAGAGAGGTTTTCTATTATGGAACGTATTAAGACCATTGCTACTCGTGACCTGACCAAGAGCGTTAAGACCGGCGGCTGCGGCGAGTGCCAGACTTCCTGCCAGTCGGCTTGCAAGACCTCCTGCGGCGTGGCTAACCAGCAGTGCGAGAACAGCAACAAGTAATTTTTGCAACCCCCTGCCGCCTTTGCCGGGCGGCATTTTTTTGTATAATTGGAATGGAGAGTAAAATGGTACACCAGTATCAATTGAACGGCTATAACATCGTGCTGGACACCTGCAGCGGCTCGGTGCATGTGGTGGACGATGTTGCATACGATATCATTGCTATGTACCCGGAGCATACTGCTGACGAGATCGTTTCGGCTATGATGGCAAAGTATGGAGACCGCGAGGATGTCACGGAGGAAGATCTGCGTCAGTGCATCGATGATGTGACCAGCCTGAAGGAAGCAGGCAAGCTGTGGACCCCGGATACCTATGAGAATATGGCTTTCGACTTTAAAAACCGCAACACCGTGGTCAAGGCCTTGTGCCTGCATGTTGCACACACCTGCAACCTGAACTGCTCCTACTGCTTTGCTTCGCAGGGCCGCTATCAGGGCGACCGTGCGCTGATGAGCTTTGAAGTGGGCAAGCGTGCCATGGACTTCCTGATCGAAAACTCCGGCACCCGCCGCAACCTTGAGGTGGACTTCTTTGGCGGCGAACCGCTGATGAACTTTGATATGGTCAAAAAGCTGGTGGCTTACTGCCGTGAGCAGGAGAAGATCCACAACAAGAACTTCCGCTTTACCATGACCACCAACGGTATGCTGATCGATGACGATGTGATCGATTTCTGCAACAAGGAGTGCCACAATGTGGTGCTGAGTCTGGATGGCCGCAAAGAGGTCAACGACCGCTTCCGCAAGGACTATGCAGGCCGCGGCAGCTACGATACCATCGTGCCCAAGTTCCAGGAGTTCGTGAAGAAGCGCGGCGACAAGAACTACTACATGCGCGGCACCTACACCCACTACAACACCGACTTCACCAACGATATCTTCCACATGGCCGACCTTGGCTTTACTGAGCTGAGCATGGAGCCTGTGGTGTCTAAGCCCGGCGATCCCAGTGCCCTGACCGAGGAAGATCTGCCCATCCTGAAGGAACAGTACGAGATTCTTGCCAAGGAAATGATCAAGCGCAACCGCGAGGGCCGCGGCTTTACCTTCTACCACTACATGATCGACCTCACCGGCGGCCCCTGCATCTACAAGCGCATTTCCGGCTGTGGCTCCGGCACGGAGTACATGGCTGTTACTCCTTGGGGCGATCTGTACCCCTGCCACCAGTTTGTGGGCGACCCCAAGTACCTGATGGGCGATATCTGGAAGGGCGTTACGAACACTGCCGTGCGCGATGAGTTCAAGCACTGCAACGCCTATGCCCGCAAGGAGTGCCAGAACTGCTGGGCAAAGCTGTACTGCTCCGGCGGCTGTGCAGCAAACTCCTACCACGCTACCGGCAACATTACCGGTGTGTATGAGTACGGCTGCGAGCTGTTCAAAAAGCGAATGGAATGCGCTATCATGATCAAGGTCGCTGAGAATCAGGAACTTGCCGCCAAGGGCATCGAGGTGCCTATTGAGCTTGGTTCTACCTGTAACGCCTGTGCTGATGGCGAAGCCTGCGAATGAGCACGACCACGCCTATTGTGGATTTTGTGCGCCGTTACGCACAGTCCGGCACCTCGCGGCTGCATATGCCCGGCCACAAGGGCCAGAGCCTTTTGGGCTTTGAGCCGTGGGACATTACCGAAATAAAGGGTGCGGATGAACTGTATGGGGCTGACGGCATCATTGCCCAGAGCGAAGCCAACGCTACCCGGCTGTTCGGCACGGTGCATACCTATTACAGCACAGAGGGCTCGTCCCAGTGCATCCGTGCAATGCTGTGCCTTGCACTGCAGGCTGCGCCCGCAGCCGGACAGCGCCCGGTCCTGCTGGCAGCGCGCAACGCTCACAAAGCGCTGTTGTATGCGGCGGCGCTGCTGGATTTTGATATCCAGTGGCTCTGGCCTGCGCCGCAGGATGCCGGTGCACTTTGCAGCTGCCCGGTGTCAGCTGCAAAGCTGACAGGTGCTCTGCAGGGTTTGGCGCAGCAGGGCAAAAGGCCCTTTGGCGTCTACATCACCAGTCCGGATTATCTGGGCGGCGTGCAGGATATTGCAGCGCTGGCCGGAGTGTGCAAGGATTTTGGAGTTCCGCTTCTGGTGGATAATGCCCACGGTGCTTACCTGCGTTTTCTGCCGCAGGGCGGTCAGCATCCTATTGCGCTGGGCGCGGCCATGTGCTGCGACTCCGGCCATAAAACGCTGCCCGTTGTCACTGGCGGCGCATACCTGCATCTGGGCAAAAATGCCCCCATTCAGGACGAAGCCGCTGTGCGCAATGCACTGGCATTGTTTGGTTCCACCAGTCCGTCTTACCTGATCTTGCAGTCGCTGGACAAATGCAATCAGGTTCTGTCGGAGGGTTATCCGCTGCGGCTTTTGCAGTGCTGCGGATATTTGACCCGCCTGCGCCGGGAGCTGAACGAAGCCGCTGCGGCAAAACACTGCCCGGAGCCGCTGGCACTGGAAAGCGAACCTCTCAAGGTCACGCTGGATGCTGCTACACTGGGCATGACCGGCACAGAGCTTGCAGAAGCGCTGCGCTGCGCAAAGGTCGAGTGCGAATATGCCGACCCGCGCTATGTTGTGCTGATGTTCACCCCGGCAAATCCGCCGCAGGACTTTGAACGGCTGACTTCTGCCGTTCTCCACATTGTGGAAAACCTTACAGGACCGTTCCCGCTCTCGGAAAAAAATGATCGTGAGCTTTTGGAGCTGGAACACGAATTGCACACCTGCTGCAGCATCCGGCAGGCCGTGTTTGCCCCGCAGGAGCAGGTGCCCACAGAGCAGGCGGTGGGGCGTATCTGCGCTATGCCGACGGTTTCCTGCCCGCCTGCGATCCCCATTGTGGTCAGCGGCGAGAAGATCACACCGGCTGCCGTCCGGCTGATGCAGAAATACCATGTAATGCAGGCGGCTGTCCTGCGCAAAACGATCTGATTGTTTCAAAAGGCCCAAAGGCATCGTGTGTTTTGCACGGTGCCTTTTTTGCGCGCATATCCTGCAATGCATGTGCATACCTTTCCAGTAGAGACGGACAGGGAAAGGAGCACACTGCATGGAACTGAAGATCTTTCGGGATACGCTGCCGCAGGCAGGCACGAGCTGCACCGTCAAGGCAGAACTTCCGCTGGAAACCGAGATCCTGATTTCAGATTATCTTCCGCCGGTGTTCAAGCTGGTCAAATGCTTTGCAAAACCGGTGGTGCTGCAAAAGCAGCTGCAGCCCGGGCGGCTTACATTGGAAGGCTATCTGCGCTGCACTGTGTTTTATCAGGGCGAGGACGGGGCCGGGCTTTGCCAGACCGAGCAGAAGCTGCCGTTTACAAAGCAGCTGGAGGTGCCGGAATTCTCCTTCACCAGCTGGATGGCCATGGTAGAAGGGCAGACCGAATACCTCAACTGCCGGGCAGTAAACCCGCACCGCATCGAGGTGCGCGGAGCCTATGGTCTTGTGGTTACTATCCATACACAGGATAAACAGGAACTGATCACGGCGCTGGCCGATGGCGGCATTGAACAGAAATTGCAGACGCTGAACGGCGTGCGCAGCACCGCGGTGCTGGAAAAGCTGGTCACTGTGGAAGGGGAGCTTGTGTTTGCAAAGCCGCCCGCAGCCATTCTGGATATTACCGGCAGCGCCGCCGTGCGGGAGGTAAAGCTGCTGGCGGGCAAGGCAGTGGTCAAGGGCGAGGTACGTGCCCAATGCGCCTGGCGCGCGGAAGGCGAAAGCAGCCTGCAAAGTCAGGCGGCATCCCTGCCGTTCAATCAGGTGGTGGATCTGGAAGGCGTAGCAGAGGACTGCAGATGCATGTGCGTGCTGGAGCCGGTTGGCTTTGCCCTTGCGGAGGGCGAACAGGAAGCCAGCGGCCAACTGACAGCCAGCGTGATGATGCATCTGCACGCATGGCGGCCCTGCCAGCTGCAATACGTAGCGGATGCCTTTTCTACGCAGTTTGAAACCGCCGTCACGCCGCAGGAATTGGCAGCAGAAGATCTTGCCTGTATGCTGAACGAGACAGCATCTTCCACGGCCTCCGGGCCGCTGCCAGATGCGGATGCGCAGCTGCGCGCCTGCTTTGTGTCTTATGGACCGGCGCAGGTAACACCTTACCGCGACGGCTGGGCCTTTACGGTGCGTGCCGTTGCCACCGCCTTTGCCGAGAACAGTCTTGCTGAGCTGGAAAGCTACGAAAAAACACTGGAGCTTGTCTTTCCGCTTGCAGTAGAAGCCCCGCCGGGTGCACAGTTCAGCCCGGAATGCTGGCTGAGCACCGAGAACATCCAGTGCAGCTGCACTGGCGGCACATTGGAAGTGACGGTCACCGCCCGTGCCGAAGGAGCCATCCTCTGCCGGAGCACACATTCGGGCATCGGCAGCATTGAGCTGGGCGAACCGCTGACGACTCCGGACCCGGAGATCGCACTGCGCATCTACTATGCACAGGCAGGGGAGGAGTTGTTCGGCATTGCCAGACGGTTCCATGTGTCACCGGCACAGATCCTGACGGCAAATGGGCTGGAAGCCGGTACGCAGGTCCTGCCGCAGGCGATGCATTTTCTGGTGCCGGGCGCATAAATCGACGAAGAACGCTGCCTTTTCAGGCGGCGTTTTCCTTTTGTGCCGAAAAGAAAGTGAAAAAGCCCTTTCTTCTCTGTGTGCGGGAGAGTATAATAAAAAGCGGTGTTTGAAATAGGAAAGGAGTTAAAAACAAAGATGAATTCCAAAAGTAAGCTCCTTGCCCCGGAGCTTGTCAATGCAGAAAGGCCGGTTTGGGCTTTCAGCAAAAAGATTTTCTGTGAGGGCATGCGGGATGGCGTTCCCATTGCGCTGGGCTATTTTGCTGTTTCCTTCTCGCTGGGCATTGCGGCCCGCCGGGCAGGCTTTACCCCGTTTCAGGGCTTTCTGGTCAGCCTACTGAACAACGCTTCGGCAGGCGAGTACGCTGCATTTGCCATCATCATGGCCAATGCGACCTATCTGGAAGTGGCCATCATCACACTGATCGCCAATGCGCGCTATCTGCTCATGAGCTGCGCACTGGCCCAGCGCTTTGCGCCGGGCACACCTTTCTGGCACAGGCTGCTCATCGGTTATGATGTGACAGACGAGCTTTTTGGCATCACCATTGCACGGCCCGGCAGCCTGAACCCATATTATACCTACGGTGCCATTCTGCTGGCGGCACCGGCTTGGGCCATCGGTACAGCGTTGGGCATCATTGCGGGCAATCTGCTGCCGCTGCGGGCTGTCAGTGCGCTGAGCGTTGCCCTTTACGGCATGTTCCTTGCCATCATCATTCCTCCGGCGCGTAAGAGCAGGGTGGTAGCTGCACTTGTTGCCATCAGCTTTGCACTGAGCTTTGTGTGCAATTACCTGCCGGGTATCTCCGCTCTTTCGGAGGGCACGCGCACCATTTTGCTCACAGTGCTCATTTCCAGCGCTGCAGCAGTTCTTTTTCCGGTAAATCCAGAAGAGCAGGAGGCAGAGCATGACGCATAATCATTACATTTACATTGCAGTGATGGCGCTGGTATCCTATGCCATCCGCATCCTTCCGCTCACACTGATCCGCAAGCCCATCAAAAATCGCTTCATTCAGTCGTTTCTGTATTATGTGCCCTATGTGACGCTGGCGGTCATGACCTTCCCGGCCATTGTCAACGCGACCCAGAGCCCGGCTGCCGGTGCCATGGCGCTGGTGGTAGGCATTGCAGCTGCTTGGTTCGGCGCAAGCCTGTTTCAGGTATCTGTGGCCTGCTGTGCCGTCGTGTTCGTGCTGGAACTGTTCCTTTAAAATTTTTGTGCCCGGCAGGCTGTCATGCTGCTGGGCACTTTTGCATTGCCCTGCAGGAGGAAATTATCATGAAAAAAATTCTTATCACCGGTGCAGGCGGCTTTGTCGGCTCCCGCATTTTGCAGCAGTGGCAGGGAAAGTACGAGCTTTGCGCCCTTCCAAAAGGCTTTTTCTGTACAGCCGATGAAGCTCTCACCCGTGCACAGGTGGAAGCTTTGCATCCGGATGTGATCCTGCACACCGCCGCTCTTTCCGATACCAGTTACTGTGCGCAGCATCCGGCAGAAGCTTACCGTGCCAATGTGGAGCTGCCAGTCTGGCTGGCACGGGCTGCGCAGCAGACGAAGGCAAAGCTGGTGGCATTCAGCTCGGATCAGGTCTATGCGGGAACGAAGCAGCAGGGCCCGTTGTCAGAAGCGTTGGATCTGCATCCGGCAAACATTTATGGCCAATACAAGCTGAAAGCAGAGCAGCGTGTGCTGGAGCTCTGCCCGGACTCGGTCCATCTGCGTGCCAGTTGGATGTATGACCTGCCCGGCTATGGGCTGCCCATCCGGGGCAATCTTCCGCTGAATCTTCTGCGTGCCGCGCTGAAGGGAGAGACTCTGCGCTTCTCCCGGAACGACCACCGCGGCGTGACCTATGTGCGGCAGGTGATCGAAAATCTGGAGCCTGCCATGGCGCTGCCCGGCGGCGTATACAATTTTGGCAGCGGCAATGCCGAAAACATGGTATGCACCGCCCGGCAGTTTGCCGAAACGCTGGGAATCGCTGTGCAGATCGAGGAAGAAAGCTGGGGTCGGAACCTTGTGATGGACACCACAAAACTGGAACGCTTCGGCATCCGGTTCGACACCACTCATCAGGGCATCCAGCGCTGTTTAAAAGATTACGGGCTGAGAACGCTGTAAAATTTCCATATCGCACAAAAATCAAATAAAACAAAACAAAAAAGCAGGAGTTCTGCGCGAAATTCTTCCGACCAAAGCGGAAAAAACGCACAAAGCGCCCTGCTTTTTGTGTTTCTCAGCGGGAAACAGCCGTTCACGAAAAAGTCATACTTAATTTACAAGGATACGCAGTTTTGCTATAATAAATCCGCTTTTTTGGTAAAGCAGTCGAAAAGAATGATTTTTGTCAAGATTTGAGGAGAGTGGAACATTTGAAGGAAGTCAAGCTCGAAGAGTCGGCGTATCAGTTCGACGCAAAAATGTCCCTGAAACAGGCGATCCCGCTGGGTCTGCAGCATGTCTGCGCCATGTTTGTGGGCAACCTGACCCCGCTGCTGATCATCACCAGTGCCTGCGGCATTGCGGGTG
>OGYK01002517.1_pt1 | contig 11816 bp, 9 predicted proteins | sample 1576501 | NCBI WGS metagenome assembly OGYK01 (sample SAMEA3541530, study PRJEB24748) | human gut metagenome | biome: human gut; feature: human-associated habitat; material: faeces | place: China | collected 2012
CTGTTTTTCAGGCAGGTAAATTATTGATAATTGGAGATTTGATTCATGGAGCAGCTCTGCAATTAGAACATCCGGAGATTTGTGCTACCTATGATATGGATAAGCAGGAAGCAATAAAGACTCGTAAAAACTTATTGCAGTATGCTCGTGAGAATGGACTGGTTATAGCAGGTATGCATTTGCCAGTTCCTGCATTTATAAAATAAATAAGCATACCGGTATGAATTGTCAGGTATTATAGATTTCTGTCACTCATACCGGTATGTTTTTATCTGATCTTTAAATTTTATTGTCCAGCCAGGCATCAATCAGTTGGCGGGCGATGCTGAGCTTTTTCGGTATTTCCGGCAGGTTGTTTCGGTTGTAAAAGGCTCCTGCACTCAGTTCTTCATCCTGCAACTTGATGGTTCCGCTTTCGTATTCGGCATAATATCCTACCATAATTCCGCTGGGGTAGGGCCACGGTTGACTGCCGAAATATTTCAGGTTTTTTATGGTCAGTCCTGTTTCTTCCATGACTTCACGGTGAACACACTCTTCCAAAGTTTCTCCCGGTTCGAGAAAACCGGCTACCAATCCTTTAAACGTCCCCCGGAAGTTGCGGGCATGTACAAGCAAGATACTGTCTTCCTTTTTAATAAGTACGATGACCGCTGGAGAAATGCGTGGATAAAATTCCTGCCGGCATTCCGGACATCGTTTGGCTATGGGGGAAACCTGTACCGTAGGTACACCACACATGGGGCAATAACGGCTGTTCTTGTCCCAGTTCAATATTTGTGAAGCTTTTCCGGCACGCTTGTATTCTTCCAGAGGAAGTACATCGAAAGAAGCACGCAAGTCCTTCATCATGCGTGGACTGTTTTCATCTCCACTTACTGGAATATGAATAGCATACGTCTTGGCAGGATAACCGTTTATCTCTCCGATGGTATGAATGGTACTTCCGACGGGAACCTCAACCGGAGGTTCAGGTCCGTAAGGAATATGATATCCGTCTTCTTTTTTTTCTATCAGAACCTGTCCGCTGTTGAAGACGAACCATCCGCATGTTTGTTTTTCTGTTTCCATCAATTAAGTCCTTTCATTGTAAGCTGGATGCGCTTGCGTTCATGGTCGATACTGAGTACACGTACGCGTACATGCTGGTGCATACTGACTATCGTTGTCGGGTCGCTGACAAACTTGTCGGCAAGCTGGGAGATATGTACTAGTCCGTTTTCTTTAATCCCTATATCAACGAAGCATCCGAAATTGGTAATGTTGTTGATGATGCCCGGCAATTCCATACCTTCCCGCAGGTCGTCGATAGTCTGCACGTTCTTGTCAAATTCGAAGACCTGAATCTTTTGGCGCGGGTCACGTCCCGGTTTATCCAGCTCTTGTAGAATATCAGTCAGTGTAGGCAGTCCTACGGTATCAGTTACATAGTTTTTTATGTCTATTTGGCTACGTAATTCCTTGTTTTTTATCAGGTCGGCAATGGAGCATTTCAAGTCCTTTGTCATCTTTTCTACTATGGCATAACTTTCCGGATGTACAGCCGAATTGTCAAGCGGGTTGTCTGCTTGCGGAATACGCAAGAATCCGGCACACTGTTCAAACGCCTTTGCTCCCATACGCGGTACCTTCAGCAGTTCTTTACGAGAATGGAATGCTCCGTTTTCCGTACGGTAATCTACAATGTTTTGAGCCAGCGTCGGTCCCAGTCCCGATACATATGTCAGCAGATGTTTGCTGGCCGTATTGACATTTACTCCGACAAGGTTCACGCAACTCTCTACTGTCTGGTCGAGTGATGCCTTCAGTTTACTTTGATCTACATCGTGCTGATATTGTCCCACACCGATAGATTTGGCATCTATCTTCACAAGTTCGGCTAGCGGGTCCATCAGTCGGCGACCGATTGACACAGCTCCTCGCACAGTTACGTCATATTCAGGAAACTCATCTCGTGCGATTTTCGATGCAGAATAGATGGAGGCGCCGTCTTCGCTGACAACAAACACCTGCACTTCGCGGTCGTATCGTTGAGAAGTGACGAAACGTTCGGTTTCACGGCTTGCCGTACCATTTCCGATGGCGATGGCTTCTATCTTATATTGTTCGACGAGTTTGACAAGCTTGCGTCCGGCCAGAGCTGTTTCCGATTTGGGTGGATGCGGATAAATTGCTTCATTGTGCAGCAATGTACCTTGGGCGTCCAGACAGACAACTTTGCAACCGGTACGATATCCCGGATCGATACCCATTGTGCGCTTTTGTCCCAGAGGAGGAGCAAGCAACAGTTGCCGGAGATTTTCAGCAAAGACACGGATAGCCTCTTCGTCTGCCTTTTCCTTGCTGAGTGCGGAAAATTCTGTTTCTATAGCGGGTTTCAACAGACGTTTGTATGCGTCGTTCACGGCTTCTGCTACTTGTGCAGAACATTCTCCGTTTCCATGTACATACTGTCTTTCCAATCGTTCGGTACATGCTGATTCATCGTCGGGAGTGATGGATACTTTCAGGATACCTTCGGCTTCTCCACGGCGGATGGCGAGCAGACGGTGAGAGGTACACTTCTTCAATGGTTCACAGAAGTCGAAGTAATCGCGGTATTTCAAGGCTGCTTCTTCTTTTTCTTTGCCTTTGAGTACTTTCGATGTAATCATAGCCTGACGGCTAAACTGGTTTCGTATCAGATTACGGGCACGTTCATCCTCATTCACTTGCTCGGCAATGATGTCGCGTGCTCCTTTCAGAGCATCCTCTTCGTCCTTGACATCTCCCTTGACAAACTGGCGTACCCGGGCAGATAAGTTGTTTTCCCGCTGCATCAATAGTAGCATGGCAAGCGGTTCCAGTCCCTTCTGGCGTGCAGCCTCGGCACGAGTTTTTCGTTTGGGCTTAAAAGGCAGGTAAATATCTTCCAGCTCTGTCGCATCCCAACAATTGGAAATACGTTCTCGTAAAGTGTCTGTCAGTTTTCCTTGTTCTTCGATGGTAGAAAGAACCGTTTCCTTTCGTTTGGCAAGTTCACAGAGCTTTTCGTAACGCGTATGGATATCTCCTATCTGTACTTCGTCGAGACCTCCGGTCGCTTCTTTTCGGTAACGGCTTATAAATGGTATTGTAGCACCTCCCTGAAGCAGTTTCAATGTGTTTTCTACCCGATGGACAGGTAGTTTCAGGGCTGTGGCAATCATTTGACTGAATTGTTCCATGTATATGTTTTTCTAAAAATGTGGCACAAATGTAATTAAAAAAAGGATTCGAGGGAGGAGAGGACTCATTTTGAAAATAATTTAAGAGACGGTTTTAAGCTTTATTCGGATTTGAAAGACGTTTTCGAGGATTGAAAATGTTCGCTAAAGAGGACGTGAATAGCAACTGACATTACGTATAGGAAAGTTCAAACAGGTGGATGCACAGAAAGAGGAACCCAAAGAATATTTGCAGGCTAAAGCTTTGAAAGCGGAAATAGATACAATGAACCTTTTTCCAAAAACATTTGTTACTTGTTAATATAAGATATTATTCCGGAAATATTATATGATAACTTAAACTAACGCTATGACTTATGAATAAAAAAACAAGATTCTGGTGCATAATCCTTTTTTCTTTTTTAGGCATATCGGTAGCAATGGCGCAGAAGTCAGAGAAAGACCGACATTGGGTATGGGAACTTTATGGTGGTGCAAACAATTATATGACATGGGAAATAGAAACGGATGTCGTATATAAACCGTGGCGTTTTATTGGAGTTGGAGCAGGCTTTCTTTTTGCTCCTCCAATAGATGGAAATAAGACTTATTTTGGAGAAGCAAGAGATAAAAACTTGCGCTGGCAGATTGAGGAAAACCGTTTGATGTATTTGTTTGCGTTCCGGTCGGGAGTTTATCTGTATTCGCCTCCTGTTTATCTGAATCATGACCATGATGTGGCATTATCGTTTCGTGTGTCTCCTGGAGTTACCATTCCTTTGCCTCCCAATTTAAGTACTAGTGTAGATTATGTTCCGAAGGATGCGATTATCCATGTACCCGCCACTTCAGGAGAAGTCAGTAATTCGCATGCGAAGGCATGTTATTATCATGTGAAATTTGCTATGGCTTTGGAAGTGGAACGTGTATCGGTATTGCTTGGGTATACGACCTCCAATTATGATTTATACGGAGGAAGCCGTAATATGATAGTCGAAGGACAAAAAATAGAATTACCTCGAAAAAAGCAGGCAGGAACTTTCTTTATCGGGCTGACCTACGATTTCTGATACATATTGAAGAAAACAGGACCTCATACCCCCTTTTTATAAAAATACCCCCGCCATAAATTTTTATAGCGGGGGTAAATTATACATTATGGGAATTATCTGCGGTAGAAACGCAACTCATTTTCCAGACTTCTTACTTTATTTTGCAAGTTGTCTATTTTTGTCAGCAAGTGGCGGATAGCATCGATCCCTTCTATATTGATGGACAAGTCATAATATAAATGAGTATATCTTTCCAGTTCATTCAGCTGAGAAGCCGGAAAATAACTGGTATCATCTATTACTTCGATATCTATCAGACCGTCTTCACCTAGCATGAGGATGAAGTCGGGTTCGATATTGCAATGTGTGCAATAGTCGTTTATGATGATTAAATCGTTCTGCATAGTCGTACGGTTTTAAATTATCCTTGCTGCAACTGTCGGAACAGGTCTTTCTGCTTTTCCGTCAGTGTAGTAGGAATTGTTACATGATAAGTTACAATCAAATCGCCTGTGACGCCTTCCTGCTTGTATACAGGAAATCCTTTTCCTTTCAGACGAACTTTAGCGTCATTCTGAGTACCCGGACGAACTTTCAGTTTTACTTGTCCGTCTAATGTGTTGACTGTAACTTCACCTCCCAGTACGGCAGTGTATAAGTCGATTGTTACATCTGTGTACAAGTCATTTTCTTTCCGTTTAAAGACAGGGTCGTCAGGAATAACGAAAGTGATATACAAATCTCCGTCGGGTCCTCCGTTTGTTCCTTTACCTCCATGTCCCTTCAGTTTGATAACCTGACCGTCTGCTACTCCGGCTGGAACTGTAATACGTAATGTTTCACCGTTGATGCTGAATGTTTGTTTATGAGTGGTTGCAGCCTCACGTAGAGACAACTGTAGAGAAGCTTCAATATCTTGCCCTCTGAATCCGCCTCTTGCATTACGTCCTCTGCCGGCTCCATGCCCGAACAGTTCTTCGAAGAAATCAGAGAATCCACTGGCATTTCCACCAAATCCGTGCATACCTTCTCCTCCGAATCCACTTGTAAAATGTTGTCCGTCGGTAGAATACCAATATTCACCGCCGTTACCTGTACCGCCTTGAGCACGATATGCTTGCTGTTGAGCTTCGAACTCGTCGGCGTGTTTCCAATTCTCCCCGTAAGCATCGTATTTCTTACGCTTTTCAGGGTCGCTCAGTACCTCGTTAGCTTCGTTTATCTCCTGAAACTTGTCCTTGGCCGTTGGGTCATTCGGATTTAAGTCCGGGTGATATTTGCGAGCCAGCTTACGGTACGCTTTCTTGATTTCGTCTTGAGTTGCCGTTTTGTCAACTCCAAGAACTTTGTAATAGTCTATGTAAGCCATACAGTCTGTTTTTTTATTTGAGAATGAGGCAAAGAATGTGCCAGATAGTCCGTTTGTTAACAGACTTTTAACCATATTGAAAGGTATTTATCTTTTTGTGGGTTTTGCAGGTGGTAAAGTTCCATTATCTTTGTAGTTACTTATTGGATATACTATGAAAATGTGACATTTTGTCGTTTATATATCACTTAACCCGCTAGATTTATGATGAAACTATTTACCAGTTTGATGCTTGTTCTTGCCTTAGGCGTTACAAGTCCTGCTTATGCTTCGCAAGACGGTGAAGTAACTTTGAAACTTATTGAAACGAGTGATGTGCACGGATGCTATTTCTCCTATGACTTTATAAGTATGAAGCCTCGCAAAGGAGGGCTGGCTTGTGTCAGTTCATTTGTAAAAGAACAGCGTGAGCAGTATGGAGATGGAGTTGTTCTGATGGATAATGGAGATATTTTACAAGGACAGCCCATTGCTTATTATTACAATTACATCGATACAACTTCTGTTCATGTAACTTCAGCGATGCTGAACTATATGAAATACGATGTAGGTACTATGGGAAATCATGATGTGGAGACTGGACATGCCGTGTACGACCGTTGGGTGAAACAGTGTGCTTTTCCTGTACTTGGGGCAAATATTGTGGACAATAAAACGGGAGAACCTTATCTTACTCCCTATAAAATAATCGAACGGAAAGGAGTAAAAATAGCAGTTTTAGGTATGATAACTCCTGCCATTCCTTCATGGCTTCCCGAACAGCTGTGGAACGGGCTGCATTTTGAAGACATGGAGGATTGCGCACGTAAATGGGTAAAGATTATCAAGGAAAAAGAGAATCCGGACGTTTTGATCGGATTATTTCATGCCGGACCTGAAGGTAATAAACTGGATAATGTTGTAGAGAATGGTTCGGGCGATGTAGCAAAAAATGTTCCGGGCTTCGATGTAGTATTTATGGGACACGATCATGTGCGTCGGTGTGAGAAGATTGTCAATGTGGCAGGAGATTCTGTTTTACTCGTCGATCCTGCCAATGCGGCCAGATATGTTTCGGATGTTACAGTCAAAGTGACTAAAGCTGGAGGTAAGCTTGTGCGAAAATCTGTAGAGGGTGCTTTGGCAGATGTTTCCCGCTATGCTGCTGATGAGGATTTCATGCGGGAGTTTGCCGGACAATATCAGGCAACAGTCGACTTTGTATCTCGTAAGATTGGACGTATCGAAGAAACCATTACAACCAAAGATGCCTATTTTGGTCCTTCTGCATTTATCGATTTGCTTCATCAGTTGCAGCTTGATATTACGGGTGCCGATATATCTTTCTGTGCTCCTCTCTCGTTCTCAGCAGAAATCAAGAAAGGAGATATTTATATGAGTGATATGTTTAACTTGTATAAATACGAGAACCTGCTTTATACGATGAAGCTGACAGGTAAAGAAATCAAGGATTTTCTGGAAATGTCGTATGCTTTATGGACTAGCCAGATGAAATCACCCGACGACCATTTAATGTTGTTTAATGAAGAAGATAAAGGGTTCGGCCGTTTCAAGAATCCAAGTTTCAATTTCGATTCGGCAGCAGGCATTATTTATACAGTGGATGTAACGAAACCTCAGGGTGAAAAAATCAAGATAGAAAGGATGGCAAACGGAGAGCCGTTTGATATGAATAAAACATATCAGGTAGCTGTTAATTCGTATCGTGGAAACGGTGGGGGAGATTTGCTGACAAAAGGTGCTGGTATTCCCAAGACAGAACTGGCAAAACGTATCGTATACTCCACAGATAAAGATTTACGTTTTTATCTGATGAAACGGATAGAAGAAGTAAAAGTTCTCGATCCGAAGCCGCTGAATCAGTGGAAGTTTATTCCGGAAGACTGGACTGTACCTGCATCGAAAAGAGATTATGATATTTTGTTTGGAGAGAAAAAAGCTGTGGAATGATACCTTGAGGGTGAAACTGAAATGAAATTTAATTCCGGAGAGCCTGAACTCATTCATTCTCTGATGATTTCGGTTGAAGAAGAGGGACGGAATTAGTATTTTACCGAAGTGTTCAGAGATTTATGGGCATGAATGACACAAAATATGCTGATATTTATCATAAAATATCAGCATATTTTTTATAAAGATGCTGTTCTTTTTTCTATCCTTCTGTAAATAGAAAAATGAAAAAAAATCTTATCGTTGAAAAAAATATCATTTTCATTTTGCAAGTTGAAATAAAACCGTAAATTTGCATCGATTTTCATAAACAAATTATCGCCGAAATAACTCAGTTGGTAGAGTAACTCATTCGTAATGAGTAAGTCGCGGGTTCGAGTCCCGCTTTCGGCTCTTCAGAAAAAGAGATATACTGAAAATAAAAAGTATATCTCTTTTTATTTTTCTTTATCTCTTTTGAACTCTGTGTGATTTGATAGATGGTTATAAAAAATACTTTTTGTATTGCTATTTTAAACAATCTGTCCTATTTTTGCTGTCAAAATATTATAACTGATACATTTGTTACAACATGAAATATTCTTTTATATCGGCAGAAGAAGCTGCCGCCAGTATTCATAATGGAAACACGATAGGCATAGGAGGCTTCTCGTCTGTGGGAACACCTAAGGCTGTTCCGGCTGCTTTGGCCGTTTATGCCGAAAAACTACACAGTGAAGGTAAAGAGTTTAAAGTTGGACTTATAACCGGAGGAGCTACCGGAAGTCAAGTTGATTCTGCATTGGCACAGGCACATGCCGTAGCTTTTCGTACTCCTTTTCAGTCGAATAAAGAAATGCGTAATGCTATCAATGCAGAAGAAGTACAGTATTATGACGTGCATCTTTCGCAGATAGGTCAGGATGTACGTTACGGTTTTCTGGGAGATATAGATGTAGCTATTGTTGAGGCATCCGACATCACAGAAGAAGGAGATATTGTGCTTAGTACATCGGTCGGAATTTCTCCTACCTTGATACAGGTTGCCCATAAAGTTATTATTGAGTTAAACGAAGCCCATGCCGGCAAGTTGACCGGAATGCATGATATCTATATTCCTGATGCTCCACCATACCGAAGAGAGATTCCGATTTATCGGGTAAATGATCGCGCAGGAAGTATCAGTGTAAGGGTTAATCCGGAAAAGGTTGTGGGAGTGGTTCGCACGAATGAACGAGATCGGATAGCAGCTTTTACTCCACTGAATGATACTACTAGTCGGATTGGGCAGAATGTTGCTGATTTTCTTTTGGGAGAATATCAGCGGGGAGCCATACCACGAGAGTTTCTGCCATTGCAGTCAGGGGTAGGTAATATAGCTAATGCTGTGTTAGGAGCATTGGGAGCCGATAAAAAACTCCCGGCATTTTCCATGTATACGGAAGTCATTCAAAATTCAGTTATCGATCTGATGATGCAAGAGCGCATCCGTTTTGTTGCCGGAAGTTCGTTGACATTGTCTGATGACCGTCTGGATATGCTTTACGATAATATTGACGTGATGAAAGAAAGAGTCTTGTTGCGTCCGCAGGAGATAACCAATCATCCCGAAATGATTCGTCGTTTGGGAATAATAGCGGTCAATACAGCCCTGGAAGCAGATATATTTGGCAATGTCAACAGTACACATGTCTTAGGCAGCAAGATGATGAATGGAATTGGAGGTTCGGCCGATTTTGCACGAAATGCCTATCTCTCCATATTTACTACTCCTTCTACGGCTAAAGATGGACTTATTTCATCGATTGTTCCTCATGTTTCGCATGTGGACAGTACTGAACACGATGTACGCATCTTGGTTACCGAGCAAGGCGTTGCCGATTTGCGTGGCAAGTCACCTTCACAGCGTGCACGTTGTATCATTGAAAACTGTGCTCATCCTGATTATAAAGAGCTGCTTTGGGATTATCTGAAGCTTTCGGAAGGAAAAGGATGTCATACTCCTATGTCATTGCGTAATGCACTGAAGATGCATATAGCGTTTGCTGAAACAGGAGATATGCGGAATACAAAGTTTGAAATGTAATGCTTTATAAAAAATACGGCATTTGTTCCATCAGAGGACAAATGCCGTATACTGTATTTTAGAATTCGAATTTCTCTATCTTCATTTCAGCCAGTTCTTCTATCTGTGGAACCAGTGTCATAAAGTGAGGAGTATGTTCATGAGCTGACAATGCTTCTGCATCTTTCCATGTTTCGCAAATCATCAGTACATCGTGGCGAGTTGCACTTTCGAATACATCGTAAGCAATACAGCCTTTATCTTTTTGAGATGCTGTTACAAGTTCTTTAGCAGCAACGAGTACTGCTTCACGTTTTTCTTCTTTTACTCTGATAAATACGTTTAGTCTGATCATAATATTGTATATATTTATATTGAATTATTATTTGCCTGAAACAGGCAGTTCTTTCTTTAAACAAATATAAAAGGCGAAAGATTATGATATGGATATCTTAACTTTTCGCCCTTTACTTACTCCTTATTTATATTGTCTGTATTACCATTCTACAAACTTACCTCTTGCTCTACGTTCTTTCAAGATAGCTGCAAGACGTTTGTTCTTTGATGACGCGATATATTTACGTCCGAAGATATTAGGAATAGCAACACCTAACGCAATACACATAATAACCAGTCCTGAGTTTACACCACTTTCGATAGCCTTCATCAGCGGGGTAACTTGATCGATTGACTGAACGTTCATATTGATTAAACCGAACAGCATGCGATACATCAATACTCCCGGAATCATGGGGATGACAGATGGGATGGTTAGCACATGGTTGGGCACATGGAACCAGTGTACGGCTTTAATTGCAATTAAGCTAACCAATACAGAACCGGCAAACGAACCGATAACCAGACCCATATCCAGACCAATGTTGTCTGTGCTTGGTCCAAGGTTTACGAAATTACGGGTACATACAGCGAGTATTCCTCCTATAGCTACTACCCATAATAACCGGCGTTGGATATTGAAGATCATAGAGAAGCCCATGGCCGAGATAGCTGCAGCAAGTGCATATTCCCAATAAGCGTGGTGAGGAACCATACTGATAGTCGGGAAGAAGTCGGCGATGCTACATAATTTTACAGCAAAGGCAATACCGAATGCCATAGCTGCCACCATTAACAAGGTATTGACTGCACGTACGATACCTACTTGTATGTAATTGTCGAGCATATCGTCTACAAAGTTAATCAATGGAACCCCCGGCACGATGAACAGTGCGCATGCCAGCAACGGATGCCACGGAGTATTAGTCCATTCGGCAGGAAGGAAGGTAGAGGCCCATGCTATCATAGTAGCGATGAATGCAGAAATGGCAATACCCATATAATGATTCAAGCCCGACTCGTTACATTTCTGTCTTACGCGCATACCGATAATAGCGGCAATAGACGCATATAAGAATGCCATCCAGTCGCAACCGAACTGAATACAGAATCCTCCACAGGCAAAACCTGCTCCGATAGCGACTTGCAGGGGAGTATAATTACGCTTCTTGGTACGTATTTTCTCTAGCTCTTCTTCATACTGGTCGAGCGTGTAGTCATTTTCTATAGCTCTCCATGAGAGTTTGCTCACTTCAGAAATAGCAGTCATGTTTACGCCATGTCCTTCGATTCGCTGGAATTTTGTAAACGAATAATCGCCGTCACTTACATTCACCATCAGCATGGTGAAACTTACGTTAATGTGCAACTTTTCTTCGGGGATACCTAAATAAGCTGCTGTACGCTTCATGTTTCTCACAATTCGATTGGTATCAGCCAAACTCTCTACCAAAAGTTTTCCTGTACGAAGCAAAAGATCAACTCGCCGGTGCAACTGCTGGTCGTGAACCTTTACAGTAGTTTCTAAATGTTCCTCTAATATCATTTTGTTTAAAGATTTTTTTCGGATGCAAAGTTAGCAAAAATATTATTCAGAGGCGAGCTTTCCCGTTCTGAAAGTATGAAAAAGATAGGAAAAACATCATGGGAATCTGAATGTTGGTGTTGATTCTTTTAGAAAAGAACGAGGAAAATATTTTGCATGTTTCTTTTTATAGGAAGATAGGAGAAGAGAAAATGGGGAATAAAAATGTGGCTTGATTGTGGATAATTTCCACAACTTATCAGAAAAATCCTCAACTTCTGTTTATATTCGTTTGTCATGATGCTCTGATTTTCAATATACAAAAATATTTTCGTACCTTTGGCACAGGTATTGC
>OGYK01002528.1_pt1 | contig 11785 bp, 11 predicted proteins | sample 1576501 | NCBI WGS metagenome assembly OGYK01 (sample SAMEA3541530, study PRJEB24748) | human gut metagenome | biome: human gut; feature: human-associated habitat; material: faeces | place: China | collected 2012
CGTGTCAATCAGATAGAATTACAATCTATCGATTCTGAGAACACCTCCATCGAGGCCATTCTGGACAAGGTGGCGGAGCTCATTAAGGCCGGGAAAATCAGCGAGATCAGCGACATGCGGGACGAGACGGACCTGTCCGGCCTGAAGCTGGCCATCGACCTGAAGCGCAATGTGGACCCGGAGAAGCTGATGACCAAGCTGTTCCGGCTGACCCCCCTGCAGGACACGGTCAGCTGCAATTTCAACATCCTCATCGCCGGGATGCCCCGGGTCATGGGGGTGGGAGAGATCCTGGGCGAGTGGACCGCCTGGCGCACGGAGTGCGTGCGGCGGCGGGTGTATTTCGTGCTCAGCCGCAAAAAGGACAAGCTGCACCTGCTGCTGGGCCTGAAGCGCATCCTGCTGGACATCGACAAGGCCATCGCCATCATCCGGGAAACCGAGGAGGAGGCCGAGGTGATCCCCAACCTGATGATCGGCTTCGGCATCGACCAGGTCCAGGCGGAGTATGTGGCGGAGATCAAGCTGCGCAACATCAATAAGGAGTACATCCTCAAGCGGGTCCGGGAAACCGAGGACCTGCAAAGGGAGATCACCGACCTGGAGGACACGTTGGCCAAGCCCGCCCGGATCCGGAAGATCATCGTGGACGAGCTGGAGCAGGTCCGGAAGAAATACGCCGTGCCCCGGCGCACGGAGATCGTATACGGCCACGAGGTGGAGGAATATGTGGAGGACAGCCAGCCCGAGGACTACCCGGTGACGGTGTTCCTGTCCCGGGAGGGGTACTTCAAGAAGATCACCCCCAAGTCCCTGCGCATGAGCGGGGAGCAGAAGTTCAAGGAGGGCGACAGCCTCCTCCAGCAGATGGAAACCACCAACAACGCCGAGGTCATGTTCTTCACCGACAGGTGCCAGGTGTACAAGACCCGGGTGTCGGAGTTCGGCGACGGCAAGGCCAGCGCCCTGGGCGACTATCTGCCAGGCCGTCTGGCCATGGACGAGGGCGAGCGGGTCATCTTCATGGTGCTGCCCGGGGACTACAGCGGCTGTCTGCTGTTCTTCTATGAAAACGGCAAGGCCGCCCGGGTGGAGCTGTCCGCCTATGCCACGGTGTCCAACCGCCGGAAGCTCACCGGCGCCTATTCCGACAAGAGCCCCCTGGTGTGCATCCTGCCTCTGCCGGAGGACCGGGAGCTGGCCCTGGTATCCACGGAGCCCCGGGCCCTGCTGGTGCACACCTCCCTGCTGACCCCCAAGACCACCCGGAACGTCCAGGGGGTGGCGGTGATGACCCTGAAGCCCAAGTATCATCTGGACCGGGTGGTCCCGGCGGAGGACAGCGGCATCGTGAACCTGCCACGCTACCGCACCCGCACCATCCCCGCCGCCGGAGCCATCCTCAAGCCCGAGGACCGGGGCGAGGAGCAATTGACCTTGTTATAAAGACCCGCTTTCCCCCACACATACGAAAAAGAGAGGTGCCTATTATGCCCGCTGCCAAAACTCTGAAGCGCTACGGACTGATCACCGTGGCCTGTGCCCTGTATGCCCTGGGCTTCAACTGGTTCTTCGTGCCCAATCACTTCACCGTGGGCGGCTTCACCGGCGTTGCCCAGATCATCAATCACTTCCTGCCCATGCTGCCGGTGGGTACCATCGCCCTGGTGCTGAACATCCCCCTGTTCATCCTGGGCTGGCAGAAGATCGGCCGGGATCTGCTGATCTCGTCCCTGTACGCCACCGCCGTCAGCTCCCTGATGATCGACGTGCTGTCCTCGATCCACACCTTCTCGCCCATGGACCCCATTCTGGCCTGTATCTACGGCGGCATCGTGACGGGCATCGGCTGCGGCCTGCTGCTGCACGAAAGCGCCACCACCGGCGGCACGGAGATGGCCGCCCGGCTGCTGAAGCTGAAGTTCCAGGGGCTGTCCATCGGCAGCCTCTGTCTAGGCCTGGACGTGGCCGTGACCATCGGGTACGCCCTGTGCTTCCGGGATATGACCCGGGCCATGTACGGCGTGGTGGCCCTGTATATCCTGTCCCTGCTGATCGACCGGGTGGTATACGGTCCCAACGCCTCCAAGGTGGCCTATATCATCAGTGAGCAGTATGAGGCCATTACCCAGAAGCTGCTGCAGCTGGACCGGGGCGTCACCCTGCTGGACGGTAAGGGGGCCTGGAGCGGCCAGGAAAAGCGGATCATCCTGTGTGCCTTCGGCCGGCGGCACTTCATCCCCATCAAGAAGCTGGTGCAGAGCATCGACCCGGACGCCTTCGTCATCGTGTGCGATGCCCATGAGGTGCTGGGCGAGGGCTTCGGCCAATATGACCCCACGGGCCTGTAACGGAGGCGCGGCCATGAAAAAAACCTTGCCGGCCGCCCTTCTGGCGGCGCTGATGCTGGTATGCACCGGGTGTGCCTCGTTTCTGGAGCGGGATTACAGCGTGGTCCAGCCCCACAGCTCCACCTATTACGAAAGCGAGGACCGGTCCGTCCTCCGGGCAGAGAGCTATCAGGACCTGGTGAACGACCTGATGCTGCTGCTGACCGGCGGCGCCCGGGAGGGCACCATCTGGCTCTATGCCGGGACGGAGCCTCTGGACGCCTCCGCCGCGGCGGAGCGGGCCTGCAAGGAGGTGCAGCAGGAGACGCCCCTGGGGGCCTACGCCGTGAAGTACCTCACCTACACCATCGACGACAGCGCCCGGAACTACACCGCCATTCATCTGACCATCGGCTATCGCCGCAGCCAGGAGCAGATCGCCTCCATGGTGTATACCACCAGCGTCTCCGCCCTGGGGGAGCTGCTGACCGCCGCCGCCCGCAGAGGAAGCGGTGAGCTGGTGGTGCAGGTGGGCTACTTTGACAACCAGGAGGAGGAGGTCCGCTCCATCGTGGACCAGGTCCAGGCCATGGAGGCCCCGGAGCAGAAGGAGCCCTGGACCGTAAATTTCTATCCCGAAGGCGGCGACGTGGGCATCATCGAAATTCTTTTGAAAAAAAGTTGAAAAAAGTGGAACGCAGGGGTTGACAAATCCGGGATTCGCGGGTATAATCAATCTTGCGTTTGCGGGCGTAGCTCATCTGGTAGAGCGCGACCTTGCCAAGGTCGAGGTAGCGAGTTCGAGCCTCGTCGCCCGCTCCACAAATGAAAAAGGAGCAAACATTTTGCTCCTTTTTCTATACGGTGACATAGCCAAGTGGTAAGGCAAGGGTCTGCAAAACCCTCATTCCCCAGTTCAAATCTGGGTGTCACCTCCAAATGTAAGGATTCTGAGCAGAAATGCTTGGAATCCTTTCTTTTTTGCGCTGACTTTGTGAACCAATACGATAAAAGGGAGAGCGTGATCGCTCTCCCTTTTCCTATATTGGCATCAACCTTCCGGCTGGTTGGAAACGATGAAAAAGGGCTGCGGGCTCTGTCCGTCCGGCGTGGGGCGCAGGGTGATACAGCCGCCGGAATAGGATAGCTTCAGCAGACCATCGTCCGTGCGCTCACCGCCGGTCAGCGTCACCGTATTCAGGCCCGTATCCGTGTGGGCGGCGTACCAGGCGTCGGCCTCTTCCCAATAGAGCAGGTTATCCAGCCCCATTTTCCGGGTATCGTCCAGGGAGATGTCAAAATACTGCCGGAGAATGTCATCCATGGCCGCCCGGGGCGCCCGGAAAATGCCGTAATTCTCTGCCGCAGGTTCCTGCTCCAGCACCCAGTCCCGCTCCCGATCGGTCACATAGCACTGTCCATAGACCAGTCCCGCGTAGCCGATGCCATCGTAGAACAGACGGCCCAGATCCACGGGCTCCGCCGCTTCATAGTAGCTGGTGCAGGCCTGGGCATACCAGCTGCCCGGGGCGAACAGCTCCTGGAGCTCCTGAAGCTCCGCCTCCGTCAGTTTGTTGGATTCCGGCCCCGCATGGGTCGTACAGCCCATCAGCATCACCATACACAGCAGGGCCGCAAGCAGAGGAAATAAACGCTTTTTCATCCTCATTTATCTTCCTTTCTGATCGAAATCATACCGCAAGAGGGATACTCTGTAATCCCATTGTTCCGGGTATATTTGTCACTTGATGACCACAGGCACTACATTGATAGTATAGAATCAACCCGGACTGATTTTTTACTGCAACATAGCTATGCGATGTGGTCGCATATGCAGGACGCGCAAAAGCAATTACGTTTGATGCAGTCAGAGATATGGTTCTATACTGGACTCGGTCAGGATAGTTTCCTTCAATTATTGTAAATGAAGTAGAGCCTACCGAGGAAACAATCCCTACATGCTTTAGATCATTAATAGATACTCCCTCAAAGTACAAATCACCAGCTTTTGGCGTACCAGCACCTCGCATAAAATACTGATTTCTGGTAACAAAAAAACTTAACAGATTATCAACAACTGCAACAGAATTGTTCTTGGGTATAATGGTTGTAGAAACATTAGCTTGATTTGCACACCAACAGACAAAGATTGCACACCATTCACTATGCGCATACTGGCTACCAAACCACACGCCGTACTTTGTATAGTTATTAGTTCCCTCTACATAACCAATCTCATTACGAGCTACCTCAACAATACAATTAGAACTTCCCCCTGCTTGCGACGCATTTGGACTCACGTCATAATTAGTAGCTGGAGCGTTTACATACGAACAGGATTCAAAGTTTGGCACATCATCTTTATACGCATCAGCGCCAATAACGATATTCCCCTGATTTGTCTGATAGACTGTAATTTGATGATTCACGCAAGCGTTCGCTTCCGTACCAGATACACGATATGTAATAGCCTCCACCACATTCACAACAGCATAACCGGAATATGCCGCAACATTTTGTTCACTTAGGGAATATGTTAGGTAAACAGCCTCATTTTCAATCAACGCTTGCTTATGGAGTAGCTCATCAGCTAAGATTCCATCCACGACGGGAACGATGTCATTCCGGTTCCCTTTCAGAAAGTCTTTCCGACTCTGAAAATAGTTATCAATCGCTTGAGTAATCGCTTCTTCGCCAAACATCTCGCTGGGAATCTCCTGTGTTGCATACACAGGAGTCAGAAGGGAGATACAAAGAAGCATCAGCAACAAAATCGTGAAGTTTCTTTTCATAAAATCCTCAACTTTCTTTTCTCAGTTTCTGTTTCTAATTTTTCGAAGGAGCGGTCTTAATAATAGCTTCATATCAGTTAATCATAAGCAATCCCCCCAATTCTTCTATAGTATATCATATATAGTATAGTGAAGTCAACTACAAAACAGCTCGCAAATTTCAGGAGGAGGTCCGGCGGCATCGCGGCTCTTGTGTTTTCCTGCCCTATGTGGTAAAATGGCCAAAAAGAGCGAAAAGGAGATGAGGACGTGACGGATCATCCCGCTTCCCCGCTGCCGGAGCGCGGCAGCTGCACCGGCTGCGGCGCCTGCGCCAGCGGCTGCCCCAAGGGGGCCATTCATATGCTGCCGGACCGGGAGGGCTTCCTGTACCCCACCGTCACCGACGCCTGCATCCAGTGCGGCCACTGCGCCCATATCTGCCCGGTGCGCAAGCAGCGGGAGCCCCGGCCGGAACCGGCGGTGTTCGCCGCCTGGAACCCGGACGCCGCCGTGCGGCAGGCCTCCACCGCAGGCGGGGTGTTCCCCCTGCTGGCGGAGTACATCCTGGACGAGGGCGGCGTGGTGTTCGGCGCGGCCCTGGATGAGGAGCTGCAGGTGCGGCACATCGCCGTAAAGGACAAGGCGGAGCTGCCCCGGCTCCGGGGGGCCAAGCCGGTGCAGAGCGACCTGGGCGACAGCTTCCGCCGGGTGCGGCACTATCTGGACCAGGGGCGGCGGGTGCTGTTCTCCGGCACCCCCTGTCAGGTGGACGGACTTTACCACTTCCTGGGGGAGCACCCGGAGCGGCTGCTGACCTGCGACGTGGTGTGCAGCGGGGTGTCGTCCCCGGGGGTGTGGAGCCAGCTGGTGCGGTCCATGGCCTATATCAAGCGGCAGCCGCCGGTGGCCGTGAGCTTCTGCGGCAAGCTGCCGGGGGAAAAGGAGCGGCGGTTCCATGTGCGCTTCGACGGCGGGGCCCAGTATGACGCCCCCTTCGGCAAGTCCGACTTTGGCCGGGGCCTGCGGCAGCGGCTGTTTCTGCGGCCGGTGTGCCACCGGTGCCCCTATGCCAGCACCGACCGCCCGGCGGACCTGACCCTGGGTATGTATCAGCCGCCCCGGGACTTTCACCCGGAGGTGCCACGATACAGCATCTCCCTGCTGCTGGTGAACAGCGCCAAGGGCGCCCACTATTTCGACACCCTGCCCCTGAAGCGGGAGAAGCTGACGCTGGAGCAGGCGGTGGCCTGCAACGGGGCGCTGGCGGCCCCCACGGCCCCCTCCGTCCAGCGGGAGGACTTTTTCGCCGCCTTTGCCCAGCAGCCCTTCCAGCAGGTGCGCAACCGGTTCCTGTCCGCCGCCCCCTTGCCCCGGCCTCTGGAGAAGCTGCGGAGGATGCTGAAAAAGCGTAAGGAGTAAGCCATGGAAACATTGATGCACACCTGCTGCGCACCGTGCTCTGTGTCCTGCATCCGGCAGCTGCGGGAGGAGGGCATCGAACCGGTGAGCTTCTGGTACAACCCCAACATCCACCCCTATCAGGAGTACAAGGCCCGGCGGGACACGCTGATGGCCTATGCCCCCGCCATCGGCATGAAGCTCATCGTCCGGGAGGACTATGGCCTGCGGGACTTCTGCCGGGCGGTGTGCGGCGACATCGACCACCGGTGCGGCCGCTGCTATCACATCCGCCTGTGGGAGACCGCCCGCTACGCGGCGGAGCACGGGTACGGCAGCTTCACCAGCACCCTGTTCGTCAGCCCCTACCAGAACCACGAGCTGCTGCGGCAGACGGCGGAGGAGGCGGCCGAAGCCTATGGCGTGGCGTTTCTGTACCGGGATTTCCGGCCCGGGTTCCGGGCGGGCCAGCAGGAGGCCCGGGAGCGGGGATTTTATATGCAGAAATACTGCGGCTGCGTGTTCAGCGAGGAGGACCGCTACCGCAAGCAAATCGACCGGGACCTGATACAGAATATATATATGCATATTGTTGGCGTATGATTTTCCAAAGATATGTTGTCTTATATTTGTCCGGTATAGTATGTATGATATGTTCTATTGATTCGATCATTCCCAATGATAGTTCCACGAACATATCATAAGTGTATTCACTATCATTAGTTGTATAACTGCCATTCTTACCATATTCAGTCGTTGTATTCATTACAAATGAACTATTTAAAAAAGCAAGCAAATCAGAATTGATTCTTTGAATCAAAGTTTTGTTTTCTTCGTATTTTTTTGGTGAGCTATCATAATTGTCATCAATTACAGATATCGAATTTTTTAACACTTTAATTTTCTGTTCTCTTTTAAAGCGGTCAGAATCTACAAGTGCCATTCTTGCTTTTCCATAGCTGGAGTAAAAAATAGCCTCAATATTTGTTGGCTCATACTGCTCTACCATGTTATAGTATTTTTCACATTCTTCCCAATCTTCTTTAGCTTTTGCACGGCGTGCGTTTTCGAGGGAACGCTCTACAAAAGAGGTGTTATCGACTGTGACTTTACTTCCCGACACATCGACCTTGCCATTAACTTCGACAATAAGACGTTTAGCTTCTTCAGGTGAATATTTAGCACCGCAATACTGACAGATAAAGCAGCCGTCCTCTTTGACTAAATCATTGCTACCGCAAACTTCGCATACGATTTGTTTCATGCTTTAACATCTTCTTTCTGTGATTTGTATTTTCGTGATTAAAAAAATTATTATATTTCTGGTCCGCTATAATGTGGTAAACCAGCTAAATCCATGTTTTCGTTATAATAATCAATACTATATACTGACAATGCGAGTGCATTACTTCCATTTGGTGTTATGGATAACAGGTAGACATAGTTTCCGCATTTTACCGAAACCGAATCAGACTCGTCAGTTAAGTAATCTCCGGTGTACCTATATCTTTCTAAAGAAGTGTCAAGAATATCACACGAATCGCTAATATCTTCAGAAGAAAGACCAACATCAGTGTATAAAATTGCACTGGCATAAAACATTCTGAGTATATTTAAAGCGTCAACTTCCGAAATTTCATCGCTCGTTTTTTCAATAGTACAGTCTGCGTCTTCGTAATATTCCCTTATCCATTCTCCTAGATCATCATATATGATAGACATACTTTCAATGCTGTTATCATCTGAGCCGGTAATAGTGCATTTAAGTTTTGTTGGTGTGTTGTTGACAGTTATAGTGCAGATAACCTCAATGTTTCTGGTTTCAGTTTCATTAATGCTGTTTTCGTCATAATCAAAAACAGACATATTTTCTTTTGCATAATCTAATTTCTTTTTTACATTTGTTATAAATGTATCTTCATGGACATCTTGCATAACCTCGCTTGTGGTTAGCATGGTGGTCGCAACCTCATCTGACGTTGTTGTTGAGATCGCTGTTGTTGTGAAATCGGTTTGCTGTGAATTATTGATTGATTTATTGCTGCTTTTAGCATTGTTTCCACAAGAACTTAAAATCAATGTTGAAATAACAAGTGATAATACTAAATAACCATTCTTCATAAGAAATTCCTCCATATTCCTCTATAGTGCTTTTTTTGACACTATTTATTTTGTACTGTCATTATACCACATTATTTCCATGATTTGTTAAGCTGGCTGCTTAGGATAACGATTACATTTTGTAAACAAAGTGTAAACTTTACAGATGTAAACGTTGATAGGGGGTGTTTTTGAAATAAGGAGTGGGGAGCGAGGGGTGTTATTTCAAAAAGTGGGGAGTTTTTGAAATAAGGGGGATAAAAAAATTCCGCCGCAGGTCACTTGTGGGGTTTTGATGCGTTTCTGCTTGATCTACTCGACTAAAATTACAAGCCCACAAATCGCCCCACGTTCGCTGATTTGGGTTGACAGTAAAACTTTGATTTGAAATTTACCGTCACGCGCTGTAAATAAAGATTTTACAAGGGTTTTCAGACTTTTTGAATCAGCTTGTTGACAGTAACTTCGCTAGTGTTTTTACTGTCACTACTGTCACGCTCACGGTCGTAATGAAGAATTATCAGCCTGCCGTTTCTAGTTCGCTTGTACTGAAAATCTATGCCGTATTTTCTCAGCGTGTAACCGTTGCGAACCAGATCTCTTGTTACTCTGTTGGGATAAAATGTTTCATCAGAAACACTTTTCAGTTTCTCTATAAGTTCTGACGCCGTACCTGAAAAATCAACTTTCTTTTTGATGTAAACATACAATGCCGCAAGAAAAATGTTGTCCTTACTTTTTGGAGCGGACGGCTCATCGGTAACGACCCACTTTTTCAAATCACTATCGAACTGCAAATTAATTTCTGCGTTTTCAATATCACGTCCTACACAATAAAGTTTTGCATTACGGCTGCCACGCTTGTTTTCAATAAGCACCAAACTTCCGTCAACACAGCCGCTGATTCCTGTACTTCCTGAGATCATATTGAACGGGTCGATGTCTTTGCATTTTCTTGTGTGATGAACCACTATGACAGTTATCTCAAGCTTGTCTGCAAGAGCTTTCAGAACGGATAGGTCTTTGTAGTCTGAACCATAGCTTGAATCTGTTGAACCACGAACCATTTGCAGAGTGTCAATGAACACAATTTTTAGACCGCAATGTTCAATTTTAAAACTTTCGATTTGCTCTTCAAGTCCGTTGCCAATAGATTCAGACATAACAGAGAAGTAAAGCATTTCAGTTGGTTCATCGGTCAGCTCATAGAGTCTGTTTTGTATTCTTGCGTAGCTGTCCTCTAAACACAGATACAGAGCAGTTCCTTGTGAAGTTTTTAGACCTAAAATTTTTTCTCCTTTCGATATTGACAGGCACATATCCAGTGCCAGCCAAGACTTTCCGACCTTTGGTGCACCTGCTAAGATATACAGACCTTGTGCAATCAAGCCGTCTATAACGAACTCTATTGGCTTGTACACAGTTGTCATTATTTCTTCGCAGGATCGAGTGATGAGTTTTTTCACGCTACCAGACCTCCTATTCTATTTTCAAGTTTCTGTTATTGTCACTGAACATAGCGAAATTTATATTCAAAACAAAAAGCTCGCAAAGACTTTTAAAATCTTTACGAGCTTATATTATTCTCCATTCTTATGGTATCGCATTTTAATACGTTTGTCAATAGTCATGGTCCATTTTCATTGTTTTGCACAGGAAATTTGATTTTGACACGGGGGTAAGATGTGCGTTTTCGCCGTCGCACTGTGAGATACCCCCTATGTCAAAACGTTATTAATTTAACATAAACGAATTTTTAGAGAACTTTTTTGCTTTAATAAAAGTTCAGTCGCATTTGTTCGGTCAAATGCAATGATTTTAAAAGTTCAATATATTGAACCAATCATCTGGAAGGTTCATTGGTTTAATTTGAATACGCAAAAAATTATAGACAACAGAATTTATGCTGTATGTTTTCATCTAAACTTACTTGGAATTTAATATCGCTATAACCTTTCTTGCGTCATCATCGTTATAATTTTTACAAACTGCTTCGTAAAATTTTTTAACGTCCTTATCTTTTAAAATATATGTAACCTGATTATTATTTAGTGCAATTTTAACCAGTTTAGTTTTCTGCTCATCTGTCCAATTCTCATATACGCTGAGCTTTGCAATTATATCATGCGTGTTAGCAAAGCTCATACTATCTTCCAGACGATTTATCAAGCCATCTATTTTAATTGTTTCTTCACTTTGACCTTTGATTTCTTCGTCTTTTTCTGAAACACATTCAAAATAAAATTCTTCCAACATTTCATTAGAAATAGTTCTGTCTATAATCATTTTTACTAGTTGCTCTAATTGGGAATTCTCATTATAATCTGCTGGCACATAGTATTTTATCCTTTTTTCGTCTAGCATCCTAAACACTTTTGACTTATCCTTGGTTTCAGAATTATATACGCCAATAGAGTGACCTCCATTTGTATTGACAAGTTTCATACAAGGAATATCAGTATCGCTGTCTCCTATATATATCATATTTCTGAACGGCACACGATATTGATTCGGCTGGAAAAATGAGTTGACCCCTTGATCGTTTATATCAAGTACTCCTTTTTCAATTCTAAATAAAAATTGTGTTTTGTTAGTATAATTCACCACCTGTGCGGGCCATACCGCAACCCCAGCATCGTCAAAATAAAAAGAACTGGCATATATTTTTGTAAATTTTTCGGCGACTTCTGTACCTTCAATCATTTCTTTAAGACCTGATGAAATGATATAATGCTCTACGGATACACCCTTATTTCTTCCGTATTCATTAATTCTGTCAAACCAAGTATCAACACCGGGAAAAAGTTTCACTTTACCTCCTTGTTCATGTAAAGTGTCCCTTGTAAATAAAACCTTACCTCTTGAGCGAGTGGACATCATGTACATATAGGCAAGGTTCTGATCCATATCATTGTTTTTTGCAAGCTCATTTGATTCCTTCCAAAAGTCTGCAACTTCATAATGATAGATTGTATATAGCCTTGAGCCTGCATATCATCAGGAGATAATGTTTTATCAAAGTCATAGCATATAGCTAAAATTGGTTCTTTTTCATAAAAATATCCTTTCTTTTACGTTAGCACAGTCGTAAATTATTCGTATAAAAGCAAACACATACAAGCAGACCACTCACCCCTTGATCTCACTTATCACACCCTTATCCATTTCATGCACAGTATCGCA
>OGYK01002531.1_pt1 | contig 11780 bp, 10 predicted proteins | sample 1576501 | NCBI WGS metagenome assembly OGYK01 (sample SAMEA3541530, study PRJEB24748) | human gut metagenome | biome: human gut; feature: human-associated habitat; material: faeces | place: China | collected 2012
AGGACGTTTAGACGCAAGAAGGACGCTGAAGAGCTTAGTTGCGGATTTGAGGTTTGAAACCTTGTTCCAGCAGCTGATTGCGGTTCCGTTGGGTATGCGGCATTCACACTTTACCCCAGTCAACACCGACGGAGGACATGCACCGATGCTGGGTGGCGGACTTTGTACGACGCTGGCCGACTACATGCGTTTCCTGAAAATGATTTCGCACGAGGGAGTATATGAGGGTAAACGTATCTTGAAGGCAGAAACGGTGCGTGAGATGCAGGCCGACCAGGTAGGAAGTGCACAGGTGATGCCCGGAGAATATGTGGGACGGGCTCTTGGAAAGCATCATACGGGAATTTACGGGTTAGGAGAGTGGCGTGAATTACTGGACGAACAGACCGGAGAGGCCTATCAGATTAGTTCTCCCGGATGGGCAGGAGCTTATCCCTGGATAAACAAGCGCGAGGGAGTGTGCGGCTTTTTTATTGCCCATGTGCAGGGAGGCTCCAGCAAGGAAGATGGCTTTTCGTCATTTTACGGCAGTCCGGTCCTGTCGCGTACGGTATCAGAAATTGTAGGAACGAATAATAAATGAAAGAAAGATGAAAAGAGGAGTGTGTATATTATGGATGGTAATGGCCTGGCTGCAGATGGTTTGTGCCGGAGAGTGGCAGTGGGCGGTCACATTGAAAGGTTTTGTATCGGACGAAACAAAAAAGGAACCAGAAGCCTTCTTGTGGGTTCCGGCACATTGCGAGCGCCTGTCGGCTGTGATGTGGAGTCAGCAGAATATGACGGAAGAGATGTTGTTTGATATGCCTTCCTTCCGTGATTCGTTAGCCGAGATGGGAGTGGGACTGATTTGGATCGCTCCCGGAATAGACCAGCAGTGGGATGTGCGCAAAGGTACACAGAAAGTGTTTGACCAGATGGTGAACGACCTGGCGGAAGTGAGTGGCTACACGGAACTGCGTGAGGTGCCTCTCATTCCTTTCGGACATTCGGCCATGGCCACTTTCCCGTGGAACTTTGCGGCCTGGAATCCGGAACGTACACTGGCGGTGGTGTCTTTCCATGGGGATGCGCCGCGCACCAACCTGTGCGGTTACGGGCGTGAAAACCTGGAGTGGGGACGGACGCGGAACATTGACGGCATTCCCAGCCTGATGATTGAAGGCGAGTATGAGTGGTGGGAAGCTCGGGTAAATCCGGCATTGGCTTTTCGGATGATGTATCCGGAGAGCTGCATCTCGTTTCTTTGTGATACGGGCAGGGGACATTTCGATGTGTCGGAGCAGACAGCCCGTTATATTTCCCGTTTTATCCGGAAAGCACTGGAACAACGCTTGCCTGCTGATGGCGGGAAGACGCTGAAGAAAGTGAATCTGGCTGCGGGCTGGCTGGTACAGCGCTGGTCGCCCGACGAACGTACAAGGCGTGCTACTCCTGCGCCGGTAGCGCGCTACAAGGGGGATGTGCACGATGCCTTCTGGTATTTCGATCGGGAGATGGCAGAGCTTACCGAGCAGCGTTACAAGGAACATAAACTGAAAAAGATGCAGTATTTAGGCATTTGCCAGCAGGGAAAGCGGGTGGATTATAACCCGAAACTGCATGCTGGGGTATTGCTGAAGTTCTTGCCCGAAGAAGATGGGCTGACGTTTCATCTGAACGCCTGCTTTACGGATTCGCTCCGTCAGGAAATGACGGATGAACATGCGGCGGGAAAGATTCGTCTGGAACGCATTTGTGGACCAGTGGAGCAGGTGGATGATACCACGTTTACGGTCCGTTTTTACCGGATGGGGATGTACAATCCGCGCCGCACGTCGGACATCTGGCTGCTGGCCAGTCATCCGGGCGACAAGCACTACAAAGGAGCCGTGCAGCAGGTGAATCTGCGCATCCCTTACCGGCTGACGGAAGGGAAACGCCAGCACATTCTTTTCCCGGGACTGGAAGACGTGAAGGCAGGAAGTGCACCGTTGCCTTTGAAAGCGGTATCCGATTGTGGTTTACCCGTATATTACTACGTGAAGGAAGGTCCGGCCCGCATCACGGAGAACAATACGCTGGAGTTTACCCCAATTCCGCCACGGAGCCATTTTCCGGTTAAAGTGACGGTCGTGGCCTGGCAGTATGGATTGAAGGGAAAGGTACAGACGGCCGAACCGGTGGAGCGTAGCTTCTATATCTATAAATAATATCTTCTTGTAAACCGACAATAAATAGCCCTGACATACTTCCCGTGTGATGAAGCATGTCAGGGCTATTGGTTTGTAAAGACTTTCAGTCTTTCTTATTTTTTCAGCATCTGGAACAGCTTGTCCAGTTTCGGCGACATGATAATCTCTGTGCGGCGGTTCTTGGCGCGACCTTCGGCTGTTTCGTTATCGGCCACCGGCATGTATTCTCCGCGTCCGCTGGGTTGTATCTGCAACGGGTTGACCTTGTATTTTTCAATCAGGATGCGTGCTACGGAGGTAGCGCGGATGACGCTCAGGTCCCAGTTATCCTTGAACTGTGCGGTATGAATCGGCTTGTTGTCCGTATGTCCTTCGATGCATACATCAATTTCGGTCTGCTTGTTCAACACTTCAGCTAATTTTCCCAAAGCCTCTTCTCCACGTTTATCCAGTTTGGCACTTCCGGACTGAAACAACAGCTTGTCGGACATGGCCACATAGACCTTGCCGTTCTGCTCGCGTACGGTCAGCTCGTCACTGCTGAAGCCGAGCAAGGCATCTTTCACACTGTTGAGCAGGCTCTGTACCGTGGCATTCTGCTGGTCAATCATGCCTTGCAGTTCCTGAATGGTCTTTTCACGTTCATCCAGTTCTTTCAACTTTTCGCCGAGCAGGGCGTTCAGCTTCTCCTGTTCGTTCATGTTGCTTGACAGTAGCTGCTGGTAATGGCGGATGGAGTTCCCCTGCCGGTTGGTATCTTGCTGCAGGCGGTCAATTTGTCCGCGCATCTTGTCCATCTCATTGTGGCATTCGTTCAGTTGCCCTTGCAGCTTGTCTCCCCTGGACAATGCTTCTATTCGTCCGTTTTCTGCAAGGAGGAATTTTTTCTTGGTGACGCACGAAGTACTGCTCATTATCAGTGCCCCGCCCAGTATGATTAAACCTATTTTTTTTATAATCTGCAAATTTTTTTGCAAAGATACGGTTGTTTGCGTGAATCGTATGTGGATAAGGTATTTTTTTGTCTTTTTATACATGAAAAACGTTTACAGAGTATGTGGACTTTTTCAGGAAATTAACCTGGGTCATTTCTTAAAAATATAGTTAAATTTACCTCGACACGTGCGTGACGAGGTCTTGACACGTTCGTGCTGATGTCTCGACACGTACGTGCGGAGAGGTTGACACGTTCGTGTCGAGGTATTTTTGTAAGTTCGTTTGCAGTTTGGGGATTAAGGGGTTGGGAAAGTGTGGAGGTATGTTTAGATGGTAAGGTCTGGAGGCTACGAATATTTTAAATTTAACATTGGCTTTTCTTATGCTTAATCATTAAATTTGTAATTATTGCATGCTAATCAATCTTTTAGAGAATATGGATAGAGATAGCTTCATATTATAAGGTAAATTTAAGGTAACTGATGAATAAAAGAAAAGAAGAATAAAGAACATGGCAAAGCAGTTACAGATTTACTGAAACAGGAAGAAGAAAGCATGACAGAGTTGTTGAATCGGTTTAGGAAATTGGGTTATGGAATTGAATGATAAAATAGTAATTTATCGTACCGCTGATGGACAAACATCCATTGACGTTAAATTAGAAGACGAGACTGTATGGCTTTCAGCTAACCAGATGGCCAATCTATTTGATAGGGATGAAAAGACTATAAGAAAACATATCAATAATGTCTTTTCCGAAGGTGAACTGGAAAAAGAGAAGAGAGGCTGTCTCAAATTTTGAGACAACCTCTTTGCTATACTAAAGGATGAGTGTGTTTCTTATTCCCACTCGATGGTGGCTGGTGGTTTTGACGAGATATCATAGCAAACGCGGTTCACGCCTTTTACTTTGTTGATAATGTCGTTCGAAACCTTGGCCATGAATTCGTAGGGCAGGTGAGCCCAGTCGGCTGTCATGGCGTCGGTACTTGTTACCGCACGCAGTGCTACGGCACGTTCGTAGGTACGTTCGTCGCCCATAACTCCTACGCTCTGTACCGGCAACAGGATTACGCCGGCCTGCCATACCTGATGGTACAAGGAGGTTTCGTTGCCGTTTTCATCTTTTACCTTCCAGTCGCGCAAGCCCTGGATAAAGATGTCGTCAGCATCCTGCAGGATACGTACTTTTTCACGAGTGATGTCGCCCAAGATACGTACAGCCAAGCCCGGACCCGGGAACGGATGACGGGTAATCAGGTGTTCTGGCATACCCAGTTCGCGACCTACACGGCGTACTTCATCTTTGAACAACAGACGCAAAGGTTCGCAAAGTTTCAGGTTCATCTTTTCCGGCAGACCACCTACGTTATGGTGACTCTTGATAACGGTACCGGTGATAGACAATGACTCGATGCAGTCAGGATAGATAGTACCCTGTGCCAGCCATTTCACATCCTGAATCTTATGTGCTTCTTCATCGAATACGTCGATAAATCCTTTACCGATAATCTTACGTTTGCGTTCGGGTTCGGTTACACCTGCCAGTTCTGAGAAGAACTTTTCGCTGGCGTCTACGCCAATCACGTTCAGACCAAGGCATTCATAGTCGTGCAATACGTTCTTGAATTCGTTCTTGCGAAGCATTCCGTGGTCTACGAAGATACAGGTCAGGTTCTTTCCGATGGCTTTGTTCAGCAATACGGCTGCTACTGATGAGTCAACGCCACCGCTCAGTCCTAACACTACCTTGTCGTCGCCAAGCTGTTGCTTCAGTTCGGCTACTGTGGTTTCAATGAAAGAAGCGGCACTCCAGTCCTGCTTTCCGCCACAGATGTCTACTACAAAGTTCTTCAGCAGCAAAGTTCCGTCTTCGCTGTGGAACACTTCCGGATGGAACTGTACGCCCCAGAGCTTTTCGTTCTTTGCCTGGTAAGCGGCGATGGCTACTTTGTCAGTAGAAGCGATGATTTCAAAGTTGTCGGGGATGGTAGTGATGGTGTCACCGTGGCTCATCCATACCTGAGAATGTTCGCGGATGCCTTTCAGCAGCGGGTTCTGGTGGTCGAAAGTAGCCAGGTGTGCACGTCCGTATTCGCGGGTGTTGGCCGGCTCTACCTTTCCTCCGTTGGTGTACGACATGAACTGTGCACCATAGCAGATACCCAGGATAGGATATTTTCCGCGGATGTTGGTTAAATCAACTTTGAAAGCCTTCTCATCATACACTGAGAAAGGACTTCCCGACAAGATTACGCCGATAACCGACGGGTCATCGTGTGGAAACTTGTTGTAAGGAACAATTTCGCAATACATGTTCAGCTCGCGCACACGGCGGCCGATAAGCTGCGTGGTTTGTGAACCGAAGTCAAGAATAATAATTTTTTCCTGCATATTGTGTGTGATGTAAAATGTAATCTATGCGTGCAAAGGTACGCATATTTTTCCTAAATCCGATGTGGCCTTTGATTTTATTTGAGGCCGAAACCTGTCATTTGGAGCTTTGAAAGCCTTATGGTATGCTTTTTTTAAGTTTTATATGTAAATAAGTAAGGAATAAATTTGTACTTTTGTCGCCGTATGAGCAGAATTTTGGCAATAGATTATGGCAGAAAACGCACCGGAATTGCAGTGACCGATCCGATGCAGATTATAGCGAACGGACTGACTACCGTGCCGACACATGAGCTGATGGATTTTTTACTGAAGTATGTGGCGCAGGAAAAGGTGGAGCGCATCGTGGTGGGGCATCCCAAGCAGATGAACAATGAGGACTCCGAAAACATGAAGTATATCAAATCGTTTGTGGCGCAGCTGAAGAAGAAGTTGCCGGACATGCCGGTGGAACTGGTGGACGAACGGTTTACTTCTGTGCTGGCACATCAGGCGATGCTTGACGGCGGACTGAAGAAGAAGGCACGTCAGGACAAGGCGCTGGTGGACGAAATCAGTGCCACGATTATTCTGCAATCTTATTTGGAATCGAGAAGAATGTAACTTAATAAATTTTTGAATAATATGATTTTACCTATTTATGTATACGGGCAGCCTGTATTGCGTCAGGAGGCTCAAGATATTACGCCAGATTATCCGGGCTTGAAAGAGCTGATTATAAATATGTTTGAAACGATGGACCGTGCCGACGGGGTGGGACTGGCTGCTCCTCAGATCGGGCTTCCTATCCGTGTGGTAGTGGTGAATCTGGACGTGCTGTCGGATGATATGCCGGAGTTCAAGGATTTCAAGCGTACGTATATCAATCCGCATATTCTGGAAACAGGCGGTGAGATGGTTTCAATGGAAGAAGGCTGTCTGAGCTTGCCGGGTATCCACGAAAGTGTGAAGCGTCCGGACAAGATTCACGTGACTTACCTGGATGAAAACATGCAACCGCACGATGAGTGGGTGGAAGGCTATCTGGCCCGTGTGATGCAGCATGAATTCGACCACCTGGATGGTACCATGTTTATCGATCATTTGTCGGCTTTGCGCAAACAGATGATTCGTGGCAAGCTGAACGGTATGGTGAATGGTAAAGCTCGTTGCTCTTATAAAGTGAAAACGGTGAAATGATCAAAAGAATCCTATACATATTATATATAGGTATGTTTTTCCCGGTGGTTGCCCTGTCGCAGATTAATACGGACAGGGTTATGACCATCGGGAAAAATGCACTTTATTTTGAGGATTATGTCCTCTCTATCCAGTATTTCAATCAGGTAATCGGGGCGAAACCGTATCTGGCTGAACCGTATTTTTACCGTGGACTGGCCAAGATGAACCTGGATGATTATCAGGGGGCGGAGGCCGACTGTTCGCAGGCGCTGGAACGCAATCCTTTTGTGGTGAATGCGTATCAGATTCGCGGTATCTCACGTATCCGCCAGCAGAATTATCAGGGGGCTATTCAGGATTACCGCAAGGCCTTGAAGATGGATCCGGAGAATATCAGTCTGTGGCATAACCTGGCTTTGTGCCGGATGCACGAGGAGGAATATGCGCAGGCACGTGCGGATTTGGATACGCTGATTCGTATCTCTCCGCGTTATACGGATGCGTACCTGATGCGTACGGAGGTGTCGCTGAAGCAGAAGGATACGCTGCAGGCTATGAACGATGCGGACAAGGCCATCGAGATGGACCGCTATAATCCGGATACATGGTCGTCGCGGGGTATGCTGTTCTTGCAACGCGGAAAATATAAGGATGCAGAAACGGACTTGACGGAGGCGATTCGTCTGTCGGTGCGTAATGCGGGCGTGTATATCAACCGTGCGTTGGCAAGATACCATCAGAATAACCTGAGAGGGGCGATGTCGGATTATGACCTGGCATTGGATGTGGACCGGAATAATTTTATCGGACACTATAACCGTGGTTTGCTGCGTGCACAGGTGGGGGATGACAACCGCGCGATTGAGGATTTCGACTTTGTGCTCAAGATGGAGCCGGACAACCTGATGGCCCGTTTCAACCGGGGCTTGCTGCGCGACCGTACGGGTGATTATCCTGGGGCTATCGAGGACTATTCGGCGGTGCTGGAAGAATATCCCAACTTCTTGGCTGGATACCAGTATCGTGCGCAGGCCAGAAGAAATGTGGGCGACCTGAAAGGGGCGGATGCCGACGAATTTAAGGTGCTGAAAGCGCAGATTGAAGCGCAGAACGGTACGAAGAAGCAGACGGCTTCGAACGACAAGACGCGTAAGAAATCGGATAAGAACGTGGAAAACTACCGCAAGATTGTGGTGGCCGACAATGATTCGGAAGACGACCGTTACAAGACGGATTACCGTGGAAGGGTGCAGGACAAGAATGTGACGATTTTGCCACAGCCGATGTTTGCCCTGAATTACTACGAGCGTCCGGAAGAGGTGAAGCGTCAGGTCAATTATTATAAGGGTATCGACGATTTGAATGCACGCAGGGTGCTTCCGCATCGCCTGCTGATTACGAACAACGAGGCTTCGTTGTCGGAAGAGCAGGTGAAGCAGCATTTCGCTTCTATTGATGAACAGACGGCTGCCATTGTGAAGGAGTCTGGTAATGTGCTGCATTATTATGCCCGGGCACTTGACTTCTATCTGGTGCAGGACTTTGACAATGCGTTGAAGGATTTGGATGAGGCTATCCGCTGTGACTCTACGTTCTTCCCGGCTTATTTCAGTCGTGCGCTGATTTATTACAAGCAGTTGGAATACCGTAAGCGCGACCGGAAGTTTGAAGTGGAAACGGTAGAGGAACAGAACCTGCAGGTGCGTTCGTATGACTATAATAAGGTGCGCGAAGATTTGGACCGTGTGATTGAACTGGCTCCTGACTTTGTGTATGCATATTATAACCGGGGTAATATCCTGGCGGTGATGAAAGACTATCGGGCTGCACTGGTAGATTACAACAAGGCCATTGAACTGGATCCCCGTTTTGCGGATGCCTATTACAATCGCGGATTGACGAATATCTTTCTTGGGAACAATCGCCAGGGTATTCAGGATTTGAGTAAGGCGGGTGAACTGGGAATATTCTCGGCCTACAATATTATCAAACGATTTACGACAATAGAGGAGAAATAATTGGATGCAATATTTTTCTTTAACTAAAAAGTTTATATTTTTGCGTCTCAATAATAGATTAATACAAAAAGACTATGGTTAAGATAACTTTTCCTGACGGCTCCGTTCGCGAGTATAACGAAGGAGTTACTGGTCTGCAGATTGCAGAAAGCATCAGTTCCCGTTTGGCACAGGATGTATTGGCTTGTGGGGTGAACGGTGAAACTGTGGATTTGAATCGTCCTATCAACGAAGATGCAAACTTCGTTCTTTATAAATGGGAAGACGAACAAGGAAAGCATGCCTTCTGGCATACAAGTGCACACTTGCTGGCTGAGGCATTGCAGGAATTGTATCCGGGCATTCAGTTCGGTATCGGTCCGGCTATCGAAAACGGATTCTATTATGACGTAGATCCGGGTGAGGCTGTGATTAAGGAAGGTGACCTGCCTGCCATTGAAAAGAAAATGGCTGAACTGGCTGCCAAGAAGGAAGAGCTGGTTCGCCAGAGTATTTCAAAGGAAGATGCCTTGAAAATGTTCGGTGACAGAGGTGAGACTTACAAGTGTGAGCTGATTTCTGAATTGGAAGATGGTCACATCAGTACATATACTCAGGGTGCGTTTACCGATCTTTGCCGTGGTCCGCACTTGTTGTCTACTGCTCCTGTTAAGGCTATCAAGCTGCTGTCAGTAGCTGGTGCTTACTGGAGAGGTCAGGAAGACCGCAAGCAGATGACACGTATCTATGGTATCACTTTCCCGAAAAAGAAGATGCTGGATGAATATCTGGTAATGCTGGAAGAAGCCAAGAAACGTGACCACCGTAAGATTGGTAAAGAAATGGATTTGTTCATGTTCTCGGATACAGTCGGTAAGGGACTTCCGATGTGGTTGCCGAAAGGCACTGCTTTGCGTATCCGTCTGCAGGACTTCCTCCGTCGTATCCAGGCACGTTATGACTATCAGGAAGTAATGTGTCCGCCTATCGGTAACAAACTGTTGTATGTGACTTCAGGTCACTACGCAAAATATGGTAAAGACGCATTCCAGCCTATCCATACTCCGGAAGAAGGCGAAGAATACTTCTTGAAACCGATGAACTGTCCGCATCACTGTATGATTTACAAGAACTCTCCGCGTTCTTATCGTGACCTGCCATTGCGTATCGCTGAATTCGGTACGGTATGTCGTTACGAACAGAGTGGTGAGTTGCACGGATTGACTCGTGTACGTAGCTTTACACAGGATGATGCGCACATCTTCTGCCGTCCTGACCAGGTGAAAGATGAGTTCCTCCGCGTGATGGACATCATCTCTATCGTGTTCACTTCTATGGGTCTGGAAAACTTTGAAGCACAGATTTCTTTGCGTGACAAGGAAAACCGTGAAAAATACATCGGTAGCGATGAAAACTGGGAAAAGGCAGAACAGGCTATCGTGGAAGCTTGTGAAGAAAAGGGTTTGAAGGCGAAAGTGGAATACGGTGAAGCTGCATTCTACGGTCCGAAACTGGACTTCATGGTGAAGGATGCTATCGGTCGTCGCTGGCAGCTGGGTACCATTCAGGTGGACTACAACTTGCCGGAACGCTTCCAGTTGGAATACATGGGCTCAGATAACCAGAAACATCGTCCGGTAATGATTCACCGTGCTCCGTTTGGTTCAATGGAACGTTTCGTGGCTGTGCTGATTGAACACACTGCTGGTAAGTTCCCGTTGTGGCTGACTCCGGATCAGGTGGCTATCCTGCCTATCTCTGAGAAATTCAATGACTATGCCGATAAGGTACGCATGGAATTGAAAAAGTATGACGTACGTGCATTGGTGGATGACCGTAACGAAAAGATTGGCCGTAAGATTCGCGACAACGAAATGAAACGCATCCCTTACATGCTGATTGTGGGCGAAAAAGAAGCCGAAAATGGTGAAGTTGCCGTACGTAAGCAGGGTGAAGGAGACAAAGGAACCATGAAAATCGAAGAATTTGCAAAAAATATTGCAGAAGAAGTTCATAATATGATAAATAAATGGTAAATTTGCAGCCGTTTGCTGACAGAATCAAAATTCTGCGGCAAACGGACTTTAAAATAAATAATTTATAAATTCAAAAAACAAACAGGAAGACACTATTTTTAATGAAAAATGACACGTTAAAAGGGCAACACCGAATCAACGAACAGATTCGCGCCAAAGAAGTACGTATTGTGGGAGATGATATTGAATCGGCGGTATATCCGATTGCGCAGGCTTTGAAACTTGCGGAAGAACACGAAGCCGACTTGGTCGAAATTTCACCTAACGCAGTTCCTCCAGTTTGTCGAATTATAGATTATTCTAAATTCCTCTATCAGTTGAAAAAACGCGCAAAGGAACAGAAAGCTAAACAGGTGAAGGTAAACGTGAAGGAAATCCGTTTTGGACCTCAGACTGACGAACACGATTACAACTTCAAACTGAAACATGCCATCGGTTTCTTGCAGGATGGAGATAAGGTAAAAGCATACGTGTTCTTTAAAGGACGTTCCATTTTGTTCAAGGAACAGGGAGAAGTGCTCTTGCTCCGTTTTGCTAACGACTTGGAAGACTATGCAAAGGTAGAGCAGATGCCGTTGCTCGAAGGAAAGAGAATGACTATATCATTGTCTCCGAAAAAGCCGGGAGCTCCGAAAAAGGCTGCAAAACTAGAACCTGCGAAGGTGGTTGAAACCAAAGAATAAAGAAAAGAAAGTGCGTAACGCGCCGGTATAGTGCGTTACCATGTGAATAATAATAATTAAAATTTTAACAAGATGCCAAAGATCAAGACTAACTCCGGTGCTAAAAAAAGATTCGCTCTTACCGGAACAGGTAAAATCAAAAGAAAGCACGCTTTTCACAGTCACATTTTGACTAAGAAGACTAAAAAGCAGAAAAGAAACCTTTGCCACATGGGCTTAGTTGACAATGCTAACTTAGCTCAGGTAAAAGAACTTCTTTGCATGAAGTAATCTTAACAAAAGCGTAAAAACGTATCATTTTAAATTATTAACCGAATGCATTAGCCTCAAGTCCGATTGAGAATATATCGGCGCTATCATTCAAAAAAGAATTAAAACTATGCCAAGATCAGTAAATCA
>OGYK01002546.1_pt1 | contig 11710 bp, 10 predicted proteins | sample 1576501 | NCBI WGS metagenome assembly OGYK01 (sample SAMEA3541530, study PRJEB24748) | human gut metagenome | biome: human gut; feature: human-associated habitat; material: faeces | place: China | collected 2012
GCGTTGATCAATGTGGGACTGGACCTGTTATTTGTGGCAGTTTTTGGCTGGGGTGTAGCCGGAGCAGCAGTGGCGACAGTCATCGCACAGGGATTTTCAGCCCTGTACTGTCTGATGGTGTTACGGAAAATTCCGGATATCCGACTGGAAAAACAGGACTTCTACAGACAGCCGGCAATGAGTCTGCGGCTTTTGAAAGTGGCGACTCCTCTTGCGATCCAGAATGTGATCATCTCTGTAGGGGGGCTTACAGTACAGTATGTAGTCAATGGATTTGGATTCCTGTTTGTGGCTGGATTTACAGCATCAAACAAATTATATGGAGTTTTAGAGATGGCTGCCGTTTCATACGGATATGCAATTACAACCTATGTAGGCCAGAATCTTGGTGCAAAGAAATATCAGAGAATCCGGAAAGGTGTGCATAGCGGAACTTATATGGCATTGCTTACTGCTGTTGTGATCTCAGGTGTGATGGTGTTATTCGGACGCAATATATTGTCACTGTTTGTATCCGGCGAACAGGAACAGATCCGACAGGTGTTAGACATTGCATATAAATATTTGTTTATTATGGCAATTTTTCTATGTGTACTGTATCTGCTGTATGTATATCGTTCGGCGATTCAGGGTCTGGGTAATACCCTGATTCCCCTCGCCAGTGGCATTGCAGAATTTGCGATGCGTGTCAGTGTTGCATTATTGTTACCAAAACTGATCGGTGAAGACGGAATTTTTTATGCGGAAATTTGTGCCTGGACCAGCGCAGCTGTTTTATTATTTATAAGTTATATGATTATTATACGAAAATACAAAGATTCATCGGAACTCCCAGCAAAAGGTTTGTAAAGATGCGCTGGCAGTGGTAAAATATATTTCATAGGATGAATGCGAAGAAAAACTTCTTGCAAATCAGCAGGTAATTAAGACGCCGATTGTCAGAAATGGTAAGCAGGCCACAGTGGGATATGAACCGACGGTTTGGAAAAGTTGGTCATAAGATTATGAACAGATTAAAAGTATTTTGGCACAGTTTGCTTTTGTTTATTGGAAGATGTGGATAGATTTTGAAATATACAAAATGTAAAATATGATAATCTGATGCGATTAATTAGTGCTATTGCAAGGGATAATCAGAATACTATGGGGGGTAGAAGATGAAAATTTACGTAGATGCATCTGCAAGATGTGATGGAAACGGTTCCGAATTTAGGCCTTTTAAAAGAATTAATGAAGCGGCAAAGATTGCGGTTGCAGGAGATGAAGTCTTAGTAAAACCGGGTATTTACAGAGAGTATGTAAATCCCGTAAACAGTGGAACAAAAGAAGCGCCTATTGTTTATAGGTCGGTGGAACCCTTAAAAGCAATTATTTCCGGTGCGGAAGAAGTTGACGATTGGAAACTTTATAAAGGTGATGTGTGGGTGACCAGAATCAATAATGGCGTGTTTAATGATTATAACCCATATACAACACCGGTTTATGGGGATTGGTATTTTGCCAAGGATGAAAAACATACAGGCTGTGTTTATCTGAATGACAAGGCAATGTACGAAGTGGATTCTATAGAAGCTTGTGAAAAAGCGGAAGTATATAAGCCGTCGTGGGAACAAGAGTGGAGCGTTTATAAATGGTATGCCTATGTGGAAGGTGATGAAACCGTTATATACGCTAATTTTAGAGGAAAAGATCCGCGAAAAGAAAAGGTAGAGATTAATGTGCGAAGAGAATGTTTTATGCCAAAGAAAGAGCATGTTGATTTCATTACCTTAAGTGGCTTCTTTGTAGAAAAGGCAGCTACTACATGGGCACCTCCGGCAGCGTTCCAGGATGGTATGATAAGCCCACACTGGTCATATGGCTGGATAATCGAAGACTGTGAAATTACAAACAGTAAATGTTGCGGTATTTCTCTTGGAAAATATTACGATGATGAGAATGACCATTATTTTACAAGAAAGCATATAAAAAGTCCTACACAGATGGAGAGAGATGCTGTGTGCCGCGGACAGTATCATGGTTGGCTGAAGGAAGAGATTGGCTCTCATACTGTAAGAAGATGCAATATTCATGATTGTCAGCAGACCGGAATTGTAGGAAGAATGGGCTGTGTTTTCTCAACTATCGAAGATAATCATATTCATCATATTAACAATATGATGGAGCTGGGGGGTGCGGAAATCTCAGGAATTAAACTTCATGCGGCAATTGATGTGTTGATCAGAAGAAATCATATTCATCATAACACCATGGGTATTTGGCTTGACTGGGAAGCGCAGGGAGCTCGAATTACACAAAATCTGTTACATGATAATGATGTTCCGGAAGGTTCTATTAAGTTAGAAGGCGGTATGGAAAGCCAGGATATCTTTATCGAAGTAGGTCATGGACCGACTTTGATTGATAATAATATTTTGTTGTCTAGATATGGTCTCCGTCTTGCAACAGAAGGTGTGGCGGTTGTACATAATCTTATTCTTGGTTCCACCACAGTGGTTGGAGCCGGAACAGATTGGGAAGTGGATGGAAGAAGTCAGCGTCGTTACACACCATATCACATCAGACATAGGACAGAAGTTGCTGGGATGATGACCATTCTTCATGGTGATAATAGATTCTATAACAATATATTTGTACAGTATTATCCGGTTGATAATAATGAATCAAAGGAATCTCCGTATTATCAGGTTGTAGGCAATCATGTGTGGGATGAATACCCGACATATGATGAATGGATTGCTAGATTTGACATGGATGTAGAGAAACCGGATATGGATAAGCTGGCGGTGCCGCATTTTGATCATCTGCCAGTCTGGGCAAATGGTAATGCATACCTTATGGGTGCTAAAGCATGGAAAAAAGAAACAGATAAGTTTGTAGATGCCGATACGGAAGTTACAGTAGAGCTTGTGGAAAAAGATGGATTCTATGAGCTGGAAACAAATATCTACGAAATACTCGGAGATTATTCTAATGGTATTATAACAAGTGACATTTTGGGTAAAGCTTTTGAGCCGGAACAGCGTTTTGAGGAAAGAGACGAATCGGATATTATCTTTAATGTGGATTTTTATGGAAATCACAGAGGAGTATCTACTATTCCAGGACCTTTGGCGAAGTAATGACTATAAAGATTTGAAAAAATTAGAGTCCTATATTGATTATTAAAAATGAAGTACCCTCTTTCATTAGCAAAATAATAGTCTAATGAAAGAGGGTATATTTGTGATTAAAAGAATTTATAAGGATTTTATCATTGCATTTTTAAATTCTCGCGGTGAAATACCTTTTACTTTTTTGAAGGAGCGGTTAAAGGAAGAAACACTGTTAAATCCACATTCAAAAGCAATATCAATATATTTCTTGTTTTCAGTCATAAACATGGATTCTGCCAATCGGATTCTTTCTTTATAGAATTTCAAAGGGATGATATAAATAAAGTTGCAGATATATGGTTGGATACAAATATAAAGTCACATTATTTTATCTCTGCTCAATATTGGAAAAGTAATTTTGAGTTAGTAAAAAAACTGCTATTGCAGGCAACAGTCTATGTTTACGAGGATAAGCAGGAAATACAGGGCTTTATAGGGTTGAGTGACGAATACATTGAAGGTGTTTTTGTTTCTGCCGAAATGCAATCTCAAGGTATAGGTAAAATTTTGCTAAACTACGTAAAGAAAAAAAGAAACACATTGCTCTTAAATGTATATCAAAAAAATACACGGGCAATATCTTTTTATCAAAGAGAAGGGTTTGAAATCCGGCACAATGGTATTGATGAAGCTACCGGTGAAAAAGATTATGTAATGGTATGGCAACGGAAATAGACAATTTCAGTTTGTATAGCATAGCGCAGCTATATTTTTTTCTAAATAGTAGTTCAATCGGCAATAGTTGCACCTCCTAATGCTGTGGTTGCACCCCCCTTTAAAATCAAAATGCACCTCCTCTGAACCGAAGTTGCCCCCCATAAAATAGTTTCTATTAAAATTAGAGCTATTTGCATTTTCGTTGTGTGTGAACAAGCCGCAATAAAAGCGGCAGAGTATACCGTGTTCGGTTGTCGGTAAAGTGCATTTAATTTCCTTTATCGTTCTTAAAAGCAGCCGCTGTTGACAAAACGAAAAAAACAATATAACATATTGTATACATACAATATGTTGCGGAAGTAACACATATTCTGTTACTTATAAAAAGCGGGGGTTAATATGGATAAAAAGAAATCAATTAAAAATCTCGTCGTCATTTTAATTGCAGTGGTGGCATTGGGGTTTCTTTGGTCTTTTGTCAAAAGCCAAGTAACAACAACACCGATATATATTGTTGTTGATACCTTTGCTCTGATTATACCGAGCATAATTTTGATACCCGGAATAATTTGCTATATCGCTTACTTTTTTGTCAATGACGCAAAAATAAAATCCGCGCTTAAGATAAGCTCATTATGTATAGCGGCCTTCTGCGTGGTTTTCTCCGTGTCGTTTTTTGCCGCGGTATTTGTAAATTCGGGCAGCGAAAAGACGAGCAGCTATAAAGAAGCCGCCGAGAGCAAATACAGCTTGGGTAATTTTGTCGATTTGGCTGATTACGAGGCTGAGCGTTCGGATGATGAGCTGTATTCAAACGGCTTTTTAAGCGGTTATTATACTGTTGATAATTATTCTAAAAGCGACGGCAGCTATAACTATTATACAGCTACCGTATATGAGTATACCGGCGGAACGGCGGCTTCGCGAAAGCTTATTAAGAAAAGGCTTGAAAAAGAACTGTTAAGGAAGACCTCGGTCGGCGGAAAAGACATTAAATATACAGACGGAACCGAGGGCGATTACCGATATAAATACTGTAATTACACAGACAAATTTGAAATGCAGTCTTCGTCATATTTCAGTATCGTAGCGGAAAGCAGCGATAAGGTAACGGTATATATATTAAATTCGGATTATAAAAATCATTTCGGCGAGCCGTTTGACGCGGAAAAAATTATCAGCTCAATTTGCAGCTGATACTTGCGGCCTTTGCGGCCAAGTGAATTGTTTTTAACCATGTTAAGCACCCTCTGCTTTTTAAATGAAAGTGGAGGGTGTTTTTTTGCATTTAAGGGCAAATCAGACGTTTTTTTCGTCATATATAAGCGGCAAAAGGAAAGCGTGAATGTTAACGCTGCGGAAAGCATTTTATTATGAGAGGCAGCTGCCATAATTGACAAAAGTTTAACGATAAATGTGTTGACATCTATAACCAAGTCATATATAATTAAAGCAAATATATTTGGTAAAGGATTGAGTTAATGGTAAAAAAACTGACGGCAGTATTGCTTACGATGTGCATGGCTGTTTCGCTGTTGCCTATGTTCGCTCAGGCGGCGTCAAAGCCTGATATTAAAGTGGGCGATTATGTCAAAATGGGAACATATAATAACGCCTCGATTCTTTGGCGCTGTGTGAGTATTGATGATAACGGTCCGCTTATGCTTGCAGACAGAATTGTTGACACTCTTGCGTATGATGCCAAGACAAACGACAACAGCAATTCGAAATCGCACAGCAGAAGCTATAAGCGCGCCGATTACGGCTCAAATTATTGGAAAGACAGCAATATGCGTTCCTGGCTCAATTCAACTGCGGCTGCAGGTAAGGTCGATTGGCTTTGCGGTAACCCGCCGAAGGATGGTTATGTCAGCGGAACAGGGGCCTATAATAATAAAGCGGGCTTTTTAAATGAATTTTCAAAGTCGGAAATTGCCGCTATGAAAACCGTTACCCAGCGTTCTCTTGTCTCTCATCCCGAATACAATAAGGGTATTGTTGAGGGCGACGCAAATTCCGATTTGTTATACTACACCGATATTTCGGAGGCTGTGGCTAATTATGATGATTCATATTTTGAAACCACGACCGAAAAGGTGTTTCTTCTCGATGTAAAACAGGCTAACGCCGTGTGGAAAAATCTTAAAGGCTATTATGTCGCATACAACAATGACGGTATGGCTTGGCCTTATTGGCTTCGTACTCCCGTTACCGACTGTAATCATGATATGCGTTATGTCAGCTCGTCGGGCGAGGTGGGCAGGTATGCTCCGTGGTATTCCGATTTGGGCGTAAGACCTGCGTTTTATCTCGATACCGAGTATTTTGTCGCAACCTCCGGCAGCGGCACTCAGGGCAATCCTTATGTCGGCTCTGCTCCGAATAAGCAGGAGGCGGATTATACAATTTCAGAGCCTGCGGAAGAGGCAAATCCCGATTGGAATGTCAGCACCGAGCAAAGCATTCAGCCCACGCTCGGACCATGGTATTCGGCTGACGGGAAATACTCTAATCCTACCATTCCCGTATACACTATTCAGAAGACTCGCAGCGACACGGAAAATATGGTTGTCGTCATTTGCGGTGAGGGATATACAAAAAGTCAGCAGGGCAAATTTATCAATGATGTAAAACGACTTTGGCAAGAGGCTATGAAATACGAGCCGTATCGCAGCTATGCCGACAGATTTAACGTTTACGCCCTCTGCACAGCCTCAGAGTCTACATTTGATAACGGGGGGAGCACCTTCTTCGATGTTATAGTTGACAGCTACAATTCTCCGGTTATTTCTAACAATCTCCACGGAAGCCAATGGAAGAACCATATTTTGGAAAGATGTATAGGACCTGAGTTTATAGAGAAAATTCACGATGCTCATATCAAAAAAACAACCGACCCGAACACGATTCCGACGAAGCCTAACGGCGAGTGGAACGAGTATGAACCGTATTACTATGTTCACGATTATATTGCGCAGTTCGCCGTGGTTGTAAATACAAAATCCGATTTCGGCGGTGCCTATAACAATCGTGAATACGGCTTCCACTATTTTATTTCACCGTCAGACAGCTATCGTGCGCCTAAGACCTTTGCACACGAGCTTGGGCATAGCTTGCTCGGCCTCGGCGATGAGTACAGCACCGGATATTTACTCGGGGATAAGGAACTGAAGTCCCTGAATCTCTCCTCGGTTGAAGACCCGGCAAAGATAAAATGGACTCAGCTTTTAGGCTTCAGAAACACCTATACCTGCCGCAATGCTTACGGCTCAAAAATGCTTGTCTCAAGCTACGAGTGTATAATGAGAGATACAAATTATCAGTTTTGCGAGGTTTGCCGCTTGCAGGGCTACAAGAGAATGTCTCAGCTTGTCAAGGATGCAGAGCTCTACGTTGCCACGCCTGAGGTTAAGGAGTACACCGGAGCCTACTCAAGTCCCTCTGATTTTACGGACCTTGAAACAAGCTCGTACTATACTTATACTTCAAATCGCAGCGGCAGGCTTTTGAGCGGTAACGGTAAAAGCAGATTTAATACCGATATGAACGGTAAAAAAATCGAACTGCGCACTGTCATTCAAAATGTTTCGGATAAGCAAGCAAGGCAGATAAGGTTCAAAATGTGGATAAGGCATTCCGACGGCAGCGTGGCAACCGATTCATCGGGTAATCCGCTTCAGACTACTCAAACCTTTGACATTCCCGTTTGGAATGATAAGGCGAATTTCTGGCCGATAGGTGCTTTGGACCACATCAAAAGCGATTTTAATTCAGGTCTGAAGAGCTGCTCGCTTATTTATCAAATTCCGTCCGACGCTCAGCTTTTGAACGGTGATACCGTGGCATTTCAGGTGCTTGACGAAAACGGTAACATCTTAGCGGACGATAATACGGAAACACAGCGTTACACAACCGTTTCAATCCAATATAAATTTGAGGACGGCTCAGAAATACCGAATACTGCCGGAGGAACATTTACTGTTCCGTATGGCACAAAGCTTGGTTTGACGCCGGCAAAATCGCTTTACGGTTGTGAATTTGTGAAGGCCGACGGCTTGAATGAGCCGATTGTTTCAGACGGTACGGTTGTTACATATTATTACAAAAAGAAAGCTGCTTCGGAAGAAAAGCCCGCACTTGCAATTGACAAGGCTTCAATATCGCTCGAAAGCAGCATAACAATGAATTTCAAAGTACCTAAAAGCAGTCTTTCGTCTTACGATGATTTCTATATGACATTTAAATGTAACGGAAAAGAAGAAAAGGCTACACAATATAAGCAGAACGGGGATTACTACGTATTCTCGTACAAGGGCATAAATCCGCAGCTTATGAATGATGAGGTTACTGCGGTGTTGCACGCCAAAAAGGGAAATGAGGAATACACAAGCCCCGAAAAGGCGTTGAGCGTCAAGGAGTACGCCTATACATTGCTCGACAGATACAGCAGCGATGAATACTCAAAGCTTCGCACGCTGCTTGTGGATTTGTTGAATTACGGTGCGATGGCACAGAAATATGTAGGGTATAAGACGGATAATCTTGTTAATTCCGAGCTGACCGCTGTTCAAAAAAGCTGGGGCAGCAATGGGGGAGAGGAATTTAAGAATATCAGCGACTTAAATTACAAAACGATAAGCAGTCCTACGGCGCAATGGAATACTTGCGGCTTGGTGCTCAACAATTCAATTATGCTCAGGGCTAAGTTTTCCGCTAAGGACGTTGAAAACAAGACCGTTGAAATCGCATTTAGGAACACAAAATTTACCTATGACAAAAATGATTTTGTGAATAACGGCGACGGCACATATTATGTTTATTGTAATGAGCTTTTTGCACACGAGCTGAGCGATAAGCTTTTGCTTACGGTTTATGAAAACGGCGTTCCTTGCAGCAACACAATGCTTTTCAGCGTCGAATCATACGCAAGTGTTATTCAGCAGTCAAGTGCATATAAGGGCACTGCTCTTGATGATTTAACGCAGGCTATGATGCGATACGGAAAATCCGCCGCAGCTTACAGGACTTAAAAAAGGAGAAAAAAGAATGAAAGAAGAGTATTCTGCTCCGTCATTTGAAATAACGGAATTTTGCACGGCTGATATTATTACCATCAGCACTGAACCGACTACAACCGACGTCTCGGGACCCATTGAACTTCCCGACATCAATATTTAAATACGGACTTTCGGATTGTATTATTTTGTTTCGTTCGGTTATGACAAGAAAAGCAGGATTGTTTTAAAACAATCCTGCTTTTTTTAATTGCGAGACAGAGACGGTGAATTTTGCCGAAGTCTCACGGAAATCACGGGAGAGATAGGTTTCCTTCGTCGTCCTGCCTCCGTCCCAGCTTTCACGAACCCCTTCTTTTTATATCCGCAGTCGCAGTACGGTCCGCCGGAAGCAAGAGTGTACTGTCGCACAAAGTCAGTCGCGCCGCCCGCCTCGCTCATGGTGTAGTCCAGATGGCACAGGGCGGGAGTCAGGTCGTATAGCCCCAGTTCTTTCATCAGCACGCAGATGGCCGCATTTTGTAAAGCGACCTTCGTATCCGCTACCGTCGGGATATTCGTAAAGCTCCATATTCCACGAGTAGGGGTTGCGGTCAGCGGCTCTCAGCGCGGCGGTGGCTTTCATACCGGCAATGTCCTTTTCGGTGAATTTGCTCTTTCCGCTTTTGCGGCAGAACCATTTCATGGGCTTTGTCATCATGGATTTTGCGTAGTAATCTGTCAGTCTGTCCACCTTTGGGTGCTCCGGCATGGAAAGAATAAACGCACCGATCATTGCGCAGTTGACGATGTTCATCTTGAAGCGATCCGCTTTTTCAAATTCCGGCAGACCTGCAATGATTGCTTTGTATTTCGGCTTTGCTTTTTTCGTGATCGCTTTTGCCGTATCGACATCATAGCCGAATACAACCGTCAGCTGCTTTTGGAATGAGCCTGCAAACATCGTCCACATTCCGAAAGGTATTCCAAAATAGGTCACTTTTTGTCCCTCCAATCGCATATCACGCGTGTCATGCGGCGGTCAATGTCAATGCGAGCCGTTTTACACTCTCTGGGATATTTCTTCGCAGCGCTGAACGCCAGCTTGACAAACAGTGCCGAGCCGACGGGAAGCATGGTCTTGAGCATACCGTCGGGGAAAACAAAATGCGTGCCGTGCTCATATACTACCGCCTCGACTTCGCAGGAGTGCGGTTTCTCCGCAAGGCGTTTTTCCATGCGGCTGATATATTTTGCGGTGTCCCAAAGTGCGTCGTCCTCTGCGCCGACAAGAAACAGCTTGCCGCGGATATTCTCGACCTTTATGAATTCCTCCTCGGTAATCGGGTGCGCCGCTTCAGAGTCGTCAAACAGTTTGCGGGAGGCAACCATATTGCCGGTGCGTTTGGACTCCTCCGAGATTATGCGCCAATAGTCAGGGTGCTGATAGCAAAACGGCATGTATGACAAGGGCTTTCCCTTGTAAGAAAAGAGTGATTCTCCCTCGATTGGCCATTCCTTGCAGCCATCCTTTTTGCCCTGCATGAACCCCTGCCACACAAAGTCGCTGGGGGTCATTGCGATGGTCAGAGAGATATCATCAAATAGCGAAGCCGCCGTCAGGGCGAGCGTGCCGGTCGTTGATGCTCCTGCAATACCTATTTTTTCGTTGCCGTGTAATTTGAGCCATGCAATCGCTTTTTCAATGTATTCAAGCGGATAGTTGTGATGACCGTAGTCCTTTTTCCCGGGCGACATGGTCAATACGTTCACGCCGAGGCGAATCAGCCACTTCACCGCAGAGCGCGCCATATAATCCTCTGGGTCGTCGCCGATCATGGCGATGACGGCGCAGTCCGAGCCGTCTTTGCATTCCCAATACGCGCCGTAAAAGCCATCGCTTTCAATATCAAAGTGGATGTGTTTCATTCAAAACGCCTCTTTCAAAAGTTGATCTTTACAATCTGCATTTTCATCATTCCGTCGCCGACCTTTGCGAGAAAACGGAAAAAGCCGCTGACGGATGGGTCACGCAGATCGTTGTAGCCCAGCATATAGCCACGGCTTGTGACCTGCAATCGGCTGTCCCACGGAGAAAGCTCGCTTTTCGCGTCCGAAACAGCAAAATATGCGCTCACGTCCTTGATTTTCGCGCTCTTGAGCCAGGTTTTGGCGATCATTTTCACCGCCGTCCGGTTTGCCGCGTCAAAGACCAGCTTGCCGCCGGAGAAAGCGTCTGCCATACCCTGCACAAGAGCTTTGACCTGTTCGGTTAAAAAGTAGTAAAACACGCCGGAAGCGAAAAATACTGCGCCGCCGGAGGTGCGGCGATTGTTGTATCGCCATGGACAAGTTATATCTGGCGCTGGCAACGAAGAGCGAATCAGCGGAAGAAGTGATGAGGGAAGAGAAGGAAACGCTGGAAAGAATACAAAATGAGCCGTGGTCTTTGATGGAATCAGAGGAGGATCTTGGTGGTGAGCATGGATAGGGGTGACATAGAATGGAGATCATTGCCGGATAGCTTTTTGTATTCTCCCGGCCAGCCGGAAGCCTGCTTCAAACACAACGATCCCTCCAAATACATCGGCGATCACATGCTGCTTGATAAACAGCGTAGACGCGAACACGCCCAGGGACATGATGAGCGTGGCGGCCTGATAAGCGCGGTTTGACTTCTTGAGCAGAAAGGAAGCACGGATGCAGCACCAGCTCTCGAGGCAGTGGATCGATGGGAACAGATTCACCGGTGGGTCGAAGGTGTAGATCAGGCGGACCAGACGGCTGCACAGATCAGTTCCGGTCACCTCAGGACGTGCGAGCGTGGTTGGAAGGAATACGAAGAAGAACACTCCGACCACATCAGACCATGCAACAGGCTGTACATCATTCACCTGATTGGCA
>OGYK01002547.1_pt1 | contig 11709 bp, 10 predicted proteins | sample 1576501 | NCBI WGS metagenome assembly OGYK01 (sample SAMEA3541530, study PRJEB24748) | human gut metagenome | biome: human gut; feature: human-associated habitat; material: faeces | place: China | collected 2012
TTTTGAAACTGCCTTGGACAACGCTCGATATGAGCTCGATCAAAGATCCGGAGCAGCTTACTGGAAGTTCCAGAATCTATGCGAATGCCAAGCCGGGAATTATCATGGAAGCGTTCTCGAATGCAGGTGAATCGAATCTGGTATTTATCATCAACGAGCTGGATAAGGCGGCATCCGGCAAGGGAAACGGAAATCCGGCGGATGTGCTGCTGACACTTCTGGATAACCTTGGATTTACAGATAATTATATGGAATGTATGGTACCGACGACAGGAGTTTACCCGATTGCAACGGCAAACAACAAGGAAGATATCAGTGCACCGATCATGTCGAGATTCGCGGTGATTGATATTCCGGATTATACATTTGAAGAAAAGAAGATTATATTCACGAAGTTCGCAATGCCGAAGGTACTGAAGCGCATCGGGCTTCGGGAAGAGGAGTGTGTTGTGACAGATGCGGGCTTAGATGCGGTGATCCATCAGTTTGAGAATACGACGGGAATTCGTGATATCGAGCAGGCGGCGGAACATCTGGCAGCAAATGCCTTGTATCAGATCGAGGTAGAGCATGCAGGGCATGTGGTATTTGATGCTGCACAGGTAGAGACGTTGTTTGCATAATGGGATAGAGGAAAACAGGGAGTTTAATAAAAAATGTGTGAAAAGTTGGAGTTCAATGAGAAGTACAAAGCATTTACAGAAGTCTTGCATCGGGAGGTTCAGACCTTCGAACAGTGTGAGGAAGATGTGGTGCAGGCACTTGCGATTGTTGCAGACGATCTGAAGCTTGGCAAAGTGAAATATGAGCTGGATGCTCCGGTATCTAAAATCCGTCCGCACGGGGAGCATCGGGTTGGAAAATTATTTGATAATCAGAAGGGGGCATATGGAAAAGCAAAGCATCAGGTATTTGTACTGCCGGATGGCGGAACAATGACGTTTTCCGTTTATCCGTGTGAGGATGTGGACTACTCAAAGGAAGAACAGGATACGCAGCAGATTTTGCTGAAGGAGATATATATTCAGTTTAGCCGTGTTATGATGCAGGGATTACTGCGCGGCGTATTGCTGACGGATATGGCAACCGGTGTTGCGAATCCGGAGGCGTTTATGCAGTTTATTGGCAAACAGTTAGCGACCGGACAGATTCATACATACACGGTATTTTTCTTCAATGTGCATAATTTCAAATATGTGAATAAGATTTTCCCTTATGAAGAGGGGGACGTTATATTACGCAATTACGCCGGAATGGTAGATAAGATGTTGCTGGATGATGAGATTGTCGCGCGTCTGGGTGGCGATAATTTTATTGCATTAGTAAAAAATGAGCGAAGCGGGATTTTTTTATCAAAAATTCAGAATCTCCGTCTATATCATCGGACCGAAATCAAGGAAAAAGAGTTTGTATTTGGTGCGACAATCGGTGTCAGTAAGCTGGAAGATATCCGGGCACCGCGAGACGTTATGGCGCGCGCAAGTATTGCATATCAGGCTGCCAGACAGAAGGGCAGCGGAACGGTTGCATTTTATTCGCCAGAGATCCAGAATAAAATAATGGAGGCACAGGGAATCATTGCAAGCTTTCTTCCTGCGCTCGAGGCACATGAATTTGTGGTCTATTATCAGCCGAAGGTCGATGTCAATACGAACAAAATCTGTGGTGCAGAAGCGTTGGTACGTTGGATGCATGAGGGCAGACTGATTCCACCAGTGCAGTTTATTCCACAGCTTGAGCGGGAAGGAAGCGTGTGCAGGCTTGATTATTATGTATTGGAAGAAACATGTCGGTTTATCCGCAAGCGGCTGGATGAAGGAAAAAAAGTTCCGTGTATCTCTGTGAATTTCTCCAGAAGACATCTGGAGGAAGATTATCTGGTGAAAAAGATTGTCAATGTGATTGACAAGTACGGTATCGATCATGGTTATATCGAGATTGAGCTGACAGAGAGTGAGGATTTTCAGAACTATGAGATTATGTCGGAGATTGTCGATGGACTTCGCAGCGAAGGTATCGCAACTTCGATTGATGATTTTGGAACCGGTTATTCATCCTTGAACATGATCAAGAAGGTAGATCTGAATGTGATTAAGATTGATAAGTCATTTATTCCAATGGAGACAGAATATCCGGGCAAGGAGACGGACATGGTAATGTTTGTCAGTATCGTTGATCTGGTGCGCAAGCTCGGGAAGAAGACGATTGCAGAAGGGGTAGAGACGAAGGAACAGTTACGGTATTTAAGACAGGTTGGCTGTGATATTGTGCAAGGATATGTATTTGATAAGCCGATGCCGGAAAGCGAATTTGAAGTACGGCTGGAACAGGGATATAAGGATGAGGAGTAACGATGGGTAGTGAAGAAAAACGATATGCATTATTGATTGATTCGGATAATGTATCTGCCAAATATATAGATACAATTTTTGATGAATTGGCGGACCGTGGTATGGTAACGGTGCGAAGAATCTATGGGGACTGGGCGCGAAGTGTCAATGGATGGAATCGGACGACATTGCTCCGGAATTCTATTGTCCCAATCCAGCAATTTGCATACACACAGGGAAAAAATGCAACAGATTCCGCGATGATCATTGATGCGATGGATCTGCTCTATACAGGCAATCTGGATGGATTCTGTCTGGTGTCGAGTGACAGTGATTTTACCCGGCTGGCAGAGCGTCTGCGAGAGGCTGGTAAGGAAGTAGTCGGCATGGGTGAGAACAAGACGCCGGAAGCATTTGTCAAGGCGTGTACGAGCTTTAAGATGCTGGATGCACTCATTCGCGAAGATATCTCACAGGCCACGGATGAGAAAAATGTTGCGAAAGTATCAACCGAGAAAAATGAAAACAGCTCGAATATTACAAGCATTAAGTCTATTCAGAAGGTAATCTATGATATCATTGATGGCAATGCAGACAATAACAAACTGACGCATGTCGGCGAGATTGGAAGCAAATTACAGGCACGTTTCTCTGATTTCGATGTGCGGAATTATGGGTACTCGAAGCTTACAACATTTATAAATGAGGCATTCGGTAATTTCGAGGTCATTTCCCAGAATCGTCAGAATTATGTGAAGATTATCGATGATGTTGTACCGAAGAGGGAAATTGAGGAGCAGATTATTCAGATTCTGAAGAAGAATCCACAGAAGAACAGTAATATGGGACTCTTAAACAGTACGTTAAAAAACGAAAACCGGAATTTCAGTATCAAAAAATATGGATACAGCAAATTCTCCAGCTTCCTGAAGAGCTTTGGCTGTTTTAAGATTGATGGAGATAAGGTGTCGCTACAGTAGGCGGGTATATATGCTATATATGAGAGCAGAAGTGAACGATACGGATGAAAGCGAAAAATAAGCATAAGGAGACGACATATGGGCAAATCCGGAATGAACGAAATCGAAGAAGATACAACCAGAGGGGATGAAACGGAAGAGATGAAAGTGCAGGAACATGGAGAAAAAAATAAACGAAAAACAGTTGAGGATAAAGGCAGAAAAGCATCGACACGCGATGTGGTAAAGCTTTTGAAATGGATTGTGATCCTGGCAGTCGTAGTCATTCTGGTAGGTGCCGGCTATAAGCTTGCAAAGCAGCTTGGCTGGTTCGGACTGAAACCGAAGGTAGAGACGACGATCCTTACAAGCAGCCAGCTAGAGCAGGTATTGCAGATTGATGATCTGTCCGTCTGTGCAATTACATACAATGGTGTGGCGGAAGTGCCACAGAAGAAGCATCCGGATAAAGTGGCATATTATGTTTCTTATGAAGCAGTGGCAAAGGCTAGTCTGAATATGGAAGATATCAAAGTTCAAATTGATGATAACGTCGGCGAAGGCCAGCCGAAGAAGATTGTTGTGACACTTCCCCAAATTCAGGTTAAGGAAATTAACGTGGATATGGGATCGTTAGAGTATATGTTTGTTAAGAAGAGTGCAAATACGGCAGATGTATCCGAGGAAGCGTATGCTGCATGTATCGCAGATGCAGGAGAAGAGTGTCGAGGGAATGAAGAATTGTTTAGAATGGCAAGGGAAAATGCAGAAAACACAGTCAAAGCATTGACGAATCCAATTATCGAGAATCAGGATGAGACATATGAACTGGTGATTCAGTAGGAGACGAAGGAGGAAAAACATATGAAGAAATTAAAAAAGTTCGTAGTCCTTTGTCTTGCAGTTACCATGCTTTTGACTGCGTGTGGAAAAAAAGGTGAAGAAGTAACAAAGGAATTGAGCATTACGCAGATGCAGACAATCTGTGAGCTGGCAACGCTCAAGTGCTATTATCATAATGTGGCAAAGCTGACGAAGGAAAAGGAAGTTCTGTGGTGGGATACATCGGCAGAGCTTTGGATCGAGTATTCCGGCATCGTAAAGCTCGGTGTGGACATTGCGAATCTGGATATGCAGGTAGATGGCAATCAGGTAACGATCACGATGCCAAAGGCAGAGGTGCTTAGCTGTCAGGTGGATCAGACGTCGTTAAATGAAGACTCCTATTACACAACCCGTGAAGGACTTGGCGCAGAGAAGATCAATGCGGACGATCAGACGGAAGCAATCAAGACTGCACAGGAAAATATGCTGGAGAATGTCCAGTCGGATGAATCCCTGTTGCAGCAGGCGCAGCAGCGGGCACAGGAGCTGTTAGAGCAGTATGTGAAGAACGTCGGTGATGCGATGGGCAAAACGTATGAAGTGAGTTTTGTGATTGCGGACGAAGCCGGAACTAATACAGTAAGTACAGATGAAAGTGATAATTGATAGGAATGAAAAAGAGCCGTTGCGATTGCAACGGCTCAAGTTCTTTGAGGGGAGGGAGTTTCGATTTATGTTAATCCTCGTCCTCGACATCTCTACGCAGATAAATCAGTTTTCGGAATGCTGGTACGATCTGTGCAGCAACGACTGCTTTCACAAGATCAAGTGCAATAAAAGGAAGAAAACCGGCTACAAAAGCAGCCTTGATACTGCAACCTGATGCGATCATAATCCAGAGAGAACCGACTGCATCAACGAGAACAGCGGATAACATAGCGACAATAGTATAACGGATACGATTGTACTTCTTTCCGCGAAAGATCGGAATCAAAATGGCGATGAAGATAAAGGCGAAGGAAAAACCGCCATATGTGCCAAATAAATATCCCGGACCTGCCTGTCCACCAACGAATACCGGAACACCGACCAGTCCGAGTAACATCCAGATCAGTCCGATGAAGAAGGATTCTGCAAGTGGAAATACAAGTGCAATCAGGGTGATTACAAAATTCAAAAGAGTGATGTGTGTTCCGTTTGGCAGCGGGATGCTGATATAAGCGGATACACACAGGATGGCTGCGAAAAGTGCCATCATGACAATTGAGTAGGTTGAAAATTTGCTTTTTGTTTTTGTGTCCATTTCTTTTTCTCCATAGTTTCTGTTATAATAGCCATGCTATTGTTGAATTCATAGCAGGTACATGATGTAGAATAGCAGATGAAAATAAGAATGTCAACCTAAAATGGATAGAAAAGTTGACATTGTAAACTTTGGGAAATATAATAGGAAACATTGAGTGAGAAAATGAAGAACAAATTTGAAAAAATATTTGAACAACTGGCTGATTTTCATATGCTTGATGGATACGATGGTTGGATGATCGGGGCGTGTGTGTATGCGCAGCGGGGAGCGGGAAAGCAAGACTGCAAGTCCGGGATTGTGAGAAAAACCTCAAGCTTTGCGGTTATGCGGAATCAGATGGAAGAGGATGGAATCGTGTATCAACTGGAGTTGCATGTAGTGAAACCGGAGGTGCAGGGGGCAGTTACTAGCAAACAAGCAGGTATGGAAAAAAATATGGCCATGAATGTCGAGAAATCAAAGCTGGAAGAACAGCGGATGAATCTACACCATTCGGTCGGAACGGAAGAAAACGCGGACACAGGCGGGGAAAAAACGTTTTCATTTACGCATTCCGATATCCTTCGATTTGTGGATGCCGTAGGCGATACGAATTCGATTCACCGGACGGCGCATGCGGTTGTGCCGGGGCTTTTGATGGTGGAGAGGATGCTTGATATGTGGATGAAAAAACAGCCGGAAACGGAAACTGATGTAGAGTTGCAGGCAGGAATGCAGGCGGGAATGAAGAACGAGACGCAGGCAGGAGTGCAGACGGAAACCGAAAATGAGATGCAGACAGACATGAAGAATAGCAGGGAATTTATTTGCAGATTCCGTTTTGAGAAGCCGGTATTTGTGGATGAGAAGCTACAGGTGGAGGCAAGAACCGAACGCGGAAAGCAGATCTATGAATGTAAACGAGAGGATAAGGAAATCGTATGGAACATGCGTATATTATAGATGGACGCCGCAGCTATATCGGTGTCGAAAATGGAATGTATAAACATCTGCCAGCCGAGGTGCTTGCGGCGGAGGTACTCTGTGCGCTTGTACCGGAAGATGTACGTCAGACTGTCGATGAGGTGATCGTCGGAAATGGAGTTGGAGCCAGTGGAAATATTGGCAGACTGGCAACGCTTACGGCACATTTCCCACAGGCGGTTCCCGCGTACACAGTGGATATGCAGTGTGGATCGGGATTGGAAGCACTGACGATTGCCGCGGCGAAGATCCGAAGTGGACAGGCAGATCTGATTGTGGCAGGTGGCGTGGATAGTTCGTCAACGGCACCGCGACGTGCGTATAACCGGAATCATCCGGACTATGAACGCTATGGAGGCGAGGAATCCTTTTATTCCGTCGCAAAATTTGCACCGGGCGAGCATGATCCGTATGCGATGATCCGCGGCGCAGAGCGTGTGGCACTGGATGTGCAGATGACCAGACAGGAATTAAATAAATGGGTATTACGTTCACATTCTCTCGCAAAACAGGCAAGAGAAGCTGGCGTGCTAGAACCATATCTGGTCGGCGTGCAGGGGGCAACTGCAGACGCGGGTATCAGGGATCGCATAAGTGAACGATTCTTAGATAAGCTACCACCGCTTTTGCCGGACGGCGCGATACTAACAGCCGGAAATACATGCTTGATGCATGATGGTGCGGCATTTTTGATGGTGGCATCGGAGCGGTATGTAAAGGAGCATAATCTGATACCGCTTGCGGAAATCGTTGATTCCGTAACGGTTGGCGGGAACCCGGACAAAAGCCCGGAGACAGCAATACTTGCCATTCAGAAATTACTTGCCAAGACGAAACATACGGCGGAAGATATCGCGGTATTTGAATGTAATGAGGCATTTGCAGTAATTGATGAGCTTTTTGCGCGTGCCTATCCGGAAGCAGTTGACCATTACAACCGGTATGGTGGGGCGCTCGCATATGGACATCCATATGGCGCCTCGGGCGGTATTATTACGATACATGCATGCCGGGCGCTGCAGGAGACACCGGGCTATGCAGTATGCAGCATTGCGGCAGCCGGCGGCATCGGACATGCGCTGTTGCTGCGGGCGGGAGGAAAGTAACATGCAGTATATAGATTATCTGACAAAACAACCATCGGACAAAGACGCAATCATCATCAACGGTGATTGCTATACATATGGAAAGCTCTATGCGCTTGTGCAGGATGCACGCGCGCATCTTCCACAGAATGCAGAAAAACATCTGTACCCGATCCGGGAGACCGGAATCCTGAAACAGTTGATCTTATTTCTGGCGTGTGCGGGAACGAATCATGTACCGGTCATTGTGCCGGTGGACAGTAAACTCGAAGTGACAGATCCGCTGTTTGATACACCTGTGCCGGAGCGCGCGGTGATGGCAGTGATGACATCCGGAACAACCGGGATTCCGAAGATTTTGTTCCGGAGCTTTGAGAGCTGGGCAGATTTCTTCCCGGTTCAGAATGAAGTGTTTGGCGTGGATGCGGACAGCCGGCTGTTCGTGCAGGGAAGCCTTGCATTTACCGGGAATCTGAATCTCTATATGGCACAGCTTGCGGCAGGCGGCACACTGATTGCGGAGGATGTATTTCTGCCGGGTAAATGGGAACAGGTGATGGCACGCGAAAGGGCGAACGGCATTTACCTGATTCCGTCCAAATTACTTATGCTGCCTCGTGTATTTAAGAGTGTAAATGCGAATATCCGCACGATTATTTCGGGCTCGCAGAGTCTTGGAAGAAATGATGCGGAAGTGTTGAAGAAGATATTTCCAAATACGGAGATTACGTTATATTACGGTGCGAGCGAGCTGAATTATATCACGTACGTGAAGTCCGCGGATATGACGGAAGAGCGGAACCTGATCGGTAAGCCATTTCCGGGAGTGCGGGTGTTCATACAGGATGATGAAATGTACGTGGACAATGCATTTCACGTGGAGAATATTACGGTGCCGTATTCGCTTAGAGACAGCGGACGGATGGATGCGCAGGGAAACTTTTATTTCCTTGGACGGACGGATGATATCGTCGGTGTGCGCGGGCGCAAGGTGTCGATGATGAAGATTGAAAATGCGTTGGAGGAAGTCGCCGGTATCACAGAGGCGTCGGTCGTTCTGCTTCCGAAGGAAAAGGATGCGGACATGCCGGCGGAGATCGTGAGTGCATTTGTGACGGTGGAAGGCACGGACGTGCCAGAGAATCTGCGGCAGCAGTTGAAGGAAAAGTTGGCGGATTTTGAGATTCCGAAGCGGGTGATTGTTCTGGAGGCGTTCCCGAAGAACACAAGTGGGAAAGTGGATAAAGCGCGGTTAAAGAAGATGTGGATAGAGCAAGAGCCACAATAAATTTATTTCACAGTATGGAGGACCGGACGGTGATACGGGCAGAACAAGTAAGATTTCAATATAAAAAGCGCGACGTTGATGGAAACGTGATCGCGACGGAAGAAATCTTAAAGGGTGTAGATCTTACAATTAAAAAGGGCGAATTCATTGCGCTGCTTGGCAGAAATGGTTCCGGCAAGACGACGTTCTCGAAGCAGTTAAATGCAATCCTTCGACCGTCGGAAGGTACGGTGACGGTAGATGAGATGGGAACCAGGGATGCGGAGAAGCTGTACGATATTCGCCAGCACGTCGGTATGGTGTTCCAGAATCCAGACAATCAGATGGTGGCAGCAAATGTGGAAGAAGAGGTTGCATTCGGCCCGGAGAATCTGGGTATGGAGTCAGATACCATCGTGGCACGTGTGAAGCAGGCACTCGAACAGGTGCGGATGTGGAAGCGGAGAAAGACGGCACCAAATCATCTGTCGGGCGGACAGAAACAGCGGATTGCGATTGCAGGAATTCTTGCGATGCATCCCGATTATATCGTCTTAGACGAGCCGACTGCGATGCTTGATCCGAAAGGGCGGAAAGAAGTGATGGAAGCGTTACAGCGGTTGAATCAGGAACAGGAAATGACTGTGATACTGATTACGCATGATATGGAAGAGGCGGCACTTGCGGGTCGGGTAATTCTGCTTGCAGACGGACAGGTAAGATTCGATGGAACTCCGGAGGATTTCTTCGGAGAGGATGCGCTGCTTGCGGAGATGGGCATGGAGGCACCGCTTTCTTATCGTGTGAGGAAATTAATAGATAGTGATGTGTTCGAGAAAAAGATTGGAGATGCGAGAGTAGAGGAGGCTACGATTGACAAAAGGGAAAAAGTAGCAGAATATGATAAAACTGGAAGAGAATGGGAAGCAAGCTCTGAGCTGGTAGATAAGAAAAAAAACAAAAAGGCTGAAGCAGAGACAGATGAAAAAAATCAAGCTCTCCTCTCTCTGCAACACGTAAGCTATATTTACAGTCCGGGAACAGCATATGAGAAGGTTGCTTTAGACGACGTGAATCTGTCGCTTGGCAAGGGGGAGATTGTTGGACTTGCCGGACATACCGGTTCTGGTAAATCCACCATGATACAACTCCTGAACGGGTTGCTGAAACCGACCAGCGGAACAGTTACATTTGAGGGAAAGGATATTCATGCAAAGGGATATTCTGGGAATTATCTGCGCAGTAAGGTTGGCATGGTGTTCCAATATCCGGAACATCAGATGATCTGCGATACCGTGTGGGAGGATGTCGCATTTGGACCAGGTAAGCAGGGCTTGACCGGGGAAGCATGCGAGACGCGTGTGGAGGAAGCACTTCGGTTTGTTGACCTGCCAGAGAAATATTATCAAGCATCGCCATTGCAGCTATCGGGCGGACAGAAGCGGCGTGTGGCGATTGCAGGTGTGCTTGCGATGCATCCGGAATATATCATATTGGACGAGCCGGCAGCGGGATTAGACGCAGCAGGAAAGCGCGAAATATTCGACCGGATCCGGCGGATGAGCCGGGAGCAGGGAATCGGAGTTTTACTTGTCTCGCATAGTATGGAGGACCTGGCGGAATACGCAGACCGGATCATTGTGCTGGACGATGGAAAGAAGATATTGGATGACCGACCTGCAGAAGTATTTGCCGAGAGGGAAACGCTGGAAACCTGCGGGTTGGATGTGCCGGAAGCAGTGAAATTTGCCGATCGCCTGCGTGCGGAGGGGTATGCGATACCACAGACTGTGATACGGGAAGAGGAATTGCTGGAAACCCTGCGTGCTTGTGTGGGTGACAGTATGCAGGAATCAATGGAAAAGAAGTCACTTGACAGGGCGGATATGCAGGAAGTATCGGAAGAAAGATATTCTGACATGCAACGAGGAGATACGCTATGATTCGAGACATTACAATTGGACAATATTATCCTTCGGATTCCCCGATTCATCATCTGGACCCTCGTGTGAAACTATTTGCAACGCTGCTCTACATCATCAGCTTGTTTCTCTCCAAAAGCTTCGTGGTATTTGCTGTGGCAGGTGTGGTATTACTCGTCTGCATCGTGATATCGAAGGTTCCGTTTCGCTATATGATCAAGGGCTTAAAGCCGGTCTGGATTTTGCTGGTATTTATCTGTATCGTAAATGTATTCTTCGGAAAAGGGGATGTGCTGTATTTTCATTGGCGGTTCATCCATATCTACCGGGAAGGCATCCTGCAGGCACTGATGCGTGTCGTGCGGCTGGTAGAACTGATCCTGGGTTCGTCACTTATGACTTACACGACGACACCGACCGAGCTTACCGACGGGCTGGAGAAAGCATTTCATCCGCTCGAAAAGCTGCATGTGCCGGTGCATGAGATTGCACTCATGATGTCGATTACGCTCCGCTTCATTCCGATTCTGATCGAAGAGTTAGACAGGATCATGAAGGCACAGACGGCGCGCGGCGTGGATTTTGAAGCAGGAAATGTATTCCAGAAAGTGAAACGTACTGGACGGATTTTAATGCCGCTTTTTGCATCCGCAGTTGGACGGGCAGGCGATCTGGCACTCGCGATGGAAGCGCGTTGTTATCAGGCGGGCAGACCGAGAACGAAGATGTATCCGCTTCGATATGCACGTGCGGATGGCGTCGTGTATGTGCTGGCAATCGTATATCTGGCAGGGATGATCGTGTTGAAGGTAATGGTTGGATAATATAAAAACCTATTGACAAATAAAATAACGCTGTTATAATAACAGTGTTATGGAAAATAAAACAATATAAATAACAACAACAACTAACGAAGAGAAGGAGTAGCTCATGCGACGTGAGACAGCCGGTGTGACGGAATCCCTGCTTCAGGCAGCGAAGGAAGAATTCCTTACCTATGGATTCCATGATGCCAGCATGCGGCGGATATCGGCGGCATGCGGAGTCAGTAC
>OGYK01002558.1_pt1 | contig 11666 bp, 9 predicted proteins | sample 1576501 | NCBI WGS metagenome assembly OGYK01 (sample SAMEA3541530, study PRJEB24748) | human gut metagenome | biome: human gut; feature: human-associated habitat; material: faeces | place: China | collected 2012
ACCAGCCGAATGACCTCGTACTCGTCCAGCGTCAGCAGGATCGGCTCGGTATCCTCGCACTCGTTGGGGCAGAAGGTATCAACTTGTGGTACGCCGCAAATCCGACGGCACCGTGGCGGTCTTGGCATAGACGCCTCCTTTATTTCCGGTATATACCGATTATACAATGTGATTAGAGAATTGTCAATAAGAAGTGAGCGTTTTACCACCCTGGAATTTGAAGGTCATTCGTCCGTCGGCGTGAACGGTCACTGTGTCGATTATGGTCAGCCAGAGCTTTTCGTCAAAATCGGTAATGGTATCTAATTCCTGCATCTCAAACATAAATGCTCCGATGGCTTCCGCCTGTGCTTCCCGTGCCGCTTTTGTGGCGCGGAACTGTTCAAGCCGTGCCTTGGCTTTTTCATACCGCTCTACAAACCCATTGTACCGGGCGGCGTATTCTTCCTGGTTCTGTGCCGTCTGTGAATTTTCCGCAATGCAACGCTTTGTCAGTTCGGTCACCACATCGATTTCCTCAAGCAGACTCTCGATTTCTGCGTCAATGCCGGTGCAGTCCGTCAGCGTGGTTTGCATCAAGCGGCAGTCCTCGAGGATGCTGTCCTTGCTGTCAATGACAGCGTTGAGGGCAGCCACGAACCGCATTTTGATGGTTTCCTCGTCCAGGTGAGGCGTTTCACATTTGTGCTCACCCTTGAATTTGCCGTTGCACTGCCAGATAACTCTGCGGTATTTTGAGGTCGAGTTCCAGACCTTAGAGCCGAAGTATGAACCGCAGTCCCCGCAGACGATACGGGAAGAAAAAATGCTTTTTCCGCTGTATTGCCGGCTTATCCGCTTACGCCGCGCAAGCTCCGTCTGAACCTTGTCGAACTCTTCCGGCGTAATGATCGGCTCGTGGCTGTGTTCCACATAATACTGCGGCACCTCGCCCTCATTGACCTTCCTCTTTTTTGTGAGGAAATCGACCGTGAAGCATTTCTGAAGGAGTGCAGCGCCCTTGTATTTCTCGTTTTGAAGGATGCTTTCCACTGTACTGGTCTGCCAGCGTTGTTTTCTCGATGGAGTCGGAATCCCATCTGCTGTCAGTTCCTTTGCAATGGCCCCCGGCGTCAACCCCTCCATGAATCGAGTATAAATCCGGTGGACAACGATTGCCTCCTCCGGAACGACTTCTGGAAAACCGTCCGCTCCTTTGCGATAGCCGAGGAACTGCTTGTATGGGAGGTTGACCTTTCCATCGGCAAACCGTTTTCTCTGTCCCCAGGTAACATTCTCGGATATGGAGCGGCTTTCTTCCTGTGCCAAGCTCGACATGATGGTGAGCAGCAGTTCGCCCTTGCCGTCAAAGGTGTAGATGTTCTCTTTTTCGAAGTAGACTTCTACGCCTTTTTCTTTCAGTTTGCGGATGGTAACCAGGCTGTCGACCGTGTTTCGGGCGAAGCGGCTGACCGATTTTGTGACGATGAGGTCGATTTTGCCGGACATGGCATCGGCGATCATTTCATTAAAGCCGATACGATGTTTGGTGTTCGTGCCGGAAATGCCCTCGTCGGTGTAAACCTTAACAAACTCCCATTCGGGATTGCGTTTGATGTATTGCGTGTAGTAATCCACCTGCGCCTCGTAGCTGGTGAACTGCTCATCGCTGTCTGTGGACACTCTTGCGTATCCTGCGACCCGCCGTTTTTGTACAGCCACCCTGGAAAGGTGCGTCAGCGGATTGATGGTCGGCGGAATGACTGTGACCGACCGTGCTGCTGTTCTGTTCATTCCTTTTTCCTCCTTGCCTGTAATGCCCGCTGTCGTGCCTTTTCTTTCATTTCAGGCGTCCAGCTTTCTGCTCTGGAGCGGTCTTTCCATCGTTTAACGATTTCAGAACCGTCGTCCATGCAGTACACGACCACATTGTTTTTCTCTGCTCTGATTGCCGTTATTTTGCTTCTGACCATATCGCTGTCGATGCTGCCCTCTCCCAGCACCTCGCAGGTGAGGGTTTCGAGCGTTTCTTCCGGAATCCGCTTAGCGGCACATTCGGATTTTCCTTTTGTCTGGAATGTAGTGCAATTCCAGTAGTGCTTTTTGCGGTAAGTTATGCGCTTATAGGTATTGCCGCACAGTCCGCAGCGAAACATCCCCGAAAAAACTGAACGAGTCGGTTTCTTGCGGTTGGCAGCCTGCTGCGCCAGCATTCTGAGCCGCTCCTGTGCCTTATCAAATGTTGCCTGGTCTATGATTGGCTCATGCGTTCCCTCGGCATAGTACATTGGAAGCTCTCCTCGATTGGGTAACAGTTTCTTTTCAATGTGGTTGTTGCGGTATTGCTTTTGCAGGAGTGCATTGCCGAGGTACTTTTCATTGGATAAGGTATTCCGCATCCGCTCCGCACACCATGTGCCGCCGAGAACGCCTTTATGTCCTCTGGCATCAAGGTCACGGCAGATGGAACTCATGCTCTCGCCGCCGTTGAACCGTGCAAATATTTCTCGGACGATGGCTGCGTCCTTCTCATTCACCTGAATGCCGTCCGGTGTGATGTCATAGCCGAACAAAAAGCGGAGGTTGATGATTTCTCCGTTTTCAAAGGCTTTTCGGACACGCCATTTCTGATTTTCACTGGCTGACAAACTCTCTTCCTGTGCGTAGGACGCCAGGATGGTCATCATCAGCTCACCGTCCGCACTCATGGTGTGGATGTGCTGCTCTTCAAAGAACACATCTACGCCCAGGCTTTTCAGCTCTCGGACAGTCTGAAGAAGCGTCACCGTATTTCTGGCGAAACGGGATATGCTCTTCGTAATAACAAGATCGATGTTCCCTTGGCGGCACTCCTCAATCATGTGCTGAAACCCGGCTCGTTCTCTTTTTGTGCCGGTCACAGCCTCATCGCTGTAAACGCCGCAGTACATCCACCCGTTGTGGCTCTGAATCATTTTACTGTAATAACTGACTTGAGCGGACAGCGAATGCAGCATGGCATCCTTTCCTGTGGAAACACGGGCATAAGCGCAAACACGCAAAGCTCTCGGCTGTGCGGGTATTTGGGCATCGACCCTTTCTACAACTCTCTCCATATGGTTCACCTCCCTTTGGTGTGTGACATATTACCTCTAATAACACGATTTATCCAGTGATTTCAGCGGAATATACTACACGAAGATATGCCGTATTTATTGGCTATAATTGTATCGATCTTAGCGTACTCTTTGGCTGATATCAGCCCCTTAGAACGCATACTCCGTGCGAGTGCCATCGCCATCTGGTAGGCAAGCAGCCGTTTATCGTAATCACTCATTGTCGGCCTCCTTCCTGCGGAATTTCAAATAGCAGTCACGGGAGCAGAACACCCGATGCGCGTTGCCATAGCTTTCAAACTGCTTCCCGCAATGTCGGCAAGTGAGTGTGTAGTACGCTTTTCGCTGCACTCTTTCAGGGTGCGCGTTCCACCACGCCATTCGGCAAGCATCGGAGCAGAACATCCTTTTTCGTTTATGCGGTGTCTGCTCAAGCGGAGCCAGGCAGTTTCGGCACAGGGCATTTGAGCCCGGTAGCTCTTTGATCTGCACAGGATGCCTGGCGCAAAAGGACTTTACAGTGTTTAGCGGTAGCCCTGTTATAGCGGATATTTTCTTATACCCGTAGCCCTGGTGTTGGAGTTCCACAATTCGTGAGCGTTCCATGTCTGTCATCGTGATACCTCGTTCCTGAGAAATAGCGTTTCTCGCTATACCCAGAGAAAAGGTGCTTTTGTCAGGGTAAAATGGGCAAAAAAATAACGCCCTCTGCGGAATTTTCCACAGAGGGCGTGTGATAGGTTCGGTTTACTTGTTCGGAATCTTCAGCTTCATACCGCTGTAGATGACATTGCTTTTCAGCCCGTTCAGACTGACGATCTCCTTGTAGCGGCTGCCGTTGCCGAGATACTTCTTAGCGATCGCCCAGAGGGTATCGCCATGCACCACGGTATGGATACGGTAGTCATCGGCGGGTTTTGTGCTCGCCACGGCAAGTGCAGAGGTCTTGACCGGCGACATGATGGCGTACCTGCCGGATTCATCCTTGTTGATGACGGCACGGTCGCCGCTGACCTCGACCACATACCAGCGGAGCTTCTTCACCCAGCCGGGAATGGATTTGCCGCCATAGTAGGTGCTGCCCGTGATAGTCACGAGGTCGCCGACCTTGATAGAGCCGGTGGGCTTGGCGGGTTCGACCGGCTTCACCTCACTGCCGAGCGCTGCCGTGACCTTGGATGCCAGATCACCCATACGGGCATACATCCAGCTACCAGGGCAGGATTTGTTGGCAAACCACCGATGGACGGTCAGAACCATCTCGTCGGATTTCGGGGTGTAGTTGAGCGTCTTGGTCTTATCGCCCAACCAGAGCAGCCTGGTTTTCCCATTGCGCTTGCAGATGTCGGTGCAAAGTTCGATGAGTCGCTTGTACACCACATCTTTGAAAGCGTAAGGCTCGGTGTTGTCGCTGGCACACTCGATGGTAATGGCTCTCTGGTCGTTGGCTGCAGAAGAGGAGCACCAGGAGCGGTTCTTCTCTTCCACATACATCCCGACCCGACCGTCCACGCCGATGCCGTAGTTGCTGCTTGCCTGCCGTGAGGTCGGCAAGAAGATATTACCGAGCGTTTCCACGCTGCACTGACCCACTACGCAGTGGGGCGTGATGCGGTCAATGCTGTGGGTGCGCTGCCCGGAGTGGTTCGGGCTGAGTTTGGTGTAGGACACCAGCGGGCTGTTTGTGTAAGCCATATTATTCGTCCTCCTTTTCGGCACGGTCATGAAGCTGCTCCAGCACGGATTTCAGCTTCTGCGGAATGGGCAGTCCCAGGTATGCGGCGTTCTCCAACAGGGATACGCCCTCATTCGACAGGTAGAAAAAAATGACGGCGGTACGCATCACCGAGCCGTTGCCGATGACGCGGGTGTCGAGAATATGCCCGATGCCGACCAGAGCGAAGATGAGCACCTTTTTGAAAATGCCTTTGAAACCGACTTCGCTGGACAGCTTCTTATCCACCACAGCGCACATGATGCCGGTGATGTAGTCGATGACTACGAAAGCCAGAAGCGCGTAAAGCAAGCCGTCACATCCTCCCAAGAACCATCCGAGCCAGCCGCCGATACCGGCGAATACCACCTGAATGGTCGTCCAGAATTCTTTCATGTTGTTTGTCCTCCTTTGAAATTAAAAATGGGTATGAAAAAAGTGACGCCGGAGCGTCACACTTTTCCGATGGCATAGATTGATACTTTGTAGGTTGCCGATGGTACCGTATTTGGTCTTACGGCAAATATCTTTCCGGGGTTGGTCGTTGTAGACCAGCTACTCGAACTGCCTCGCTCCACAAACATGGCGTAATTGCTGTTCTCCGTGGAGATATGGACGTGGGGAATTTCCGCAAAGGTAAATGGAAAATTAGGGAGCGCAATTGCGCCGCTCTCATAGAGCACGCCCCACGCCGTCGAAATGGCGGTCGTAAAGGAATACTGACCCCAACATTCCGCTGTACCGCTTTTCCATTTACGGTAATTCCAGATGCCGCTTGTCCCTTGCTGAATGACAAAATCCGCAAGGGGTGAGCCATCCACCCGCATATCCCCGGCAACATCCAGCATGGCTTGTGGCTCCGGCGTGTTGATGCCGACCTTCTTTTTCCGAAGCGCAATGAGGGGCGTACCCTGCGGAACAGTAAAATACAGATCCAGACTGCTCAAAGAATAGAGCTTGTCTTGGATCTGTAGATGAAGGTCGTAGGAACTGTTGGCATCCAGACTGCACAGTTCCAAATTGGAGTAGCTGAAAGAGGTTCCGCTTTTTGTCGTGCCGGAATAGATGCTGGTGTAGCTGCCGTAACTGCTCTCACTGGTTTTCTTGTACCGATACCGCACATAAACCACGCTGTTTCTCTGCGTCCCGTCTACGGTAACAGCAGAAATAGAGCCGCTGAATTTGAGCTGCATTTCCGCTTCAATGTCGTTGGTTCGTCGGAGCGTCACCGAGGATATCTTCGGCTTGGTGTACGGAATGACTGTCACCGTCCGTGAAGTTTCGGCGGTGTAGCCGCGGGAGTCCGTGACCGTGAGCGTGACCGTTACGCTGCCAGACTTGGCGATCTTTCCAACAGATAAGGCAGAGCCGGTAGTGTTAGAGGATGACAGCCCGTTGCAGGAAGCTGTGTAGTTGGAAATACTGGCACCGTTTTTTGCAGTTGCCGTTCCGGGCGTGACCTTGAGGGTCGAGTAGTTCTGAACGAATAGCTGGTCGTTGCCTGTGAGGTTTTTCGTGGTCGTGTAGCTGTCGGCATAAGTGAATCCGCTTATGGTTGGAGCAGAATTGGTTGCCGTGGTCAGTACATTGGCGGTCTTGCTTGAGGTGCTGCCGATCTGCGTAGACCCGCTGTAAGACGAAACCGCAAAGGTGCCGGTGAACGACTTTATGGATGCCATTGCATTCAGCAGTGTCGTCCTCTGCGCCGATGTCAGCGTGACTGTGCGGTTCGCAGTGCCCTTCGACCAGGAAAGCCCGGAAATAGTCAGGATGGTCGCGCTGCCGTTTTTGAGCACCAGCGTATTGGTGTAGGAGGCTTCGTACACGGTCACATTGATGGTAATGGAAACCGTGGCATTGTCCGCCGTCACCGTGTTGACACTATTCACCACAGCACCGCCCAGCGTCTTGACCGTGGAACTGCCGGAAGTGCCGTAGACGTGGTTGTATTGCCGCCTTGCTCTGACCCTCACCGTATAGCTCGTGTTCGGCGAAAGCGAGGACAATGTTACGCTGGCGCTGGTAGATGCCGTCGTTGAGAACTGCGTCCAGCTCGAACCGCCGTTTGTGCTGTACTGCCAGATGTCCGCCGTGGCAGAGGATGTAGCGGAGATTTTGAACCCGTTTGCCGTGACATTCGATGTACTGAATGTAACTGTGGGAGCAGAGCGGTCAATGGTAGTCAGCGTCATGCTGCCGCCGTATTCCTGTGAACCGTAGATATAAACACGGGTCGAGAATCCGACCGCAATCGTTTTGCTGCCGTTGCTGTCGTGCGCAACAGTGATCGTGCCACTGACAGAACCTTTCTTTGCCGGGAAAACACGGTCATCCCAATAGGTACGTTCCTTTGAGTAGACGGTCGTACCATTGATCGTTACAGTGGTCGTGTCAATGGTGTAGTAAGTGGATGCGCCGCCGGTAGAGGTCAGCGTCCAGGAAAGTGTCGAGCTGTTACCGATCACATTTACGCTTTCCGAAATGTCCAGTTGAAGATAGCGCCCATCGTATGCTGCACTTTTCCAAGTTGCCATAGCTTTCCCTCCTTAATCCAGAATGACGATATTCAACCCCTCGGACGCCGTCGGCATCGGGACAAACTTCGTTTTGCCCACGGTCAGCTCGCCGTCCACCGTGGTTTTCTTAGTCTGCGTTTCGTCCTTGTTCAGGGTGAAGATCACCTCGTCGTTGTAGTAACCGGCGAACTCCGTGTTTGTGATGACCGTCCGCTGGGACGATGCGCTGTTGGATACCTCGATGCCCCGCTTGTCGATCTTAACCTCCTGGGTGTAGATCTCGTTGGGTGCAGGTGTCCACTTTCGGGGTATCGCCCCTTCGGAGATCATTATGTCCGCGAGGTAGATGGACGCATCCCGACAGTAGCAGTAAATACGCAACGTGGGGTCAGTCACATCCGTGAGCGTTACGGAGTAATCCGTCCAGTCAAATGCCGTGGACTTATTGAACAGGTACTTGGTTTTGTTTCCGTTGTAGGTCACATAGAAATACCCGGACATGGTCGAGGTTTTCTTTGCCCGGACCGAGATCGTATAAGTGCCGGGGACTACCCCTCGGATGTACTGCGACAACGAGGAGTATGCGCCCAGCACAAAGCAGGAGTCGGAAATGGTGTTGTTCTGGGTATCGGTGGAGGTATCTGTTTTTACCGTACCGGAGTAGCTCCAATCATCCGTGATGCCGTTCAGCCCGGAAGAGTTCTGCACATAGTTGATGCCGCCGATGTACTGCTCCTGCATGGTGACGGACAGCCCGTCCACCGTGTGTTCCAGTTCCGAAACCCTGCTCTCGGAATTCAGTATCCGTTCCTCCAGGACACCCTGGTCATTGGACACTGTTTCCACCGTTTCGGTAAGGGTCGCCACATAGCTGTTCAGCCCGTCGATGGTCTGCTGGAACTGTGCATCCTTCTCGGTCAGGATGGAAATGGTGGTGCGGATCGTTTCAATGTCGTTCTGCACCACCCATTCATTTCCGTCCCATATCTTCGTTTCCGGCGGGGTCACGGAAGTATCCACCCAGAGCTGCCCCTCATAGGGGTTCTCCGGCGGCGTGTCCGAGGTGACCACATCGCAGAGACTGATAATCGTGAACTGTGCCGATGCGATCATCTCACCACCTCCTCAAAGCGCCACAACGACCATAAAGGTTGCCTTGGTATCCACATCGGCGCTGGATACCGACAGGGTCTTGCCGGTCTTGCTGCCGTTGGTTCCCCAAGAGGTATCGACTACACCGTCCTTGTTGTACTTCGTCCAGGTGTAACTGCCGTTTCCGGCTGCGTCCACCTCGGAACCTGCCTGATAGCAGACGGCGGTCAGCACAGTCGTGCCCTGGCCGTTCTTGAACACATCGCCGCCCGTGGAGGTGACGATGATCTGCAGCGGGTCGGAGTTGTCGATGAAGGTCGCCACGTCGAAAAACTTCGTGTTATAAGAAGCGGATGCGGAATCCGTATCCTGGGCACAGCACTTGAACACGGCGTAGCTGTCCACCGCTGCGGCGTAGACCGTGAGGGTATTGGTGGCCGTGCCGGTGTATTTGTCGGCGGTATCCGAGAGCTTGCGCCAGCCGATGCCGAAGTCTGCATCATAGCCGGTGGAAGAAGTAGCGGTGACGGAAGCGTCCATGACCGCCCACTTGTAGCTGACCTTGGTGGTGTCCACCGTAGAGCCGCGCCACAGCTCGGCCTTGGCGGTCAGACTGGCGACCTCCTCATTCTTGAACACATTTCCGTTGGGTGTGGTGACCAGCAGGTCGACAATGCCGGAACCGTTGACCACACGGGAGAAGGAAATGGTCAGCGGATGGGTCAGCGACAGACCGGTGCTTTCGTCCTTGTAAGTGATGACACAGCGATAGTCGATGCCGGGCAGTTCCGCCATGACATTGGCCTTGACCGTGAGGATGTGGCTCTTGGCACCACTGAGGGCGTAGTTCGTGCCTGCGGTGATGGCGGTGTTGCTGTCGCCCACATACCACTTGACCGAGGTGACATTGGCGGTGGCGATCTGGTCGGCAGTGGTGCCGATGACATACAGACTGGGTGTCAGAACGAGGTTCTTCGTTTTCCAGTCGGGGGTGTAACTGCCGTTATCGGGGTTATACATCTGAGTCTTGGCGAGGTTCGAGCCGATGTACCCCGTCAGTGTCAGTGCGTCATTGTAGTCGATGATGGTAAACTGACCTTGTGCTTTGCTCATGTGAGAAGCCTCCTTTAAAGTTGTTGTATCAGGAACGGGTGCTGTGCCGGTTCCTGTTGTGGGTTCTGCGGTCGCCATAATGAATTCCTCCGTTATAACAGGCTCTGCCTGGTCGTGGTGTCGATGAGGTCACAATAAAAAGTGGCGCGGACTTTGACATCCGCACCGGTGATGACCACGGACTTTGCGCCGCCGAAATGCTGCTCGTTCCAGACCTTGTCCGCTTCCGTATCCTCCGACACCCTTGTCCAGACAAACTGGTTGGCATCCAGCGTGTCGGTGATGTCCTCGTCCCAGGAGTACACCTTGGCGGAAAGCAGCGTTTTTACATTGCCGTTTTTGAAGATGTTCCCGTTGGACGAGATGATGACGAGCCGGAGCATTTTTTGCTCCTCAATGGTGGTAATGCGGTCGCTGACCTCGGTGACCTCCTTGCTGGTAGCGTAGGCACGAAGCACGACTTCACCACTCTCCAAGTCCCACCAGGACGAGCCGTCCTGCGACTGAATGACACCAGTCTTGATGATGTTCGCCACCAAGGAACCGGAGGTGATGAAGTCCGCTACGATCTGACCGTCTGCCGTGATGGCAGTTTCATAGGGACCGTTGTAGCCGTTATGGGAAAAGCCCAGACCGCCCACATTCCACCGCCAGACATTCACGGCTTCGTCAATAGATGGAGCGTCCAGAATGAGAAGTTCATAGGGTTGTCCGTTCTCTTCGCCGGTGTGGATGACCACATAGCCGCCGCTCTGACCGGTGATAAGCCCAGTCGCTTTTCCAATGGCGGTTTGGAGCAGCTTTGGAAAGCGTCCCACCGTGGATTCCACCTTATCAACCGAGGACTGCACCTCGGAGATGGTGGTGATCATGCTGGACTTGCTCTGACCGAGGGAAATGCTCTTGTACCGCTCGGCAAGGGTGTCGTATACGGTTTCGATGACCATAGCCGACACGCTGACACCCAGAAGCGAGTGCCGGATGGTGACGGTATCGCAGAGGTTGACCCGCTCCAGCAGTGCCGAATACTCCGGCTGTTTCCAGAGCGGCTCAAAGGACACCTTCACCGTGGGGATAGTCGCTCCCAGCGGATTTGCCTTGATGTAACTGTTTGCTTTTGCTCTGAGGGCTTCCTCGGTCACAACTCCGTCAAACTGGTCGGAGAAATCCATGATAAGCGTTTTCGCCCGGACGATCTCCGAAGTCACAATGGGGAGCGTGACCTCCGGCAGCGTGACCACCGTTTCGGTGTCCGTGCCTTCCGGTGTGTACACGGCATATGGGAGCAGTGCGGTATACACGCCGCTGTTGTCCTCATCCTGCTCCAATGCGGTGAGGTTCTTGCCGTATTCAATGATTACGCCGGTCTTCTGCCCACGGTGCGAATGGAACTTTACCGTGAAGTTGTCCCATTCAAACTCGCCGTGCCATTTGGAGAGCATGGAGCCTTCCGCACCGCCGAGACAGGCACGGACGCTTTTCGGCTGCGTGACGGAAAACGCCTTTGCGTCCGAGTAGTCCGTCCAGCCCGTGAAGCGTGTATCTCCGGCAAGAAGCTGCGAGAGAATGAGCTGCGGTGAGCGGTTATCGGTACTGAACGGCAACACCGGCACATTGGCAAGGTCATACGAGATGTGCTGACCGTAGATCGTGACGATGCCGTTTAAGGGCTTCGTGATGCGATAAATGCGGAACGCCTGGTCGGCGGCGGTATCGTTGGGCTTTGCCTTGATAATGCACTCCTTGGTGATAAGCCCATAGTGCTGACCGCTGACAGGGTATTTGAGTAAGCACTCGAACACACCGTTTCGCTCTTCGGTCACTTCGCAGGAAATGGTGTCCGTCAGCACTCCAAGACCAAATGTCGAAAAGTCCGCGGCGTTGGGCAAATAAAGCACCGGGATCATGAAAACCACCTCCTTCCGGGCATAAAAATACCACCGGGGATTTCTCCCTGGTGGTGTAATAAAAGTGATTCGTTTGTTGTTCGACAAACCGGAATTGCTCCAAGTTTTCTCGGCTGCACCTTCTTGCTCTTCGGACGAGGAGTCTCCCTCGTTCAAAGAGCTCGGTCAATTTCTGTTTAACGATTTCTTTTTCCTGTATTTTCTGTCCCTCGGATTTCCTCATGATAGAAATAATCTACGATCACCGGAT
>OGYK01002559.1_pt1 | contig 11665 bp, 8 predicted proteins | sample 1576501 | NCBI WGS metagenome assembly OGYK01 (sample SAMEA3541530, study PRJEB24748) | human gut metagenome | biome: human gut; feature: human-associated habitat; material: faeces | place: China | collected 2012
TGCCCTGACAGATGCCGGGCTTGCCGCCGCCGCGTCCGTTCAGGGCGGCGTTCAGGGCTTTGGTCAGGGCGCGCACATCGCCGTCTGCCTGCGCGATGCAGTAGCCGGTGCCCTTTTCGGTGGGGGTCAGGGCGGCGCAGAGACCGGTGGTGGCTTCGGTCAGGCGCACCGCCAGCCGGTGCAGGCCGTCCGGGTCAAGGCCGGGCACTGTGCGGATGGCATCCTCACCGGGGTTTGCCAGCTGGGCAAGTGCATCGAACAGCTGAGAACATACACCAAAGTGTGTAAACTTGAGCGCAGTATACTCATCGTAGACGCGATGCACCGCCACAGCGGTCTGGTCGGCCTTGGCCGAGAGCAGCGCCCCGATCTCTGCCTGCCGCTGGCGCATAGCCTGTGCAGCAAGTAATGCCCGCTGGCCGCACACCACGCTCAGCCGCACGCCGCCCTTGTAGTTCTCACTGGCCAGAATTTTGATCTGCCCCACCTGTCCGGTGGTGCGGGTGTGGGTGCCGCAGCAGGCGCAGACATCCGCACCGGGAATGGTCACGATGCGCACCTGCCCTTCGATCTCCTTTTTGGAGCGGTAGACAAGGGCGGCAAGCTCCTCCCGGGTGGGGTAGCTGACCAGCACCGGCACATCCTGCCACACGATGCGGTTGGCGGCAAGCTCGGCTGCCTGCAGGCCCTCGGCAGAAATGGGCACGCTGGTGTCCATGCGCACGGCCTCGGAACCGATGTGGAAGCCCACGTTCTCGGCCCCGAACATCTGGTGCAGGATGCCGGAGAGAATGTGCTCGCCGGTGTGCTGCTGCATTTTGTCAAAGCGCCATTCCCAGTCGATGCAGCTGGAAACGACAGTGCCGGGAACGGCGCTTTCCGGCAGAGCGTCCACGCTGTGCCAGAGGATGCCGTCATGCTCGTGCACATCGGTCACATTCAGCGTGGCACCGTCCGGCAGGGTCAGGGTGCCCCGGTCGGCAGGCTGACCGCCGCCCTCCGGGTAGAACACCGTGCCGTCCAGCGCAATGCGCCCGCCGCCGGTCTTTTCGTCCGGCTCTGCGGCAAGGATGGTGCTCTCGCACTGGGTGCGGAAAGCGTCCTGTTCAAAGTATTTTTCAGTGCGCTGCATGGCGCGGGTACCTCCTGTAAATAGAACGATCAACAATGGGGGAAAAGTGTCTTGCCGGGGGATGTTCTCTTTTGACACCAAAAGAGAACCAGAAAAGTGCCAGCGATTTCGACGCGCTGGAGCCACGAAAAAGGGGCTGCTCGCCCCTTTTAACCCCAAAGAGGAGGGCTACACCGGAAAAAACTGAAGATTCACGCCTGTTCGGCGTGAAGATCTTTTAACCGTTTTTTCCGGCTCCGCCGATTTGAAGCCCTTCAGTCGCTGCGCGACAGCTCCCCCGGGGGAGCAAGCACGTCCACAAGCTCTGCGGTTGAGCCGCAAACTTTCCCGTCATGCCAAAGGCTCCCTCCCAGAGGGAGCTGGCAAAACCGTCAGGTTTTGACTGAGGGAGTTCAGAACGTCATCTTTTTCAGTATACCACGTTTTTTGCCTGTGGAAAATAGTCTGCGGATATGTTATGATAAGAAACAACGATATTCCCATAAAATGTTAAAAATGAGGAAGGTAATAGCATGCGTGAAAGTGGAATCCTGATGCCGGTGTCCAGCCTGCCCGGCCCTTACGGTATTGGCTGCTTTGGCAAGGAAGCATTCAAGTTTGTGGATTTTCTGGCACAAGCGGGCCAGAAGATCTGGCAGATCCTGCCGCTCAGTCCCACCGGCTACGGCGACAGCCCCTATCAGAGCTGCTCGGCCTTTGCGGGCAACCCCTATTTTATCGACCTCGACGCTTTGAAGGAAGAGGGCCTGCTCACCGCCGCCCAGCTCAAGGCCGAAAAATGGGGCACAGACCCCAAAGAGGTGGACTACGGCACTTTGTATGTGAGCCGCTTTAAAGTCCTGCGCACCGCCTACGCCGCATGGCGCAAGCAGTGCACTGGGCTGCACGGCTGCAGCTATTACTTCCCGGATGATTACTATGCCTTTACCCTCGCCAATGAGGAATGGCTGGACGACTACGCCCTGTACATGGCCCTGAAAGTGGCCAACGGCATGAAGAACTGGGTGGAGTGGGACAAGCCCTACCGTCTGCGCGACAAAAAGGCCCTTGCTGCCTTTGCCGCCGAAAACGAGGAGGAGATCGGTTTCTGGAAGTTCGTGCAGTACAAGTTTGCGGCCCAGTGGCAGGCGGTGAAGGCCTACGCCAACAAAAAGGACGTGCAGATTTTGGGCGACATCCCCATCTATGTCTCTGCCGACTCGGTGGATGCATGGGTGGGCGGCGCGCTGTTTGAGCTGGACGCCGACGGCGGCTTTGCCCGTGTGGCGGGCTGCCCGCCGGATTACTTCTCTGCTGACGGTCAGCTGTGGGGCAACCCGCTGTACAACTGGGCCTACCACAAAAAGACCGGCTACGCGTGGTGGGTGCGCCGGGTGCGCCACGCACTGGGCATCTACGACCTGCTGCGCATCGACCACTTCCGCGGCTTCGACACCTATTGGGCCATCCCGGCCACCAGCACCACCGCCCGCACCGGCAAGTGGGAGAACGGCCCCGGCATGGAGCTGTTCGATGCGCTGGAAGCTGCCCTTGGCAAGCTGCCCATCATTGCCGAGGACTTGGGCGAACTGTTCCCCAGCGTGCGAAAGCTGCTGGCCGACAGCACCTTCCCGGGCATGAAGGTGCTGCAGTTCGCCTTCAGCGGCGGGGACAGCGAGTATCTGCCCCACAACTACATCAAGAACAGCGTAGTGTATCCCGGCACCCACGATAACACCACCCTGACCGACTGGTGGGAGAACGGCGCTTCCGAAAAGGAAAAGGCTGCCGCTGCCGCTTACCTGCACCTGACCGGCGTAAAGCCCACCGCAAAGGAGCTGGCGGCCATCCGGACCGATGATGTCCGCATCGCTCTGCTGCGCGCAGCGCTGGGGTCGGTGGCTGACCGGGCTATCATCCCCATGTACGACTGGCTGGGTCTGGGTGCGGAAGCACACCTGAATACCCCCGGCAAGCTGGGTGGAAACTGGGCATGGCGCGCCGCTGACGGCTTTGCCGCCAAGGCACTGGCCAAGACCATCCACGACGAGTGCAGTGTGTACTGCCGCGTATAAACAGAAGGCACAGAGCGGCGGGAGCTTAGCAATTTGACGAAAATATAAAAACTCCGGCAGAAAATTGTGCGTTTTGCTGGTAAAATCGGAAGCTGAATGGTATAATGTTGCTAAAGCAGCATTATGCCATTTTTCTTTGCCTGATGCGTTCCCGGCATTTCCGGAAACAGGGCGGGCGCGGGATGCATAATGCGGCAGATGGTTCCTGAACGTATGGGGAACAGGTGACTGCACGCGGGATACGGGAGCGCCGCGTGCGCAGATGATGGGGAAAATTACATGAAGAAAGAATGTACCGAGCAGGATCTACGGGAACTTGCGCGCTCAGCGCAGGCCGTATTTGAGGCAGTGACCCTGACCGAAGCACCGCTTTGTGACGGCTGGCAGGACGATGGCCTGCGGGTGGACTACGAGCTGCGCAATGGCCGTGTGGACTGTGTGCTGCACCGCAGAGTGGAAGCGGACGGCAAATGCTGGGAGCTGGAAATGTGCGCACCGCTGGCAGGCAATGTGCTGCCGGAAGAGCGCATGACACCCCGGGAGCGGGAGCTGTGCCGCGAGGATATGAGCCACGATTTCCTTACCGGCGTGTACAACCGCCGCTATCTGGAAACGGTGTTTGCCCAAAAGCTGGAACAGTGTGCAGCGCAGGGCCGCAAGGCGGCTGTGGCGCTGGTGAGCATCGACAACGGCCAGAAGCTGCGGGATACCTACGGCCAGCCTGTGATGGACCAGCTGCACTGCTTTGTGGGCAACCAGTGGAAAAAGAGCTTTGATACCCCTGCGGCCCGCGTGGTCTGCCGCCTGACCGGCAGCATCTTTGCGGTGGGCTGTCTGGATGCCGACGGCAAGCAGCTGGCAGAGGAAATGCAGAACCTGTATCAGCAGATGCCCCGGGAATGCATCACCACCACCGGCATGATGCGCCGGGTGCCCTTTACCCTGAGCTGCGGCGTGGCGAGCCTTGAGGATGTCCCTGCAAAGAACTGGCAGGCATTGTATGAGCTGTGCGACGCACGCCTGCGGGAGGCACAGAACGCCGGCGGCGATCAGATGCGTGCAGAATAAAACCAGCGTATAAAATCCCCCTTTTGGCGCAGACTAAGGCCAGAAGGGGGATTTTTTGTATGGAAAACCAGAAAAACGACAACCTGAACCTGCTGGAAGCCGTGGTGCAGAATACCGAGATGGGCAAGAACACCTTGGAACAGATCGTGCCGATGACCGACGATGTGCAGTTCAAGGCCGAGCTGCTGCGCCAGCGCAATGTGTACCACCAGCTCAATCAGGAAGCACACACCGCTATCGAGGCCTGCGGCGGCACCGCGCAGGGGCAGAGCGCCATGGCAAAGCTGAACACGAAAATGGGCATCAGTATGAAGACCCTCACGGACAAGTCCACCCGCAATCTGGCCGAGATGCTCACACAGGGCAGCGGCATGGGGGTGGTGGACTGCGTAAAGGCCCAGAAGGATTACCCCAATGCCGCGCCCGGCGCAAAGCGCCTTGCCCAAAGGCTGCAGGAGTTTCAGGAGGACAGCCGGGTAAAGCTGGAACAGTTCTTATAAGGCTGCGCTGCGGCGCATGAAAAAAGCGACCCCGTCCGTCAGGTACAGCTGCCTGACGGGCGGGGTCATTGCCGCAAAAGCGGCACATCCTTTTACAGTGCTTCCACCATTGCTGCCACGATCTTGGTGGCGGTGGCTACATATTCCGCAATGCTGAACTTTTTCACCACCAGCACCTCGTGGCCGTCCTCGTCAGCGTTGTCGCTCATGGCGCGCAGGATGACGCAGGGCACACCGTTCTTGGCGGCAATCTGGCTCACAGCGGCACCTTCCATCTCCACGCAGTCGGGGGCGCATTTGGCTTCAATGGCAGCCTTGGTCTCGCTGTCGCCCACAAACAGGTCGCCGGTGGCGATCTTGCCCACCAGAGCCTTCACACCCGCTTCGGCGCAGGCTTTTTCGGCGGCAGCGATCAGCTCCGGGTCGCCGGTGTATTCCTTGAGGAACGGCGGGTTCTGGCAGATCATGTCCAGCTGTGCGTCGTGGTACAGCACGGTCTTGCCGATGACCACATCGCCAATGCCGATCTTCGAGGTCATATTGCCTGCGATGCCGGAAAAGATGATCTTCTCCGCGCCGAATTTTGTGATGAGCACCTGCGTGGTGGCGGCGGCATTGGCCTTGCCCATGCCGGCACAGCACACCACCACCTGTCTGCCGGCCAGCGTGCCCTTGTGGTAATCCACGCCGCCGTAGGGCTCCACGGTGACGTTTTCCAGCTTTGCACACAGCTGATCGACTTCATCGGGCATTGCGCCCATAATACCGAAAATCATAGGAAACCTCTTTTACGATTTTAAATGGCCGACGCGTGCGCTCTGGCCATATATAGCGGAAATTTATTTTTAATTTTGTAAGTTCCAAAAGCCTGCGGGCTTTTGGAACTTACTTTTTCACGGGAAGGGGCGAAACCGGAAGTGACATCTTTGCCGAAAATCAGACGTTGAACAGGAACTCGATCACATCGCCATCGTTGACAACGTATTCCTTGCCCTCGGTGCGCTGCAGACCCTTGGCCTTGACGGCGGCGTAATCGAAGTTGTTGGCTTCCAGATCGCTGTAGCCAATGACGCTGGCACGGATGAAGCCACGCTCGAAATCGCTGTGGATCTTGCCGGCAGCCTGCGGTGCTTTGGTGCCCTTGCGGATGGTCCATGCGCGGCACTCCTTCTTGCCGTCGGTCAGGAAGGAAATCAGGCCCAGCAGATCATAGCTGGCAGTGATGAGGTTGTCCAGACCACTGGCTTCAATGCCCATTTCAGCCAGAAAAGCCTTCTTTTCCTCGGGGGAGTAGTCGGCGATATCCTCCTCGGTCTTGGCGCAGATGGGAATGTAGCGTGCGCCCTCTTCCTTGGCGCGTGCGGCCACCAGCGGGACATACTTGTTGTTTTCGATGCCCTCCATCAGGTCGTCCTCACCCACGTTGCAGGCGTACAGCACCGGCTTAGCGCTGAGCAGGCCCATTTCATGCAGAACAGCTTGCTGCTCGGCATCGCCCTCGTCAAAATCGAAGCTGCGGGCAGGCTTGCCGGCGCTCAGGTGGTCGGCCAGCTGCTGCAGCCATGCGGCTTCGGCGGCAGCACCCTTGTTGTTGCCGCTCTTGGCAGCCTTTGCCATGCGGCCTGCGCGGTTCTGCACCACCTCGAGGTCGGACAGGATCAGCTCGTAGTCGATGGCATCGATGTCGGCAATGGGGTCCACGGCCTCAGCCTTGGAAACATCCTCCACCACATGGATGATGTTGTCATCGTCAAAGCAGCGCACTACATGCACAATGGCGTCGCACTCGCGGATGTGGCCCAGGAACTTGTTGCCAAGGCCTGCACCCTGGCTGGCACCCTTCACAAGGCCCGCGATATCCACGAACTCCACGATGGCAGGGGTCTTTTTATTGGTCTGCCAGATCTCGGCCAGCTTGTCCAGACGCTTGTCCGGCACGGCTACGATGCCGCTGTTCGGCTCGATGGTGCAGAAGGGATAGTTTGCGGCTTCTGCGTTCTTGGTGGAGGTGATGGCATTGAACAGAGTGGACTTACCGACGTTCGGCAGGCCGACGATACCTAATTTCATTTTATTATACTCCTTGCGAAAAAGATTTTACGCTGCGGTAAAAAGCGATATTATAACAGGATAATTGTAGCACAATGGACGTTTTTTCTCAATACTCACTTAAGTGGAAACGAAAAGCCGCCCGTGGAAAAGCAGTGCTGCTTTTCCACAGGCAGTCCTTATGATTCAGGTTGTACGGGTCTTACTTGCAGATGGCAAGGGTGCCGGACGCGGTCTCCTCAAAATGACTGGCGTAGAATTCCTCCATCAGCCGGATGAGAGAAACGATGTCCCGGGCACCGGCGGTCTCGTAGCAGGAGTGCATGGCCAGCTGGGGCAGGCCGATGTCCACGCAGTTCATGGATACCTGTGCCATGGCAAGGTTGCCCAGCGTGCTGCCGCCGACTTTATCGGAACGGTTGGCAAAATACTGCAGCGGGACACCGGCGCGGGCGGCAAGCTCTTTGGCAACGGCCATGCTCATGCCGTCGCTGGTATACTTCTGGCCGGCGTGGACCTTGACCACAACGCCCTCGTTCATGTAGGTGCAGTTGTTCACATCGGTATATTCCGGGTGGTTGGGGTGCACGGCGTGGGCGTTGTCGGCGCTGAACATGAAGCTGGAAGCCACCGCACGGTGGAAGTCCTCATCGCCGGGGCAGACGTTCTGCGCGATGCGGTGCAGTACATCGTACAGGAAGGTGGAAGCTGCGCCCTGCTTGGTGCCGGAACCCACTTCTTCGTTGTCGAAGAAGGCGGCAACATTGATGGACTGGGCGCTGTGTGCTTTCAGGAAACCCTTCAGGATGCCGAACACACACTGCTGGTCATCCAGACGGCCGGAGGAGATGAACTCCTCATTGCAGCCCCAGACGGCGGCCTTTTCGCGGATGCAGAGGAACAGGTCGCTGCCAAGGATCTGGTCTTCTGCGACCTGCAGCTCGGCGGCGATCAGCTTTTTCAGCACGCCTTCCTCGGCGGCACCGCCCAGCAGGGGAAGCATATCCACCTGCTTGTTGTAGGAAGCCTTGTCGTTGACCTCGCGGTTCATGTGGATGGCCACGCTGGGGATCATCAGCAGGTCGCGGTCCAGCGTGAGCAGGCGGGAGGTGATGGCATCGTTCTCCTTTATCAGCACGCGGCCTGCCACCGACAGCGGCCTGTCCATCCATGTGGAGCAGATCATGCCGCCGTAGCCCTCGGTGTTCAGCTTGGTGTACTTCCGGCCCATGTGGATCTCGGCGTTTTCCTTGATGCGGAAACAGGGGGAATCCGTGTGGGCAGCAGCCACGTTGAAGCTGTAGTTTTCCAGCTGTTCTCCCATGCGGAATGCAAGGATGCTGGAGCCGTTGCGGCAGACAAAATAGCTCCCGCCGGGTTCCAGCTGCCACCGGCGGCTCTCCAGCAGCTCGGAAAAGCCCTCCTTCAGCAGGATGTTCCGGACGGATGCAGTGGTGTGGTATGCGGTAGGATTGCCGTCAATGAAGGACAGCAGCTCCTGTACTTCTTTTTCGATCATTGGAAGACCCTCCATGGATTTATCGGTTTGGATGCTCCTATTCTACTTCTGCGGTTTGCGCTTTGCAATAGCCGGCCCTGCGGGCGGGGAAGAATTTGTTTTACATTGCGCGGGTTCTATAGTATACTATTCCTGTTGGTAAATATCGAATCGACAGGAAAGGCAGGAAACCGTCATGGAACGCAGCGATCCGCGCTATCAGGCGTATGTGGAAATATTAAAAGAGGAGCTCATCCCGGCAATGGGCTGCACAGAGCCCATTGCACTGGCTTATGCTGCGGCCCGGGCACGCGAGGTGCTGGGCGCACTGCCCGAGAGCGTGCAGCTGCAGGTGAGCGGCAGCATTATTAAGAATGTGAAGAGCGTCATCGTGCCCAACACCGGCCACCTGAAAGGCATGGAAGCCGCTGTGGCAGCGGGCATCATTGCCGGTTCGGCAGACAGAGAGCTGGAAGTCATCTCCGAGGTCAGCGAGGACAAGAAGGCTGCCATCCGGGATTATCTGCAGACGGTGCCCATTTCCATCCAGCACATCGAGCAGGGGCATGTGTTCGATATCATCGTTACCGAGCGCAGCGGGGATTCCTACGCAAAGGTGCGCATTGCGGATTTTCACACCAACATCTGCCTGATCGAAAAGAATGGCCGGGTGCTCTACGAAAAGCCGCTGCTGAACGAGGAGGCCCGGCGGGACAGCCGGGCCGACCGCAGCCTGCTGAACATGAAGGACATCTGGGACTTTGCCGAGACGGCCGACCTGCAGGATGTGGCGGACCTGCTGGAACGCCAGATCCGCTATAACAACGCCATTGCAGAGGAGGGCCTTCTGGGCGACTATGGCGCGAACATCGGCCGGGTGCTGCTTTCTACCTATGGCAACGATGTGTCTATCCGGGCCAAGGCCAAGGCGGCCGCCGGTTCGGATGCCCGCATGAACGGCTGTGAGCTGCCGGTCATCATCAACTCCGGCAGCGGCAATCAGGGCATCACCTGCTCGGTGCCGCTCATTGAATATGCCAAGGAGCTGCACAGCGGCAAGGAAAAGCTTTACCGTGCCCTCATCATTTCCAATCTGGTGGCCATCCACGAAAAGACCGGCATCGGTACCCTGTCCGCCTACTGCGGCGCAGTCAGCGCCGGTGCGGGCGCTGGCGCGGGCATCGTATATCTGTGCGGCGACGGCTATCAGGCCGCCATCCATACGGTGGTCAATGCGCTGGCCATCGTGTCCGGCATCGTGTGCGACGGCGCAAAGGCCTCCTGTGCGGCAAAGATCGCATCCTCGGTGGACGCGGCCTTGCTTGGCTACAACATGTACAAGTGCCATCAGGAGTTCAAGGGCGGCGACGGCATCGTAATGAAGGACATCGAGACCACCATCAAGGGCATCGGCCGTCTGGGCAAGGACGGCATGAAGGAGACCAATGAGGAGATCATCCGGCTGATGATCGAATGAAGAAAAGTGTATGGATCACATGAAAATGTTAGCAAAAAGATGAAATATCATAATTTGCGGTGAAAGATATAAGTATACTTTAATCTTTTGTTGACAAAATAGAAAAAATACCTTATGATAAATGCGAGGTGAGCAAAATGTCTGTGGCAACAAAGGAACAGATCCTGAAGGTTTTAAAGGCGTATAATCCCTGGTGGGGCACAGGCGTGGTAAACCCTGGCTTTACCAAGACATATCGTCGGTTTGCTTACTATGAGGCGATGAAGCGGTTGGAGCAGAAGGACCTGCGGCGGACGATCGTTCTGACGGGTACCCGCCGGGTTGGCAAGACGACGATCCAATATCAGATGATCGACCGATTGCTGAAAAAAGGTGTCCCGCCGCAGAAGATCTTGTTTGTTTCGATGGACCACCCGATGCTGAAGCTGAGCGGTCTGAACGATCTGCTGGAATGCTATCACAGCAATGTGTATGCGGAACAGGATTGCTATTACTTTTTTGACGAGATCCAGTATGCCAGTGATTGGGATAAGTGGATGAAGACGATTTATGACATGCAGCCGGAAACAAAAATGGTTGCAACAGGCTCGGCAAGTCCTGCATTGATGAAAGGAAGCTCAGAGAGCGGTGCTGGACGCTGGAGCGTGATCCAGGTGCCGACGTTGTCTTTTTATGAGTACTGTGCCCTGATCGGTGCAAGAGTCCCGGAGCTGGGGCCGGAGATCCGCCCAACGGCCTTTTTGCATATGGCACAGCAGGAACGAACGGCCGTTATGATAAAGCTGGAAGAAGTGCAGAATTACTTTATGCGATATCTGCGCGTGGGTGGATTTCCGGAGCTTGCACTTGCATCCGATGACTTGATGGCGCAGCAGATCATGCGGGAAGATGTTGTAGACAAGGTGCTGAAACGGGATCTCCCGGCACTTTACAAGATTCGGAGTGCAACAGAGCTGGAACGCATTTTTCTGTATTTATGCAATGTGTCGTCCGAGATCGTCTCGTTTTCTGCGATTGCGAACGATCTTGGCGGAGTGAGTCGCCCGACTGTGGAAAATTATGTGAATTATCTGGAAAGCGCGAATCTGATCTATCAAAGCTGGCCAGTAGAAATGGGTGGCCATAAAATTCTAAAGGCAAAGCCCAAAATTTATATTGCAGATGCAGCGATCCGCAACGCAGTGCTGATGGATGACGACGTTCTGACGAATCCGATCGAATTGGGAAAGATGGTAGAAACTGCAGTGTATAAGCATGTGGCAGCATTTTACTACCAACAGGCAACACGGGTCGGATATTATCGCGGTGGAAAAAAAGACAAGGAAATTGACGTGGTGGTTGATTATCCCAACATCAAAAAGATCCTGATCGAAGTAAAATACCGTGAACAGGCCCCCGTGCCGGATGATTCGATGATTTGCGAACTGAGTGATGAAGCAAGCGCGGCCATTGTGGTGACCAAGCGCCCGGATGATTACGGAACACATCGTGCGCCAAATGGCAAAGAACTGATCCGCATTCCGGCCTTTGCCTTCTTGTATTTGCTGGGCAATGCAGAGCGGTATGGCTACCGCGGCAAAGATTGATTTCAAGAAAAAAAACACATTGGCAAGCCCGCACGGTGTTTCCGTGCGGGCCCTTTTGTGCGAAAAGGCACAGCACGTGAAAAAATCATACAAATCCTTCTTTATTTTGTCATAACTCTTCCGTATAATAAGAAATGGAATACTTTGCTGCTCTGCCCGCCCGGCGGGCATCCGATAAAATGGGAGGAGATCATTATGGCCAACGAAAAGATCCTCGTTGTGGACGACGATACCAATATCTGCGAACTGCTGCGGCTGTACCTGACCAAGGAGGGCTATCAGGTCACGGTGGCAAACGATG
>OGYK01002572.1_pt1 | contig 11600 bp, 7 predicted proteins | sample 1576501 | NCBI WGS metagenome assembly OGYK01 (sample SAMEA3541530, study PRJEB24748) | human gut metagenome | biome: human gut; feature: human-associated habitat; material: faeces | place: China | collected 2012
CGCAGGAGTATCATTATGTTCTCTCCCCAGTCGTGGGTTATGGTCTGCCGTGACCATGCTGTGCGCCCCACCGGGAGAGTAAAGTACCTGTTATGCTGTGTATTCAGTTGTAAAGGTGCTGTGCAGAGAATCTCTGCAAGTTCAGGATAACATACAGCCTCCCAGCCTGTCAATGGAAAGTGGCTATAATTGAGAAAATCGTAACATTTGCGTAGCCGCGGGGGTTTGGGGTTCACCCCAAAAATGCGTTGTGGATATCCAAACGCTATGCTTGCGTTACATTTCGCGTACCAGAAAAGGCGCTTTACTATATGGCGGATATCTGATACCAAAGAGCTAATGCAAATGAGGCACCCACCTTCGGCAAAGAAACAGCCTATTTATACAATCCGTATCTCCACGCTTTGCGGTGCGTAGCCTTCGGCGGTGATGGTGATGTGTGCTGTGCCCGGCTTTGTTCCGGCGCGGACTACGGCAAGGGCACGGCCGAGCCACGTGCTGTGGGTATTGTCGGTGTAGGTTTCCGTGGTTTGGGTGGCGGCATTTCCCAACGCTTGCAGCCGGGCGGGGCCATCCATATGAATCGAAAGCCGGGCTTCCTTGGCGGGTTTCCATATGCCGTTGGCATCCGTCAGGGTTATGGGGATAAAGCACAGCTCCTGCCCATCGGCGTGAATCACAGTCTTTTCGGGGAACAACAAAATTTTTGTCTCTTCCCCGGCCGTTTTAAGCTCTGCCTGGCCAATTGCATTTCCATCCGCGTCCAACGCTACAGCGCGCAAAGTTCCCGGGCAGTAGGTCGCCTTGAAAATAGCACGGTACTTTTTGGGCTTCTTTTTTCCTATCAATCTATTGTTGCAGTACAACGCTACGAGGGGCGCATCACTGTACACCTCCACGGTGGCCTTTTGCCCCTCACAACCGGGCCAAGTCCAGCTTTCCACCGCGTTGGTCATACGCCACGCGCTCCCGGTCATTTTTTTATAGCTCCAGATCAGCGGTCGCACACCCAGATACGGTGACTTCCGTAAGCCCCACACAGTTTGTTGGAAATAGGCCTCCGCTGTAATATTTCCGGTCAGGTCAATCGCACCGCTGCCTGCTGCAATCGGAAGCCCCGGCGTATCCTGCGGAATCATCTGCCCGATGCCGGCCTCACCGAGATAGTCAATAGCGGCCCATGCAAAGTCACCAATAACCGCAGGGTGTTTCTTGACCTGTTCCCAGTTGTAGGGAAGTTCTCCAATGATGGTTTCACTGCCGACCATAATGCGGTTTGGGTAGGTCAGACAATCCTCCTCATAGCGCGAGGCAGCGTAGTTCAGACCAAGAATGTCCAGCTTTTCTGCCACGGCACGGCAGGCGGCATCACCTTTTTTGCCTTTGCTCATATAGAACATCAAGGGGCCCAGATGCTGCATCACCATATTGAAAAAAGCGGAGCCGGATTCCTTTTTCTTTTCTTCCTGCTTTTTCGGCGGCAAAGGCTCCGGCTTATAGGATTCGGTTTCTTTATATACGCCGATGCCCTTTTGGTTATAGACATTCAAAAGTACATTGATTCCGGCTGTAACCGGGCGGGTATTGTCCAGTGTGTGTGCAAGCGCGGTCATTTGTTCTGCCGTCTGCACGCCCTGTTCGCAGGCCGTTTCTGTAACTTCATTTCCGATGGAATATAGCACCACACTGGGGTGGTTATAGTCTTTTTGAATCATGGCGGACAAATCCTCCCGCCATGCGCTTTCAAAAATGCGGGAATAGTCATGGTAGGTCTTGGGTGTGTACCAGCCGTCAAAGGCCTCATCCATCACATACATACCAAGGCGGTCACAGGCATCCAGCAGGGCGCGGCTTGCCGGGTTATGGGCGCAGCGCACGGCGTTGTAACCCGCCTTTTTCATAATGCGGATGCGGCGTTCCTCGGCATTGGCAAAGCCGCAGGCGCCCAAAATGCCATTGTCGTGGTGGATGCACCCGCCGCGCAGCTTGACCGTGTTGCCATTGACGCACAGACCGGTTTTTGCGCTCCATGTCAGTGTGCGGATGCCGAACGGGACGGATTCCTCGTCGTTTTCGGTCTTGACCACGCAGGTGTACAGGTTCGGGTGTTCGGCATCCCACAGCTTAGCCTGCGGGATCTCGATGACCCCCGGCGCTCCTTTCGCCACGCACTGCGCTCCATCCCAAATTTCTACCGCCGCGTGTTCGGTTTCGGTCTGCACCTCAACTACAGCGGGAGCAATCGACACCGTTCGGATCTTTACCGGGCGCACGCCGTCTTTCGGCTTTACCATCAGATGCACAGGGCGGTAGATGCCGCTGCCCGTGTACCAGCGGCAATTCGGTTCCAGACTGTTGTCCACCGTCACACGCAGAAAGTTTTCCCCTTCCCGCACTTTTCCGGTAATGTCTGCGGTAAATTCCGTATAGCCATACCGGTGTTTCGCGACCGGTTCGCCGTTCAAATATACAACGGCATTTTGATAAACACCTTCAAACAAAATGCTGACTTTCTGTTCCGGATATTCTTTGGGGACAGCAAAATGTTTTTCATAGCTATATTTCCCACCGGGAAAATAGCCGCAGTCTTTGCCATTGTGGCAGTTTTTCTGCCGCGGTTCCTCCAGCATGGCATCGTGCGGCAACGTTACGGTTTTGGGTTCTCCGTTTTGCCGACAGAATAGCCAATCATTGTTAAAATCAAAAATCATAGCCGACTCCTTAAAAAACACAGGGTGCATCAACGCGGATGCACCCTGTCGCTTATTTTACGAAACGGACAAACGCAATATCATTTGTGCCAAGAGAGAACGTGACGTGGGCAGCCCCGTTTTCATAGGTGAACGGCAGTTTCTCATATGTGACTGCACTTTCTGCTGTGATTTGCTGTACCTGTGCCGGGGTCATATCCTCCGGTTCTCCCATCTGCTGCCAGCATTTCAGCGGATTGCCGTGTTCTTCATCAATGCGGCAGATTTCAACGGATTTGGGCGCGGCTTCCAATGCCACTTCCAACTCTACCGGGGTGGCCGGGGTTTGCAGCTCCGCAAAATGGTGCAGATTTTGTTTTGTGGCCATTACGGTAAGCTGGGTGTGTGCCGCATCGCAGAAAGCGGCCATGCTGATTTCTCCGTCCAGCGCACCGGGAAGCTCCAATCTCTCGTCACCGGCCTGATTCAGCAGGCGCAGGGCATGGTAAACCGGCTTAGGGATGCCGTGCTGCGACATCATACCAAAGCCGCCGTGAAATTCCTCCGGGAAAGGATGCAGTTCCTCAAAAATATCACTGAAGCACCACACGCTGGAGCCCTCCAGTGCATCCTCGGCGCAGAGGGCCGCGCGCACATCGTAGGCGGCAATCTTGCGGGTATCATTGCCCGGCGCGCCAAAGGTGGCGCAGGCGTTCCACTCGGTGTAGTAAACCGGCAGACCGTTGGCCTGTTGCCGCACCTGCAAGGCGGCATCACGCAGCAGGTCGCGGTTCAGATCTGCAGTTTCGGTATTTTCCGGCATTACGCGGCGGAACATCGGCAGCAGACCATCCTCCGGCTTCAAGCCTGCAAAGAGCTGCGCCATATCCACCTGATACTCCTGCTGGATTTCTTCGGTGGTCTGGTTGTGGTCCTCTTCCGACTGGTTGCACATCTCACTGATGGGGTCGCCCGCGTACTGGTGGGTTGTGATAAAGTCCACCGGCAGAGAATGCTCCTTGCAGTGTTGCACAAAGGCAGAAATCCATTTGCTGTTGCTGGTGGCCGGGCCGCCGACCTTCAGCTTGTCATCCACCGCCTTGACGGCCTGCACCGTGATTTCATACAGGCGGAAGTATTCTTCCTGCGTGCCGTCAAAGAACGGTGTCTTGAGGTCCGGTTCGTTCCAAACCTCAAAGAACCAGCTTTCCACTTCCTCCTTGCCGTAGCGGTTCAGCAAGAAACGGATGAATTTCTGAATATGTGCCTTCCATTGTGCCTCATCCTTTGGCGGCGCAATGTTGGGTTTCCAGTAGAACGTTCCGCGTGTCGGGCGTTTTGCCATCTGGCTGGGCATAAAGCTCAATTCCACAAACGGTTTCATGCCGGCTTTCAGTACATTGTCATACACAAGCCCCGGCAGCCGGAAGCTGCTTTCATAGAACGGTATCTGCTCTGCGCCCGGCATGGGCATAACCGTAGCCATTGTGTCATAGGTGTGCATATCATCGCTGAAAATTCCGTGAAAGCGTACACGCTCAATGCCTAAATCATCGTGAATCTGTTTTAGCTGCTCACAGTAATCCGTGCGCATGGCCAACGCGGCATGACCGCTGCCGACGCAGAACTTCCAATGCTTTTTGAACGGCTTTGCCGCTGCATTTGCAGGAATTGTAAATTTCATATGGATCAGTTCTCCTCATTCTTTGCGTGGCGCTTTTCGACCTCGGCGCGCATGGCGGGCAGCTTTTCCTCTAAGTCAAAGCCGCGGAAAATCAGGAACATACCTACGTTCAGAACAATCGGAAGATAGTTGGAAAAACCATAAATTGCAACCCGCATGGAAGTGGTTGCCTCTGTCAGGGTGGCATCATAGGCACCAAGCATCAGGAACCCGGAAAGAATCAATGCACCCAGACCGTTGCCGACCTTGCTGCCAAAGCCAATCGCACCGGAAGAAACCGCAACGAGCTTTTTATCGTATTTGTATTCGTTGTAGTCCACGGCCATAGCCAGCAGAACGCCATACAGACACATCAGCGGAATTTGCAGGAAACTGCCAATCAGACCGCTTACCGCGTATACCGGCAAATTCGTCGGGACAAAGCATCTCAGCGCGCAGCTGGCAGCATACCCCAGCAGCCCCATGTAGATGGTGCGTTTGATGCCAAGCTTTCCGATAATCAGGTTTGACAGTGCAAAGCCAAGCACCGTGGAAAGCAAACCCAGTGCGCCGATAATGCCGACCAGGTTATCATTGCCGAAAATCCACTTACAGTAATACGCACCGGATGCAGAGGTAATTGCGGTAGATACCGAGGTGATCAGGTTAAACAGCAGCACAATAACCCAGTATTTGTTGCCAAACAGGCACTTGACAGCGGTCGCAAACTCGACCGGCTCTTCCTCCGGCATGGCCTGCACGGTTTCCTCTGCAGCTTTGCGCATAGCCTTGCTGCCGTTGCGGTAGCAAATCAAAAGCGTAAGCAGAACCACGAGCGCCATCACAGCACCGTACTTAATCCACGCAAGCTGCGTGCCGCCCAGCATATTGGTTACCGGAATGGTCGCAATCGCAATGACCATGCCGGAGACATAGTTGCCTACTGCACGATAAATGCCCATCTTACCGCGTTCCTGTTGGCTCTGTGTGCGCACAATCATAGTCGCAGAAAAAGGCGTGGCAATCATAGTGTAAATGACAGCCGTAATCAGCAGGTTGGTAACCAGTGCATACAGTACAGCCGGCAGCTGCCCAGCCCCGATAGGCACCGTAAAAATCAGTACCGTGATGGCTGCGGCCGGGACAGCCATGCGCAGCATCCACTTATAGTACTTCATATTGCCACCCTTGGAATGGTCGATAATATTGCCGAACCAGATGTCTGTCAGTGCATCGACAATCTTGGCAATGGCCATGACAATACCTACCGAGCCAACTGCAATACCGACTTTGTCGGTGTAGAAGTATTGCAGCTGACCGACCAGGTTTGCCATAATGCCCAAACCGAGCTGTCCGGAAAAATCAGCCAGATAGTCACGTCCGCGCATGACCAGCGCTGCACCGTCTTTATCTACAGTGGGGCGCGCTTTTTTACCAAATGCCATTTTGTTTTCCTCCTGTTATTTCGGGGAACCGTTCCCCTTTTTCTGTTATCAGTATAGCAGTCTGCAGCTTTTGGATATTGCATTATTTGATTTGTGATTGTAAAATATAACTATCAATGCAGGGGGCTTTTCTATGAATACAGAACGCTTTATACGCATTACAAACCTTTGTATGCTATTCTACCGTGCGGAAGGAATTGCCTTTTCGCTGTATGATGCAGACGGTATTTGCCAGCTGCAATATCCCGTTGCACCGGACAGAAACACGCAATCCCTTTTTCAGGCAAGCGTCCGGGACTGCGCTTTGGATATCATCTCCTCACCCAGTCACGCCGCCTACGCGAAGATGCTTCTTAACGGCGGATGGCAGATTATCATAGGACCCGTCTACAATGGGCGAATCAGTGCGACCACCGTGCAGTCCTATATGGAGGAGTGTGCGATTCCTTCCACGCAAAAGAACGCTGCAAGCAGTATTCTGGAGGCGGCCCCGAATGTAAGTCTGCTTGAATTTTTTGACAAGGCTGCTTATCTCTACTACTGCGTAGACGGAGAAATTCTTGACCCTGCCATCTACTTTGATTTGATGGAGGACAGAGAGAATCTGTCCGTTGGCTGTAATGTGGCGCAAACGATGATGGAACGCAAGGAAACAGAAACATATCATAATACCTACCAGTGGGAGCAGATGTTTTACGAGCGTATTCGCCAAGGCGACCCGGAACAGCTGGAGGCTTTTTTGCTGCAGGATGCCGCAGCACGTCTGAACGGAGGCACAATGGCAGAAACTCCTTTGCGGCAGGCAAAGAATTTGTTCATCGGCACCATTACCAAAATCGGTATGCTGGCCGCCATTCCTGCGGGCTTAGATGTAGAATTGACATACCAGCTGTTGGACAGCTATACCATGGACTGTGAGCGCGCCTCTACCATACCGGAAATTGACCGGCTTCACATGACCGCAGCCATGGATTTTTGTCGGCGTATCAGCGAAACACATATTCCAAATGATGTAAGCCGCGAAGTACATGCCTGTATGTGCTATATTCACAACCACATCAATGTGCCCATCAGTCTTGACGATGTGGCCGCCTCCATCGGGCGCAGCGTTTCCTACACAGGCAATCTATTTAAAAAGGAAACTGGGAAAACGCTGGGCACTTACATTGCGGAGTGCCGCTTGGACGAGGCCCGGAGCCTTTTGCACTATACAGAAATGACGCTGGCGGAAATCAGCAGCTATCTGTGCTTTTCCAGCCAAAGCTATTTCCAGAACGTTTTCAAAAAAGAATATGGTGTTACCCCGATGCAATATCGTAGGCAACACCATTCTGAATCAAGATAATCCGTTGTTTTTTATGACATTTGCATACCAGTAGAAGGAATCCTTCGGGATGCGCTGCTGGGTCTGGTAATCTACATAGATAAGCCCAAAGCGCTTATCGTAGCCTTCGGCCCACTCAAAGTTATCCATAATGGACCAGTACAGGTACCCGATTACCGGGATATTTTCCTCCACCGCGCGTTGCAGTCCTGTCAGATAACGCTTTATAAAGTCAATGCGCTGCGGGTCATGCACTGCGCCGTCGCTCATGACAAAATCTATATTTGCCATGCCGTTTTCCGTCACCATCACCGGCAGATGATACCTCTCTGTCAGGAAACGTGAGGCCCAGTACAGCGCGTCCGGTGTAACAGGCCATTCCATGGCGGTGCGTGCCATTCCCGGTTTCACTGCCGGGTTGGGTCCCGTATACTCGTCATAGTCGGACGAATTGTAGCAGTTAAAACCAAAGAAATCCAGCGGCTGGCAGGCTATTTTCAATTCTTCCGCGGTGAAAAACGGTTGTAGCACCGCAGGAACGCGCCCCAGCACGGCCGGATCTGCCCACCAGTTGAAATGTGGGAAGAATGCCTGCTCCGGGAAGGTCAGCGCCCGCGCGGCTTCCACATCCGCAGTCAATTCCGATTGCGGCAGATAGACGCTGCCGTTCAACGCCATACCAATCTGCGGGCTCTGCTTGGCACGGCTGCGCAGTACGCGGGCCGCCTTGCCGTGCGCCAGCAGGACATTTTTTGTCAGCGCCGCCAGCTTTGTCATCATCTCGGCGGGCTGTGCCTGCATCAGGCTTTCAAACGGCGCGTGCATCCCGGTAAAATAGCCATTTCCGATAAAGGTTGCCGGCTCGTTGATGGTAAACCAATAGCGCACTCGGTCAGACAGGGCGTCAGAAAGCACGCGAACATAGTGTGCAAAATCATCGCTGATTTCCTCGCTGTACCAGCCGCCTTTTTCGTACGCCCACATCGGCAGATTCCAGTGGAATATCGTAACCATCGGTTCAATCCCGGCAGCCTTCAGCTCATCCACCAGCTTGCTGTAAAATTCCAGCCCCTTGGGGTTTACCGTGTCCGGCCCCGACATTACCCGCGGCCAGCTGACAGAAAGCCGATAGGCCTTGACCCCCAGCGTTTTCAAAAGGGCTACATCCTCTTTATAGCGGTGATAATGGTCACAGGCAATGTTGCCGTTCTCGCCGTGCTTTACGTGTCCGGCGCTCAAAGCATCCCAGATGCCCGGTACCTTTCCATCCTCGTCATAGGCACCCTCAATCTGGTAAGCGGCACTGGCCGCACCCCAAAGGAAATTTTTCGGAAAGCTCATTGTTGTCTCCTTTTCGTTTAAAGCTCTGCAAGCTGTGCATACAGCCCCTGCAGGATCGCGTGCAGCTTTACGGTATCCGGGATTACCTGAATCATACCCATTGAAAGAATATCATTCAGCTTGCGGTACACCATAAAATCCAGTGTCTCTTTGGGCAGCGAGGTAAACATTCCGTTGGTGAACTGGTTGACCAGTTCCTTCGCCGCCGGATTTTCCAGAATTTCACCGATGGTGCTCTCTCCGCTGAGCGGGTACGGATTTTTTCCCTCGATTGTCAGCGCCGCCGATTCCAGAATGTTTTCTGCCGACAGTGCCAGATACAGCGTGTGTGCGCCAATCGGCTGCACCCATTTGTCCTTCATTGCATCATAGCACCGCAGTGCCTTTTTGCTGACCGGCACACGGACGATGGTTTCCTCCGCAGGGTTCAGCGAAACCTTTGCATAGCCGACCAGTTCCCGGACCGGGCGCAGCATATGCGGCTTTTCCTCGTGGCAATACAGCTGTACTACTTGGCTGCCCGCGCGGCTGCCGATGTTCTTGACCTTGACAGGCACATACAAAGTGTCCTGCTCTTTCAAGTTCCAGTGGAGCTTTTTTTCGCATAGCTCCACCGAAAATTGCGTATAGCTCAAGCCGTGCCCAAAGGGGTATTGTACGGCCAGCTTACGCTTGGTATAGCTGCGGTAGCCCACAAACACACCCTCACCGTAATAGGCGTCGTTCCCTTCCCCGGGAAAGTTCGGGTAGGCGGGTGTGTCCTCATAGCGCAGCGGGAAGGTTACCGGCAGTCTGCCGCCCGGCTCTGCCAGCCCGGTCAGCAGCCTTGCTGCAGCCACACCACCCATACAGCCCGGAATAAAGATACAAAGAACCGCATCAGCGTATGGCAGCCAGTCCCCCATCTCTACCGGGCCGGAGATGTTCAGCAGCACTACGGTTTTCAGTCCCTTTTCTTTTGCCTGTTTCAGCACCTCGGTCATGCGGTTTCTGTCTTGCTCCTCTACCGCCATACATTCCCGGTCTACATTTTCACCGGCGGGAGCCGCTGCTGTGTACACCAGCGTGTCGGCATCGACCCATTCCTCAAAATACGCCGTGCCGCGCAGTTTTCTGTATTCCTCCAGCACATTGCTGTGCAGGTCGGTTTCTACTGCTGTAGAACCGGAACCACATTCCAGTGTATCGCAGCTGCGCGCACCCCAGAATACCGTTCTTGCATCCTCGGCCAACGGCAGTGTGTCGTTTTCATTTTTGAGCAATACCGCACCATTTTCAATCGTTTCGCAAGCGGTTTTCAAAATGGCATCCGCATCATATTCAGCTTCGATTCTGCGTTGATTCTCTTTAATTTCTACAATCAGCTGCAAAATATGGGCAACGCGGTCATCCAGCGTTTCTTCAGGCAGTATCCCCTCTATTACGGCTTGTTTGCAAGCTGCCATATCGTTTGGACCCGGCTGAATCAAATCCATACCGGCCGCCAGCGTACCGGCTTTGTCCTGCCCGGCTGCGCCCCAGTCACTTACAATCGCCCCATCAAAGTGCAATTCTCCTCGCAGCAAATCCGTCAACAGCTTTTTGCTGTAGGAGGTAAACTCGCCGTTCACTGCATTATAGGCACTCATAATACAGCGGACGTGTCCCTCCTCGATAGCTGCCGCAAAGCCACGGGCGTAAAGCTCCATCATCGCCCGTTTGGACAAATACGAACAGGTTGTATTGCGGTTTGTTTCCTGATTATTGGCAAGGAAATGCTTGGCACAGGCAGAAATTCCCGCACTCTGCATACCACGCACAAACGCCGCGGCAGTCTGTGCCACAAGTTCCGGGTCCTCGCCGTACATTTCGTAGTTGCGCCCACCCAGAGGATCCCTCGCAATATCCACATTCGGGCCAAAGCAGACATCTACACCTGCATTTCGCAGTTCCTGTCCGACCGCTTTACCGATTTTTTCTGCACCTGCAGGGTCAAATGCCGCACCGATATTGATACCGGACGGGAAGCTGATATGCTGCCGCCCACCGGGGCGGTATTTTTCTGCCTGCTGCACAAGTCCACTCATCAAGGCATCGTTTTTATAGGTTTCTGCCGCCTGTTTAAGATCCACACGGTTCAGTGCTATCATCTCGGGTGTGGCATAGGCCGTTCTGGGGTCATCGGCACGGCAGGGGTCTGTCAGATAGTCCAGCACAACGTGACTGCCGTTCAGACCGGTTGCGCCGTCCATCAGATAAATGGCCGGAACTTCCATATCCGGGATAGGCCGCGTATGGCAGGCCCGATAACAGCCGACCATATCCAGCTTTTCCTCCAGCGTCATATCCGTCACCACTTGGGGAATACTTTGCAATCCACACAATTTTGCACGCATACCGTTTCCTCCTGCTTTTTGATTTGCTACCCTCAGTATAAACAGCAGCCCGCCTTCTGTATTGTATTTTCTGCGCTGCCATTGTAAGATTTCACAATTGAGGAGGCGGGCAGAAGCAAAAAAGCGGTTGCCTGTTCAGATGATTTTTGCGAACGCTGATTCATGAAATGGTTTGTACTGCACAACCTCATCGTCAGTCAGCTCCTTTAGATTTCTGTATTCCTGTCCCAGCCGCGGATCGAACCGGCACACCGCATGATACGGACAATAATCGCAGGAGGTCGAATCGTCCTCCTTCCGGTAAGGCCGGATACCGATCCCGCCGCCCATGATGTCCTCGCTCATTCCCTCAAGGGTATCTCTCGTATACTGCATGAGCAGATCAAATTCATCCTCGGTCGCAAGATATTTCTTGGAAACCTTCGCGATATCTCCGTCTTTTTTCGTCGATATTGGTACAACACCGGAGTGAACTCCTGCCGCCAGACCGCTTCCGCTCTCCGGGCGCAGTCTGTGATCCACCGCATGCAAAACCTCATCGGCTTCATTGATCAGCCCCTTCATCCGGAAGGATTTCATAATCTCTGCCTCTCTGTTTTCTTCGGTGGTATAACCGTCCAACATCGGATCCTTCGGATGGAAATAAAAGATTCCCGCCGGCACGATCTCCTTCTTCAGACTTCTGCGTCTGCCGGTTGCCTCATCGACCGCCGCCTGCAGATAAATAATAATGCTCTCCGGCTGGACTGCATGGGCACCTTT
>OGYK01002573.1_pt1 | contig 11599 bp, 9 predicted proteins | sample 1576501 | NCBI WGS metagenome assembly OGYK01 (sample SAMEA3541530, study PRJEB24748) | human gut metagenome | biome: human gut; feature: human-associated habitat; material: faeces | place: China | collected 2012
CAGGTTCTTGACTGTTTAATCTTCGCACTGCGTTTATGCCCGCAAGTATTCCCGAAGCCGCCGATTCCATATAGCCCTCAACACCTGTAAGCTGACCTGCAAAGAACAAGTTTTCATTTTCTCTCAAAGAAAAATCGGCATTGAGCAGTTTAGGTGAATTAATAAATGTGTTCCTGTGCATTACACCGTAGCGGTAAAATTCCGCTTTGTGCAATGCAGGAATCAGTGAAAATACCCTTTTCTGTTCACCAAATTTTAGATTTGTCTGAAATCCGACGAGGTTATACATTGTACCCCCGCAATTTTCTTTCCTTAACTGCAGTACAGCCCACGGTCTGTGTCCCGTTTTTGGATTTACAAGACCGACAGGTTTCATCGGACCGAATCGCAAGGTGTTTTCACCACGCTGTGCCATAACTTCAACAGGCATACAGCCCTCGTACACCTTAGGATTGTTTACATCAAAGCTGTGCAAAGGTGCTCTTTCGGCGTTTACAAGTGCCTGATAAAAAGTTTCGTACTCTTCTTTATTCATCGGGCAATTTATATAATCGTCGCCACTGCCTTTATCGTATCTTGATGCATAGAAAGCATAATCCATATCAATGCTTTCGGCACTCACAATCGGAGCGGCGGCATCAAAGAAAGAAAGCGAAGCACCGAAGCGCTCTATTATTTTTTCGGCAAGAGCGTCCGAAGTAAGCGGCCCTGTGGCGATAATTGTTATCGCATCATCGGGAATTTCTGTGATTTCTTCTTCAAAAACCGTTATGTTCTCATCAGTTCTTATCCCGTCTGTAACAAGTTTAGAAAAAATATCTCTGTCAACAGCAAGCGCACCGCCGGCAGGTACTTGGCATTTGTCTGCGCATTTCATAAGAAAAGAATCAAGTCTGCGCATTTCTTCCTTTAAAAGTCCTGCGGCGCTTTCTGTTCGCATTGCCTTTAATGAATTTGAACACACAAGTTCGCCGAATAAATCGGAATGATGAGCAGGCGTTTTTTTCTTCGGTTTCATTTCATAAAGGTGAACCTTTATTCCGTGTGATGAGATCTGTTTAGCGGCTTCACAGCCTGCAAGACCCGCACCTATTACATTGATATAACCTTTTTCCAAAAAGTTCACCTTTCCTTTTAAGTCGTATTAATTATTCTCCGTCTTTCTCAACGAATTCTTTTTCAAATCCGCAACCCTCTGTTGCACAATAAAGTTTCGGCTTTTTACCCTTTTTCTTAAAGAGTATGCCGCCGCACTGCGGACATCTTTCGTTTACGGGTTCGTTCCAGCTTACAAAATCGCATTCCGGATAATTTGAACAGCCGTAGAACACACGCTTTTTCTTTGTATGCTTAACAATAACATCACCGTTGCATTTAGGGCATTTAACGCCTGTCTTTTCAACAAACTTAAGAACATTCTTACATTCGGGGTAGCCCGGGCAGGCAATAAATTTGCCGTATCTGCCAACCTTAACAACCATCTGTCTGCCGCATTTGTCGCAGATAATGTCTGTCTGATCTTCTTTAAGCTGGAGTTTCACACCCTCCATCTCTTCTTTGGCTTTCTTGAGAGTTTTGTCAAAATCGGAGTAGAATTCGTCAAGCAATTCCACCCATTCTTCCTGACCGTGCTCAACCTCGTCAAGGTTTTCTTCCATTTGTGCGGTGAATTTATAGTTTACAATCTTCGGAAAGCGCTCTTTTAAAAGGTTTGTCATAACCTCGCCAAGCTCTGTCGGATACAAAGTTTTTGCCTCACGCTTTACATACTCACGGCTTGTAATTGTTGTAATTGTTGCCGCATAAGTTGACGGTCTGCCGATACCGTATTCCTCAAGTGCCTTAATTAACGATGCCTCGGTGTATCTTGCGGGCGGCTGTGTGAAGTGCTGATTCTTTTTAAGCTCCTTGCACTTTACAGGCATATCTTTTTCAAGCGGAGGGAGCTGTGTGGATTTTTCTTCTTCCGTATCTTTGCTTTCTACATACAAGGTTGTAAAGCCCTCAAAGTCAACATAGTATCCCGATGCCTTGAAAATGTATTCTTTAGCCGAAATTTCAGCCTGTGTGGTTTTCTGAATACAATCAGACATCTGTGACGCCATAAATCTGTTCCAAATAAGATTGTACAGCTTAAACTGGTCAGATGTAAGGCTTGCCTTTACATCTTCCGGAGAAAGGCTCGGCATTGAAGGTCTTATAGCCTCGTGTCCGTCCTGTGCATTGCTCTTGGTTTTAAATACTCTCGGTTTTGCCGGCAGGAATTTTTCACCGAATCTGTTTAAAATATACTGTGCCGCCTCTTCCTTTGCCACATCTGAAATTCTTAAAGAGTCGGTTCTCATATATGTGATAAGACCCGTTGCACCCATTCCCTCAATGTCAACACCTTCGTACAGCTCCTGGGCAACTTTCATTGTTCTTCTTGACTGGAAGCCGAGTTTTCTTGACGCCTCCTGCTGCAATGTTGATGTGATGAAAGGCGGTGCGGGGGTTTTTCTTCTTGTGCCGTGCTTTACTTTTGTAATCATATATTCGGCATCTGCAAGATCCTGTTCAATCTTTTCTGCCTGTTCCTGATTTTCTATTTTTATCTTGCCGTTGGCGTCGGAATAAAGAGAAGCCGAAAACGACTTTCTGCTGCCCTTAGGAATAAACTTAGCGTCAATAGTCCAATATTCTTCGGGCTTGAATTTTCTGATTTCTTCTTCTCTGTCAACAATAATTCTTACCGCAACAGACTGTACTCTGCCGGCTGAAAGTCCTCTTCTGATTTTTTGAGAAATGAAAGGACTTAATTTATAACCTACAAGTCTGTCGAGAATACGCCTTGCCTGTTGAGCATTTACAAGGTCAATATTTATAGAACGGGGATGAGCCATACCGTTTGTTACGCCGTTTTTGGTAATCTCGTTAAATTCAACTCTGTTGTTGTCATCAAGCGGCAAGCCGAGAATATACGCAAGGTGCCAAGAAATTGCCTCTCCCTCTCTATCAGGGTCGGTTGCGAGGTAAATCTTGTCGCTTTTTTCTGCGAGCTCTTTAAGTTCTTCTACAAGTTTTTCTTTACCTTTGATGATTTCGTATTTTGGTGCAAATTTTTTCTTTATATCAACGCTGAGTCTGGTTTTAGGCAAATCTCTTACATGTCCCATAGACGCAATTACTTCGTAATTTCCGCCGAGGTATTTTTTGATTGTTTTAGCCTTAGCAGGTGACTCAACAATTACTAAATCTGACATTTACTGCCTCCGTTTATTTTAATACATACATTCTGCCCTGCATCGCCGTTACCAAACCTTTCATTTCAAGTTGAGTAAGGGCCGTAAGCACTTTAAATACAGGGATACCGAGTTCGCTTACTATTTTATCTATATGAACAGGCTTGTTGCCGATAGTACCGTAAACTGTTACGGCTGCATCGGACAAACCCAATGCTTTCAAATCTGAAATACTTTTCCGCACATCTGCGTTTTCTTTATTATTAACATCAGCGGAAACGCTGCTGCTTTTGCGTGCGGTATTTTTAGTTACTTTTACAGCCTTTTCGGGCTTTAAAGTTTTATCGGAAGACACATTTGCATTAATCTTTTCAGACTTTGCCTTGTCTTTTTTATTTGTGTTGTTTTTTGATTTTGCAGTCTTTTTGCCTTTTACAGGCACTGCCTCAAGGTCGGTAAAACTTATATTATCAAAATCAAGTTTTTCGTCCTCAACATATAACCCTCTGTTTGAGTTAAACTCGCTCAAAACATCCATAAAATCAGTTACAGGGCAGGCAAGCCCGTTTTTTATAAGAGTATTCGAGCCTTCGTTCTGCGGACTGTTGTTTCCGAGCAGAGCAAAAACTTCTTTGCCCTGGTCGATTGCCATTCTTGCGGTAATAAGCGAACCGCTTTTTATTCCTGCCTCCATTACAACAAGACCGTCCGAAAGAGCGGATATGATTCTGTTGCGAGCGGGAAAATTATATCTTAGCGGCGGTTCATCGGGCGGATATTCGGATATAACCGCACCGTTTTGCGCAATTGCATTTCTCATACCCTCGTTTTCGGTAAGATATTTATAGTTGATACCGCAGCCAAGCACGCATACGGTAATTCCGTTTGCAGAAAGTGCTCCTCGGTGCGACGCACAGTCAACACCGAGCGCACCTCCGCTTATAATAACAACGCTGTACTTAGCAAGAGCATATGCAAATTTGTATGAATTATCCGTACCGTATCTTGTTGCCCGCCTTGTGCCAACAATTGAAACGCTTAGGCGGTTGTCAAGCTCCGGAAGTTGTCCGTTTACATAAAGAACAGCAGGCGGAGTTTCAATATTAATTAATTTTTGCGGGTAATGCTCGTCGTCAATCGCAATTACCGAATATTTCAGTTCGTTGCATTTGCTTAATATCTCATCCGCAACCGAAACCTTAGTGTTGTTAAGTTTTCGCATTTCGTTCGGCGTAAAGATACCGCAGTGTTTCCACTCTTTTTCTCCGCCGTGAACAAACTCGGCAATGTCATTGTAAAGTTTAAAAATTCTCTTTACCTTTATATTGTTATAACCGAGTGCTTTTGAAATCCATATCCAGTAACGAGCATTTTCAGAAATCATTTCATCATTTCCCACATCAGTATTGCAGCAGCCACAGATGCGTTGAGTGATTCTGCCTTGCCCTCCATATGTATGGTGATTTTGTTTTGGCAGGCTTTTTCTGTTTCTGCTTTTATTCCGTTGCCCTCGTTGCCTACAACGATTGCGCACGGAGTTTGAAATTTTACATCCGTAAGACTGACAGCGTCGCTGTTTACAACGGCAGCATACGAATTAATCTGCGGATTTTCGTTAAGGAAATCCTTAATGGAACTTTTGATTATAAAAGGTATTCTGAACACAGCGCCCATACTGCCTCTTACAACCTTTGGATTGTAAATATCGCAACAGTCACAGGAAAGTATAACTCCGCTGACATTAAATGCCTCTGCCGAGCGCAAAACAGTGCCGAGATTGCTTGGATCCTGCACATTATCAAGCGCCAAATATTTACTGTCACCCTTTATTGTATCAAACTCATTGGTTTTGTCAAGTGTTTTTATAACCGAAAGAAAGCCCTGTGGCGATTGAGTATCACTCATAAGGGCAAAAATGTTTTCATTTACACAGATTACATTCTTTGCTTTTTCTTCAAGTAAAGCAAAGTCCTCACCGTGCTTTTGCATAGCTTTTTCGGTTACAAATAATGTCTGAATTTCCGCACCGCTGAAAACTGCGTCCATACAGATTCTTAACCCCTCCGCTAAAAAAAGACCGCTCTTACGGCGTTCTTTTGCACTTGACTTGAGTTTTACAGCTTTTTTTACATTAGAATTGTCTTTGCTTGTAACAAACAGCATCTTTTTTCTCCTAAAATGCCAATTGCGTTTGGTGTTACCCAAACGCAATTACAGTTTAAATTAAGCGTTTTTAGCCTGCTCAACAAGAGCTGTAAAAGCCTTAGGATCAGCAATAGCAATCTCTGAAAGCATCTTACGGTTCAATGTAATGCCGGCCTTTTTAAGACCATTCATAAATGTTGAATAGTTTGTGCCGTTTGCCTTGCAAGCTGCAGAAATACGAGTAATCCAAAGACGACGGAAATCTCTCTTTCTCTGCTTACGGCCGATATATGCATAGTTGCCGGACTTCATAACAGCCTGTTTAGCCATTTTGAAATGTCTTGATTTAGAACCCCAGTAGCCCTTGGCAAGCTTTAATACCTTTTTTCTTCTTTTGCGAGTCATCATCGCACCCTTTACACGTGCCATTATATATTACCTCCGATTATTATTTAAATAAAAAGCAGTACAAGCGATAAATTATTTATAAGGAATTAAACGCTTGATCTGAGCTACATTTGTCTTATCTGTAACAGCAGTCTGGCGTAAACCTCTCTTACGCTTTGTTGTTTTCTTGTTAAGAATGTGGCTCTTGTTTGCGTGTGCACGGATTACATTACCGTTCTTAGAAAGTTTAAAACGCTTTTTAGCACCACTGTGAGTTTTAATTTTAGGCATAATAAATATCCTCCTTAGCTGTGATTACTTATTGGACTTTGGTGCAAGAAACATAAGCATATTGCGACCTTCAAGCTTTGCAGGCTTTTCTACCGAGGCAAACTCTGCACAAGCTTCAGCAAAGCGGTTCATAGTTTCAAGACCGATTTCAGGATGTCCCATTTCTCTTCCTCTAAAACGGATAGATACCTTAACTTTATCGCCGTGCTTAATAAACTTAATAGCGTTGTTAAGTTTGGTGTTGAAGTCGTGTGTATCAATGTTTAAAGAGAGTCTAACTTCCTTAATATCAACAACATGCTGATTTTTTCTTGCTTCCTTTTCCCTTTTAGCCTGCTCAAAACGGTATTTGCCGTAGTCCATAATTTTACATACAGGCGGAACGCTCTGCGGAGCAATCTTAACAAGGTCAAGATTTTTTTGTTCTGCAAGTGCGAGAGCTTCCTTTGATGACATAATACCGAGCTGCTTTCCGTCCGAGCTGATTACTCTAAGCTCTTTATCACGGATTTCCTCGTTAATCTGAATATCTTTCTTGCTGATGGTTAAGCACCTCCAAAGTACCTTTTCAAAAAAATAATGCGGACAGAAATACACCGTCCGCATTGCAATACAAATAAACTATTATGTTTAAGGTATTGACCCGTGCAGACGACACCCCACAGGTGAAAGCATTTCTGCTTTGCTTTATTGTACTTACACATTATATAACCGATTACCTGAAAAGTCAAGGGATTTTTCATTATTTTTTCATTATCGGAAAATATTTCTTGAAATATATGTGTTACTATGCTAAAATTATACCATTGGAGTGATGAAAATGCAATACGCAAATTATCAGCCCTATCCTTATTATCAAAATCATATGCAAAGTCCGCAGGAAATCAAAAAAGCGCACGATTTAAAGACTTTGCAAAAAAAATCAAGCGGATTGGGCTTTTATATTCTTACCTATTTTTTATCAATGAATATCATTGTAGTCGGTATAACATTTTTATTAACCGTGTCTACGATGCTGAATATGGATATTTCTAATTTCGATACCGAAACTTTAACGCAGTATATAATTAGTAAATTGACTTCTGGCCCTGTTTTTTATTATATGCAGATTTTCGCAGCAGCCGCCTCGGCGACAATCCCCGGACTGATATATTTAAAACTAAGCAAAACGCATATTTCAGACTGCCTGTCGGTTAAATCCGTAAAACCCGCTATGCTTATCGCCCTCGTACTTATGGGTATGGGCGTTTCAATGGTTTCAAATGTTGCCGCCGACCTTGTAAGTTCCAACTTTTCGTTAATCGGCATTGAATACAGTCTGAATATGGATATGTCATCAAGGTCTGTATTTGAAAATATTTTATATGTTGTTGCCATAGCCGTTACCCCTGCATTTGCCGAGGAATTTGCTTTTCGAGGTATTTTAATGGGTTCGCTTAGAAAATACGGAAATTCATTTGCAATAATTGTATCTGCCGTTATGTTCGGCGCAATGCACGGAAATATTATTCAGATTCCGTTTGCGTTTATACTCGGACTTATTTTTGCTTATATTGACTGCAAGGCAAACTCAATTATTCCGTCAATAATTATTCACTTTATAAATAACTTCTACTCGGTAATTATGGATATTTTGCAAAGTCAGAACATTGTTACCACCCGTTCTTTCTATATAATATACTATTCAATATTTACCGCAATGCTTGTGTTCGGAGTTTTGGCTTTCCTATATATAATGAAAAAGGATAAAAATTTCCTTAGCATAAGCGATACCTCGAATGTTGTTTCTCTCTCACTTAAAGAAAAGATAAAATGTTTCTTTACAAGTGCAGGTACAGCTGCAATAGTTGTTATCTTCATTCTTGAAACTATCATTGCTTCTGTAGCGCTATGAGTGAATTTAATATAAAGTATATGGAAAAGGCGCTTGAGCTTGCAAGAGAGGCTTTTCAGGATGACGAAGTGCCTGTCGGTGCGGTGATTGTGCGTAATGGCGAAATAGTTGCTACAGGCAGGAACAGACGAGAAAAAGAAAAGAACGCACTTTTACACGCAGAAACCGACGCAATTAACAATGCCTGTAAGGTGCTCGGCGGTTGGCGGCTTTGGAACTGCGATATATATGTAACCCTTGAACCTTGTCCGATGTGTGCAGGCGCAATTATAAACGCTCATATTCCGAATGTGTATTTCGGTGCGTACGATTTCAAAAACGGTTCTTGCGGCACTATAACAAATCTTTTTGAAATGCCGTATAATTTCAAACCGAATTGTAAAGGCGGTATTATGCAGGAAGAGTGCGCCGAACTTCTAAAAAGTTTTTTCAAACGATTGAGATAGTTTTATTTGGAAAATATAATAACAAAAGCAAAACCGATAAGCGATTTTCAGCTTATCGGTTTTTTAGGTTCTTTAGTAAAACGGTTTTAATTACTTGATAAAGCAGTTTGCTAAACCATAATTAAATAATAATTATTTTAATTTTGAATAATCTTCATCACTTACAGGTTCAAGCCATTCGTTTGATGTATTTGTACCCGGAACTTCTACTGCAAGGTGTGAGAACCAACTGTCGGGTGCCGCACCGTGCCAATGCTTAATGCCTGTAGGAATATTTATTACATCACCCGGGTTTAACTCGACAGCCTCTTTGCCCCATTCCTGATAATAACCTCTGCCGCCTACGCAAACAAGTATCTGTCCGCCGCCATTTTCAGCATTATGAATATGCCAATTATTACGGCACTTCGGCTCGAAAGTTACATTATAAATACCGACCTGTGCTGTAGACAACGGTGCAAGATAGCTCTGACCGATAAAATATTTTGCAAATGCGTCATTAGGTGCGCCAATCGGGAAAAGAATTGACTGCTGATATTTTTCCTTTTCGCTCAAATCTTCCGCATCATCAGCCCATACTTCGGTAGCCATTCTGAATGCTGCCCAAGCCTTTGGCCAGCCGGCATAGAATGCGGCGTGTGTGAGAATTTCTGCAATTTCCGTTTTTGTAATACCGTTCTTTTTTGCTGACATAAGGTGATATTTAAAGGATGAGTCGATAAGTCCCTGTGCCATAAGTGCGGTTACTGTTACGAGTGAGCGGTCACGAAGTGAAAGTTTATCTTCTCTTGACCATACTTCACCGAAAAGTACATCGTCATTAAGTTCTGCAAATTTAGGTGCAAATTTTCCGAGCGAATCTCTGCCTGCGGTTTGTTTTACAGCCATAATCATACCTCCAAGTTTAAAATAAAAAGTATTATTTTACCGTGATATAAAATTATCACTTCTTTATCAGTATTATAATGCTTAAAGCTGACTTTAAGTCAAGAGAAAAATAAAAATTTTTGGTTCTGTTTTTTAATATTGGAAAATTATGGTTTAACGGAGTGTCGGTCGGGGATTGAAATTTAGCTAACGCTAAATTATCCTCCCAAAAGCAAAAAAGTTTACTCAATTTTTTCAAAAATTGCGGGTTTGGGCAGCGCCCATAAAAATCTTCCGATATAACAATTTATCAGGCGCAAACAGCCACGCTGTTTGTGTGCTTGCACCGAGTTTAAAAAAACAGGCGGTAGCCTTTTAGAAAAAAATTTGCTTATTTATTGTTTATTGAATGGCTTTCTTGTTGCTATCGCATTTTTAAAGGCTAATGCCGTTGCGTTCAAGCCGCCAAACAGCAAGCTGTTTGGCTATCGTCAGATTGCGTAAGCGGAAAGTATTTGTGAGCTTTGCCCACACCCACGACCTTTAAAAAGGTCGACCAAACTTTTATAATTGCTTGATAAAGCAATCAGCCGAACAATAATTTACCACAACTTTTGATAAAAAACCAAAATTTTTACATAAAAATGCGAGCATACTTTTGGTATGCCCGCAAAATTAGAATGTAAACTTTAAAATCACTCTTCGTAAGTGCCTGACCAAGCCTGTGCTTTTCCGTCATAAAGATTTTTACCTTCTACAACCTTTACATTCTTAGTCTTTTTAACCCAAGTGCTTTCTGTATTCTTAAAAAGGAAACTTTCTGTACCCGGATAAATAGGTTCGGGAAGTTCGTATTTCCAGATGTCTGTGCCCTCAATTTGAGTCATTTTATATGCCTCTTCGGAAAGACCGTTGCCCCAACCGTAAATATAAACTTCTCCCCACTTTGTTTTTGAATTATCAAAATATACTACATCAAGTGTCCATTCGGGAGCCTCTTCTTTTACATACGGACCGACTGTTGCTGTTGCTTTATCTGTTGCTTCATCAACGCTTTCAAGGTTGTAGCAATTGTTTGTGCTGTTTACAGTTGCTGTCCAAGCGTTGTATACAGGGCCTGAACTTGACGCCTTTGTCATTTCGTCAACCATATCTAATGCTCTGTAGAAAGTAACACTTGTAAGTGTGTTTGCTACCTCTGCCTTAAATACATTCGGATAATCGTCGGTATCCTGCTCAAGCAGATAAGACTTCTTTGTATTGTTATCAAAAGCATAGAGATTTGTACCCATTGATGTCATCCAAGGAAGCTGTGTCTTTAAGTAAAGTGTGTAAGTAGAAGGTGCGGGAGCAGTTGTCGGCTGTGTAGAAGGCTTGGTTGCCTCTGTAGGTTTTGCAGGCTGTGTAGGCTGTGTAGGTTGTTCAGCCTTATAAACTTCGCCTGTTTTGCCTGTGTCCTCTCTAATACCGGAAATATATCTCTGGATCATTGTTACATCTCTGATATCTACAACACCGTCAGCTGTAACATCGCTCAATGCATATATAAGCTGTGAAGGCTTTACGGACTCTGCAACAATAAACTGGAGTGAGGTTACATCCTGAACATTAAATTTTCCGTCTGTGTTTACATCGCCGTATTTATATGTTTTGTCGCCTCTTGTAACTTCGGTTGCAGGCTGTGATTCAACAGTAGGTACAAGTGTTGTTTCTTCCCATGAAGTTGTCTTTGTAAGACCGAAAATTTTAGAAGTTCCTTTTAATTTAAGGCCTTTTTCCGACGGATACTGACGAGGAGCAGAGTTTACATTTGAGCTGTCGCAGAAGATAACTCTTGTGTTTGCAGAGTGTGCAAGGTCAAAATTTGACTCAGACTCGTTTTCATCTGCATCTGTTGCAATACAGGTTGTAGGAATTTCTGCATAGTAATAACCTGTTGCCTTATCATAGTTCATCTTTGTACCCGGCCAGTTTGATGCCTTATAAGTTTCTTCCTTTGAAGATTCCTCGTCATAGATGTAAACATAGTAAGGAGCTTTCCATTTTGAGCTTGTTTCTCTTTTTTCAGAAGCAAAGAATACATACACACCTGAACTTGCAGATTTCTGCTTGGTATATTTGTAAGTAGTGGTTGTTGTATTTTTGCCGTCTGTTGCTGTAAGAGTAAGGTTGACTGTTTCGCCGTAAGCGTAGTCTGAACCTACTCTGATTGCAATGTCACCTGTGTAAGTTACAGGCTTAGAATTGTCAATGCAGTATGTACCTGATGCTGCGTTGTCAAGACCGAGGTTGAGTGTAATTGTATCACCCTTGAAATCACCGCTCTCTACAGAACAAGTATTTCTCGG
>OGYK01002576.1_pt1 | contig 11588 bp, 8 predicted proteins | sample 1576501 | NCBI WGS metagenome assembly OGYK01 (sample SAMEA3541530, study PRJEB24748) | human gut metagenome | biome: human gut; feature: human-associated habitat; material: faeces | place: China | collected 2012
GATGAGTGGGATGACTTTGTAGCACAGTTTTCCATGAAGGTTTATAACTCCAAATCAGACTATAGAAGCAGAAGCCTTCTGATTACTGCTATTGTAGCGCTGTTTGGCGGCGCAGTGACGTATTTTATCAGTGGACGGGCATTGAAACCACTCAGGGAATTTTCAGAGACAGTGGAAAAAGTTCAGGCACAGAATCTGACAGATTATACAATCGAAGAGAATAAGATTGCAGAGCTGGACAGACTTCGTATATCTTACAATAAAATGCTTATGCGGCTTTCAGAATCATTTGAGACGCAGCGTCAGTTTACGGGAAATGCAGCACATGAGTTACGTACTCCACTGGCTTTAATCCAGGCACAACTGGATCTATACCATACAACAGAACATCCGGATAGTACAACAGTGGCAGGAGAGACTATTCAGATGGTAACGGAGCAGAATGAACGTCTTAGCAAGTTGGTCAGAACGCTTTTGGATATGAGCGAATTACAGACCGTATCGCGAAATGACAGAATTGAGCTCCATAGTCTGATCGAGGAAGTGCTGACAGATCTGGAACCTCTGGCACAGGAAAAAAAGGTTGAACTGATACAGAGGTCACAGGGAGCAGGAGCAAAGGCTGATGAAGAATTGTTTTTGACAGGGAGTGATATTCTGATTTACAGAATGCTATATAATCTTGTGGAAAATGCGATTAAATATAATCGGGAAAATGGATCCGTTACGGTATCGGCAATAAAGGAGAAGAACAAAGTTATTCTGAAGGTTTCGGATACAGGAAATGGAATTGATGAAGCATTCAGGGAGCAGATCTTCGAACCGTTCTTCCGGGTAGATAAGTCAAGAAGCCGGGAACTCGGAGGTGTGGGGCTTGGCCTTGCGATGGTGCGGGAAGTTGTGCGGGTTCATGACGGAACGATTGAAGTTTATACAAATAAGCATAGCGGGACGACATTTGAAGTGAAAATGGGTATAGGGGCAGACTTTGAAAAAGCAGTATAATCGAAAAACAATTCGCAAATCGATCATACTGATGTTTATCGCTTCCACCTGCCAGAACATGGAGAATCCGTCTTACAATTCACTTACCGTATCAAAAATAAACCAAGGATTATTATTTTTGATACGGTTTAAATTATTTCAGACAGACATCCATAAAATCCTGCACTACCGCCGTCGGCTTCCGCCCCTTCTGCCAGATCAGAAGGATCTTCGTCACCAGATCCGGTTCATCAAGCACCTGACAAGCCAGCCCTTCGCAAAGCGGCTCCATGGACTGCGGGAAGATCGCCGTGGCAAGCCCTTCCTTCACCCAGAGGGTAGCGCCCCTGGCATCATCACACAGGCAGAACACCTCCGGAACCAGATTCTGCGCGTGAAATGCATCCATAATCAGCTTTTCATAGCGCCGGTAGAGAATTAACGGTCTGTGGACTAACTCTTCAAGAATGAGTGATTTTCGCCTTTCTGAAGGCATCTCCGGATTGGAAACAGCGATCATCGGCTCCGAATGCAGGACTGCGGACTCCACATCATCCAGCCGGAGCGGCGTGCGGACAACCGAAATATCGATGATCCCTTCCTGAAGATAATCATATAACGTATACGTGATCCCATCGTGAACCTCAAAATTCACGTCGGGATTTTTCTTTGAAAATTCTGCGATAAACGGCATGACTGTGCCGACCGTCGTCGGCGTGATCCCGATTCTCAGAACCCTTTTTTTACCCGTTTGGGACACCTCAAGCTCTGTCGATCTGGCATAATCCAGAAGGCTCGCCGCACGGTCATACAAAAGCTTACCTGCCGCCGTCAGGATCACCCCTTTATGGGTACGCTCAAACAGCTGCACGTTCAGTTCATTTTCCAACTGCCTGATCTGATAGCTGAGGGGCGGCTGTGACATATTGAGCTTTCTCGCCGCTTCATTGATGCTTCCCGTATTCGCGATTTCCCGGAAATATTCCAGCTGTCTGAGTTCCATTTTCTTTTTTCCCTCCGTTTAGTTATATGATGATACCAGGGGCAAAAGCCGATGCAAGCTTGCTTGCAAGAGGATTTTTGACCTCTTGACCCGCCAAAAACATGAGTAAGTAGCCATTTTTCAAAGAAAAATGAGCGGATTACGAATGTTTTTGAGGATTGCGAGAGTGCAAAGCACGTAGCAATCTGGTATCAAATAGGTCAAAATACCTTTTGCCACTCACATTGTTATACTTTTTTTATATTAAGCTGTCATAAAAACAATATTATTCATATTGATGGTAGCGCATTATAATGAGTAAGTCAAGAAAAAACTAAGAAGTAAAGAACAGGAGTGAGTGTGTTTGAAGAAACTTTGGGTTTATCTGAAAGAATACAAGACAGAAAGTATTCTTGCACCATTATTCAAACTGCTGGAAGTCGTATTTGATCTTTTGGTTCCGGTGGTTGTCGCCAAGATCATTGATATTGGTATTGCAAACAATGACCACGGCTACATCGTAAAGATGTTCCTGGTGCTGATCCTCATGGCTGCAGTCGGTCTTAGCTGCAGTTTTACCGCACAGTATTTTGCTGCAAGAGCGAGTGTCGGCTGTGCAACCAATTTAAGACAGGCCGTATTTGACCACATTCAGGGCTTTTCATTTACCGAACTTGATACGATCGGTACGGACACCCTGATCACACGGATGACCGATGATATCAACCAGGTCCAAAACGGCATCAACATGGGACTTCGTCTTCTTCTGAGAAGTCCGTTTATCGTAATCGGTTCGATGATCATGGCATTTACGATCAACTTTAAATGTGCGCTGGTATTCGTTGTGGCGATCCCTCTTTTATTTGTCGGCGTCATTTTCATTATGCTGGTCAGCATCCCGCTTTTCAAAAAAGTGCAGGCTGCCCTGGACCGTGTCACAGGACTTACCCGTGAGAATCTGACAGGTGTCCGCGTGATCCGCGCATTTTGCCGCGAAGAAGAGTCGGTAAATGAATTTGAAAAGAGCAACACCGAACTGACCAGGTTAAATGAATTTGTCGGAAGAATTTCCGCCCTGTTAAATCCATTTACCTACGTGTTGATCAACATTGCAACTGTCATCCTGATCGCAAGAGCAGGACTCCAGGTCAATCTCGGAACCATGCATCAGGGACAGGTTGTCGCGCTTTACAACTACATGGCACAGATGATCGTCGAACTGATCAAGCTGGCTTCCCTGATCATTACACTGAACAAGGCGATGGCATGTGCAGACCGTGTAGCCGGTGTCCTGGATATCAGGACTACCATGCATTATCCGGAAACCCCTTCTGCAAAGGCAGATCCTTCTGCAAATGAAGTTGAATTCGACAAGGTATCCTTCACCTATGCAGGTGCCGGTGCATCAAGCCTTTCTGATATCAGTTTCTCTGTAAAAAAAGGGCAGACAGTCGGTATCATCGGTGGTACCGGATGCGGAAAATCCACTCTGGTCAGCCTGATCTCCCGTTTCTATGATGTAACCTGCGGAACCGTTAAACTGAATGGACGCAATGTAAAAGAGCTTACCAATCAGGAAATCCACGACAAGGTCGGAATCGTACAGCAGCGCTCCGTCCTTTTCAAAGGCAGCATCCGCGATAACATGAAATGGGGCAATGAAAATGCATCTGACTCCGAGATCTGGGATGCACTGAAAGTTGCACAGGCAAAAGAAGTCGTAGAAGGAAAAGACGGACAACTTGATTTCATGCTCGAGCAGAACGGAAAGAACCTTTCCGGTGGACAGCGTCAACGTCTTACCATTGCCCGCGCTCTTGTGAAAAAGCCGGAAATCCTGATCCTCGACGACAGCTTAAGCGCACTTGATTTTGCAACTGACGCAGCACTTCGGAAAGCCCTCGCAGGACTGGAAGGAGAGACAACAACCTTCCTGGTATCCCAGAGGGTTGCAGGCATCCGCCAGGCAGACAAGATTTTAGTATTAGATAATGGAGAACTCGCCGGATCCGGTACACATGATGAACTTATGAAATCCTGCGAAGTTTATCGTGAGATCTATTTCTCACAGTTCCCGGAAGACCGTGCAAAATATGAAAGAGGGGAGATGTAGGTATGAAAAAAGACAGTATAATGAAAAAGCTTTTTAAATATATCGGAAAATACTGGATCCTCCTGATCCTCAGCATCATCCTTGCCGGAATATCAGTGGTTCTTCAGCTTTATGTGCCGGTTCTCTTCGGTAATGCGATTGATGAGATCGTAGCAGCGCACAATGTAGACTTTACCCAGATGTGGCTCTATCTGAAGCAGATTCTTCTGTTCGTAGTGATCGCTGCAGCCGCAATCTGGATCATGAACCTTGTCAATAACCGCATGACCTATCATATTGTACAGGATATCCGATCCCAGGCAATCCGCCACATCCAGAAGCTTCCGCTTTCTTATCTGGACCAGCACAGCACCGGCGATATTGTGAGCCGTATTATTGCCGATACCGATATCCTTTCTGACGGATTACTGCTCGGATTTACCCAGTTATTTTCCGGCGTTGTGACCGTTGTTGTAACCTTGATCTTCATGTTTTCCAAGAACGTGTGGATCACTTTGATGGTCATCCTTCTGACACCACTCAGCTTCCTGGTGGCAAAATTTATTTCCTCACGCTCTTTTACCATGTTTAAAAAGCAGAGTGAAACCCGTGGAAAACAGACTGCTCTGATCGAGGAAATGATCGGAAATCAGAAGGTTGTCAAGGCATTCGGATATGAGGACAAGGCTTCAAAGCGTTTTGATGAGATCAATAAAGAACTCAAAGAATACAGCCAGAAAGCCGTATTTTACAGCAGCCTTACCAATCCTTCCACCCGTTTCGTGAATAACATCATTTATGCTGCGGTAGCACTTGTGGGTGCATTCCTGATCCCGCTTGGGACCCTGACTGTCGGCGGTCTTTCTGTACTGCTTTCTTACGCGAACCAGTACATGAAGCCATTCAACGACATTACATCCGTAATCACGGAAATGCAGAACGCCCTTGCATGTGCAACACGTATCTTTGACCTCTTAGAAGAACCGGAAGAAGTAAACGATTCTTCTGAAGTACTTGAGAAGGTGGATGGAAATGTGGATATCGACCACATAGATTTCAGCTATGACAAGAGTAAATCTCTGATTGAAGACTTTAACCTTCAGGTTGAACCTGGTATGCGTATTGCGATCGTAGGTCCTACCGGATGCGGAAAAACAACATTTATCAACCTCCTGATGCGCTTCTATGACGTGGATTCCGGAAAAATCTGTATCGACGGTAAACCGATCGATGAGATTTCCCGACATTCACTCAGAAAGAGCTTCGGTATGGTGCTTCAGGATACCTGGATCAAATCCGGTACTGTCCGAGAAAATATCAGCTTCGGAAAACCGGATGCCACGGATGAAGAAATCATCCGGGCAGCAAAAGAAGCAAAAAGCTGGGATTTCATCCGCAGACTTCCGCAGGAACTTGATACCGTCCTGCATGAGGACAGCATCAGTCAGGGACAGAAACAGCTCCTGTGTATCACAAGAGTTATGCTCTGTCTGCCGCCAATGCTGATCCTGGACGAAGCGACTTCAAGTATCGATACCCGTACCGAACTGCAGGTACAGGAAGCATTTGATAACCTGATGAAAGGTCGTACAAGCTTTGTCGTTGCACACCGTCTGTCTACGATCCGCAACGCTTCCCTGATCCTCGTCATGAAAGACGGTAAGATCATTGAGCAGGGAACCCATGAAGAACTGCTGAAAGAAGGCGGCTTCTACAGTCATCTGTATAACAGCCAGTTCCAGGCAGTGTCATAAAACAGAATACGTCACGGTTCTCGTATACGGCATTTTCAAGAGTTGACGTGCACAGCCTCGATCCGACAGCTTACATTATCATCAGCGAAGTGGCTGATATCTTCTCGAATAATATGGGAAATGAATAAAAAAACGCGGTCTTCTTCTGCCACTTCAGAGGAAGACCGCATCTTTTTATTTCTCCAGATACGTGTTTTTGTATTCTTCACGAATTGCTTCCGGCACAAGACTTCCGCCTGTTGCCCATGCAATGTGTGTCGCATTTTTCATTTTCTCTTCAAGATGATTCTCCTGTAAATATTTATGTGCAGATTCATTCCTTTCAATCTGTATTGGTCCTTCAAAAGAAGCACAAGCACTTGGCTCAAGGAAAATGTTCTCTGTTCCGAGAAGGTCTCTCATGTAATCATATAATTTTCCATCGCGGATAGTAAATTCGCCGCCAAGCAGATTCTTCATTACTCTGCCTACAAATCCAGAAGGACGTCCCACGGCAAGCCCATCTGCATGGGTAAGTCCGGTAAGCCCTATATCCTGTACGGAAATCTCCTGGTTCAGTCCGGTTGCCATTCCGACTAGCATACACGGTGCCTGTGTCGGTTCTATGAAAAAGCAGTGTACATAATCTCCGAACAGCAGCTTAAGTCCAAAGCATACACCACCCGGTGCTCCGCCTACTCCGCAGGGAATATATACAAAGAGCGGATGTTCCTCGTCTACTGCAACATTCTTTTCTTCCAACTGCTTTTGCAGACGTTTTGCCGCTACTGCATAACCAAGAAAGAGTGTTTTTGAATTTTCATCATCCACAAAGTAGCTGTTCGGATCTGCATCAGATAAAGCACGTCCGTTTTTCACCGCTTCACTATAATCTGACTCATATTCCTTTACTGTTACCCCGTGGCTTCTGAGTAAGTCTTTTTTCCACTGTTTCGCATCTGCTGACATGTGTACGATCACCTGATAGCCAACTGCTGCACTCATGATTCCGATACTCAGTCCAAGGTTTCCGGTGGAACCCACCTGAATGGTATACTTTTTGAAAAACTCTCTGCATTCTTCACTCGCCAGTTTCTCATAATTGTCTTCCAGACTCAAAATCCCATGCTCTAATGCAAGTTCTTCTGTGTGCTTCAAAATCTCATAAATACCGCCGCGTGCCTTGATCGAACCGGCGATCGCCAGATGGCTGTCCTGCTTTAATAATAAGTTCCCTTCCAGATTGCTGTCGTATTTCTCATTCAGCAAATCCTTCATCTTCGGAACCGGTGTCAGAACAGATTCGATGATTCCGTTTCTCTCTTTTGTTTCCGGGAAACATTTCATAATGAACGGTGCAAAACGCTCTAGTCTGCGCTCCGCATCTTCTACATCTTCCATACCAAGTTCGATCTGTTCCATTGCTTCCCCACAAGCTGTTTTGTCCGGATTTTTCCAGAACACCTCTTTTTCGCTACAGATCTCCTTCAAGATCGGAGTCTTTTCCTCCAGCATTTTCAAATCAACCATTGCTTTCATTCCTCTCTTTCCATGACTTGATTCATATCTATATATTACCTTATTTCTTGTATTCTGATTACCATATTTGTCTTGACCATTCTTCAATCAGAATGTATTATATCATTATAAAAAATTGCATCTATACACATTTTCAATATATTTTTAATGGGAGTGATTTTCATAAAAACAATTCATAAAAAACACGGCTTTACACTTGTAGAACTCATTGTTGTACTATCTATTCTTGCAATACTGGCAACACTGCTAATTCCGTCTTTGACAGGATATATTGAAAAAGCAAAAAAGCAGGCTGTTTTAACTGAGGCAAAAGAAGTCTGGACTGCTACTCAGGCTGCTTTGTCCGAATGTTATGCTATGTACCCGGAAAGCTTTGAAGAATCTTGCAAGTTTACCTCCACAATCGGCGGCGAAAAGATGACAAAGCTCGGAAGAATATCAAACGGTGCATTAAATGCTCTTCAAAGGAATCCCAAAGATCAGACCGAGGTCAATACATCCAGCCGGCGAGTTGCAAGACAAGTACTTATTTATCTGGAAAGTGCAGATAAAAATGCAAAACCGCGCTATACATTCGGCAATGGTGCGATTCCTACCGGGAACAGCAGACCAAGCAACTATTTTAAAGACAAACCGACTTCAAAAGATATCCTTATTCAGATTTTCCATACGAAAAAAGGGAAAGTCGTTGCACTCAATTTTGGGAAAAATGGATACATGGTAACCATGATCGCAGGAAAAGAACCAACCATTGTTAAAGATGGAAATTGTCTTCCATCCTCTGAAAAATAAGCGGATAAAAGAAAAGCGACACTGCAAAACCACATGCTAAGGGAGTTCTGCAGTATCGTCTTTTTTTATTCTTCTACCTTCCACTCTCTGGTATCAAAGATGTGAAGATGCAGTGCTTCTGAAATATATCCCAGCAATTCGCAGCCTGCGATACAGTTTCCTTTTTTGTCAAGAGACGGTCCGTAGATCCCGATTCCCATTTTCTTTTTCGACACGCTAAGGAGACCTCCGCCTACTCCACTTTTAGTCGGAATTCCTGTTCTTAATGCAAATTCCCCCGATCCGTCATACATTCCGCAAGTAAGCATAATGGTCTGCACCATCCGCACAGTCTGAGATGAGATCAGACGTTTTCCGGTGGAAAGCTGCACTCCGTCATTTGCCAGCAGAAGACCGAACCTTGCCAGATCTCTTGCATTTACCGACATGGAACACATCTTGGTATAAAAGGTAACACTTTCTTCTACATCGGTATCAATGATGTCCTTACTTTTTAAAAGATAGGCAATCGCCTTATTTCTTGCGCAGGTCGCCATCTCAGACTGAAATACGGCTTCGTCTATCGCGATCTCCGGATCTTCGCATACTTCCTGCATATACTTCTGCATATCTTCGATGGAATAATGGTTCACTAGCAGACTTGCAACCGTAATTGCTCCGGAATTGATCATCGGATTAAAGGGCCGGTTGCTCCGGTTATCCAGTTCTACCAGTGAGTTAAAAGCCTCTCCCGACGGCTCCACGCCCACATGATCAAACACAAACTCTGCTCCAAACGTTTCCAGCGCCAAACATAATGCCATTACTTTGGAAATGGACTGTATCGTAAATCTGTCCTCTGTATTTCCGGTCTCAAATTGATTGCCGTCTATTGTGTAAAGGCAGATCCCAAGTTTATTCTTATCTGCCTTGGCAAGCTCCGGAATATACGATGCGACACTTCCATACCGGATCACTCCTTTTCCGATACGGATGGCATTTTCCAGTATTCTCGTAACCTCTTCTGATTTCATCATATTCTCCTTTTTCGCTCAGTCGTAACCACCTACAACTGCTATTTCCTAAGTACTAACATACATCATTTTCCGGCTTCAATCAACCACCATTTTTTGCTGAAACCCGACGGAATAAGATAGACAAAAAAGTGCCCTCATTGTATATTATTAGTAGTTTAAAATTGGGGAATATGCAAAGGGGAAAACGTATCATGAATCTAATTTCACAATACAAAGGTCTTAGAAAAGAAAACTATGTCTTATGCTTCGGACGCTTTGTGACGGCCATGGGGGCAATGGTCCGTCCGATGCTGACGATGATCTTAAGCCAGAAGCTTGGGATGAATGCCGTGCAGGTTGCCTGGATCACGGCACTGATGGGGATTCTGACGATCCCGGCAAATCTGATCGGTGGAAAGATGGCCGATCGTTTTAATAAGAAAATGAATATCGTTTACCTGGATATGATTTCCGTCATTTCTTATATCATCTGCGGACTGATCCCGCTGACGACAAAATCCATTGTCCTGATGTTTATCGCATCGACCTGCCAGAACATGGAAAATCCGTCCTACAATTCGCTTACTGCGGATATCACCCTCAGCAAAGACAGGGAGAGAGGGTATTCCCTCCAGTATCTGACAGCAAATCTCGGCGGCGTGATGGCTTCTGCTGTAGCCGGATTTATGTTTCGCAATTACTTATGGCTTGCATTTTTGCTCAGTGGAATTTCCATCGGCACTTCTTCTGTGATGATCTATTTCTTTGTACAGAATATCACACCGGAAAAAGAAGAAAATGATAGCAACGCCATTTATCAGGCCGAACGCCACGGGGAAAGCCTGCTGACGATTCTTAAAGAAAACCGGCTTGTTCTGCTGTTCATTCTGATCACCAGCGGGTACACAGCACTTTACCAGATGTATAATTATCTCTTTCCTATGGATCTGATCCGTCTGCACGGAGATACCGGTGCGGTGATATTCGGAACAGTTACAAGCATCAACTGCTTTATCGTTGTTCTCTTCACACCACTTATCACCCAGATCCTGAAGCGATCCTCCGAACCGAAAAAGACAATCTACGGATTTTTACTGACACTGGTCGGCTACGTGATGTTCATCCTCTTTTCCGGACACATCCCGTTCTATTATGCGGCAATGGTCGTACTGACATGGGGTGAGATTTCTTACATGCTGGCGGAAAGCCCGTACATGACCAGGCGTATCCCATCCAGCCACCGCGGAAGAATCCACGGGCTGATGGAGATCATCCGTATCGGATTTATGAGTCTGTACCAGCTTTTGATCGGATTTATTTACAAAAATCATACGCCGATCTTTACCTGGGTCATCGTTCTTCTGACAGGAGTCGCATTCATGCTTCTGGCTGTTATCTTAACGAAAGAGGACAAAAAACGCTATAAAAATCTGTATCGCAGATTATAATAATGATGTGAACGGCAAAATTTACTTTTGACACTCACATCATTTTAAAAAGTTATAACCAAAACAATACAGGCAAGACCAAGATTGGATTTTCTCCTTTCTCCGGTCTTGTCTGTTATTTTGCTTTCCACTATAATAAGAGTATCAAATACAAAGGAGTTTCATTTACCAGATTATGACCATCAAAGAAATCGCACAGCTCGCCGGTGTCTCCAGCGCAGCTGTATCCAGATATCTAAACGGCGGCTACGTCAGTGAAGGGAAAAAAGAACAGATCCGTAAAGTCATCGAGGAAACCGGATACCAGCCATCCGCACAGGCGCGTATGCTTCGTACCAAAAAGGCAAGCCTGGTGGGCGTGGTCGTCCCGAAGATCAATTCTGAATCCATCAGCCGGATCACTGCCGGAATTGAAAGTGTTCTCGCCGAAAGAGGCTATCAGATGCTTCTTGCCGGAACCGACAACACCCCTGCAAAGGAAGTAGAATACCTCCGGTTATTTGAAAATTATCCGGTGGACGGAATTATTCTTGTCGGTACGATGTTCACCGCCGGTCACCGGAAATTTTTAAAAGAGACAAAGGTTCCTGTTGTCGTGATCGGGCAGCGCACCTCACACGCAAACTGCATTTACCACGACGATTACGGTGCAGGAAAGGCAATGGGACAGGCCGTTGCCGGAGGAATCCCAACCATCCATTTCGGCTACAAAACCAGTGGAATCCGCGGCGCAGAGCTACTTCTTGACAGTATTGAAAGAGGAGAACAGATCCCGATCGAGATGAAGCTCGGCTTCCGTCTTGTTGGAGCAGACCCTTCAGGCTCCGAAAATCTTACCTGATTTTCCTGATTTCCCGGAGTTTCTTAAGGAAACGAAAGTTTCTTTCAACACTTTTCACAAAAAACAATATGAATTATCAGTAAAAATGCTGTATCCTGCCTGGCAATTTTTAATTCTGATTGTTACACAATTTTTAATTCTGATTGTTACACAATTGCTTCTATAATTGTCTTTCCGTCAAT
>OGYK01002579.1_pt1 | contig 11584 bp, 10 predicted proteins | sample 1576501 | NCBI WGS metagenome assembly OGYK01 (sample SAMEA3541530, study PRJEB24748) | human gut metagenome | biome: human gut; feature: human-associated habitat; material: faeces | place: China | collected 2012
CAGACCTTTTACTGTACAGTGCGGCATAACAATTAGCAGAAGTGCTATCATGCTCGCGGCAGCGGCGATTCCAAAGGAGGAACGGTTGATCGCCTCAATCGATCGGTAAGTGTCTTCCATATCAATCTCGATACAGAGGGCACCGAGAATGTCATTGGTTCCGTCGGAGGCAATGACCGGATAGCAGGCGGTAAAAATATGCCCCCATGTGGTATCAATGATCTTTTGTGAGTGGATCGTTTTGCCGGAGAGGGCAGCTTCCAGATACGGAACCATTTCCTCTTCCAGGTAGGTGCCCGGATAAGCAAAATCAGGTGCTTCCAGATCCAGACCATCGATCAGGTAGATGGGTTTTCCGCCCGGTCCACGCTTGGCAGTGTATAAGTAGCGCGTCGAATTGAGGCTGCGAAGCTCATTTAAATAAGATTGCAGGCTTCGATACTGCGCGGAGCTCATATCGGATTTTGTATTGATCTGTTCAAAATCTGCCCGCGTCAGCCGGCTTGATATCGCCCGGTGAACCGCGTCCGAACAGGAAATATTCCGTTCTACGGCGGCGCTCAGGGTGATGCGGCTGTTGCTTTTCAGCAGTGCAACGGTGTATAAGGAAATGAAAAATACTGCCAGAAGAAGCAAAAAGGTAAAGTTAAAGGCATGATAAGAAAAGCTTCTTGATGGGATATTTTCGTTGGATGGATGGTTCATAAGTTAGATTCAACTTTCATGTAAATGCAGGGTTTATAGTTAAAAAACAGATCGAGTTGTTGATAATAAATGTAACATAAAACAGGTAAATCGGCAAGAAAGATATGCTTACATGAAAATTTTAAAAAAAAAGTTTTCACAAATTCTTCACAGAAAATTAGCACTCTACTCTTGACAGTGCTAACAACAAGTGTTATATTACTGCTAGAACAAAAGAAGACCAAAAGGTTTTCACAGATTGTTCGAAAGGAGGCAGGTTTATGAATATCAGTAAATTTACCCAGAAGTCTCTGGAAGCCGTTCAAAATACGGAAAAGCTGGCGTATGAATATGGAAACCAGCAGATTGATCAGGAACATTTGCTGTACAGTCTTTTGACTGTGGAAGACAGCTTGATTTTTAAATTAATAACAAAGATGGGAATCTCGGGCGACCAGTTCCGTGATGAGGTGCAGCAGGCGATTGGAAAGCTGCCGAAGGTATCCGGCGGTCAGGTGTATTTCTCCAACGATGCCAACAAGGTGCTGGTGAACGCGGAGGACGAAGCCAAGGCGATGGGGGACGAGTATGTTTCCGTCGAGCACTTATTTCTGGCGATGTTAAAACAGCCGAATAAGGCGGTCAAAGAACTGTTCCGTCTCTACGGCATTACGAAAGAGAGCTTTTTGCAGGCGCTTTCGACCGTGCGCGGCAACCAGCGTGTTGTCAGCGATAATCCGGAGGCAACGTATGACACTTTAAATAAATACGGTTACGATCTGGTGGAACGTGCGAGAGATCAGAAGCTCGATCCGGTCATCGGCCGTGACGGTGAGATCCGTAATGTGGTTATGATTCTCTCCAGAAAGACGAAAAACAACCCAGTTCTGATTGGTGAACCTGGCGTCGGTAAGACAGCCGTTGTCGAAGGACTGGCACAGCGTATCGTGCGCGGCGATGTCCCGGAGGGCTTGAAGGACAAGAAATTGTTTGCTCTGGATATGGGAGCTCTGATGGCGGGCGCGAAGTACCGCGGCGAGTTCGAAGAGAGACTGAAAGCGGTGCTTGACGAGGTCAAGAAGAGCGAGGGACAGATTATTCTGTTTATCGATGAGCTGCATACGATCGTCGGCGCGGGCAAATCCGAGGGCGCGATGGACGCCGGGAATATGCTGAAGCCTATGCTGGCGAGAGGTGAACTGCACTGTATCGGTGCGACGACCCTGGATGAGTACCGTAAATACATCGAAAAAGACGCAGCTCTGGAACGTCGTTTCCAGCCGGTTCACGTTGATGAGCCGACCGTGGAAGATACGATTTCCATTCTGCGTGGTCTGAAAGAGAGATATGAGGTTTACCACGGGGTCAAGATTACCGACTCTGCGCTTGTATCGGCGGCAATTCTCTCGGATCGTTATATCACGGATCGTTTCTCGTCGGAGAGCGGTGAGAAAGCGGATTATGCGTTTATGAAAGAACGCGTGATGGAGGAAGTGCGCGATGATCAAGACAGAGATGGATTCAATGCCGGCGGAGCTGGATGAACTGTCGAGACGTATCATGCAGCTGCAGATTGAAGAGGCTGCGCTTAAGAAAGAGACTGACCGCTTAAGTCAGGATCGCCTGGCAGAACTGCAGAAAGAACTGGCAGAGCTCAAGAGCAGCTTTTCGACCCAGAAAGCCCAGTGGGAGAATGAAAAATCTTCCGTTGATAAGCTGTCCAAACTGCGTGAAGAGATTGAGCATGTAAATGGCGAGATTCAGGCAGCGCAGCAGGCATATGACCTAAACAAAGCGGCTGAACTCCAGTACGGCAAGCTGCCGGAACTGCAGAAACAGTTGGCGGAAGAGGAAGAGAAAGTGAAAAATCAGGATCTCAGTCTGGTACATGAGAGTGTCACCGAGGATGAGATTGCCCGGATTATTTCGAAGTGGACCGGTATTCCGGTTGCCAAACTGACCGAGAGCGAGCGTAGCAAGACCCTGCATATGGACGAACTGCTGCATAAACGTGTCATCGGACAGGATGAGGGCGTTACCAAGGTAACGGAGGCGATTATCCGTTCCAAAGCGGGCATCAAGGATCCGACGAAACCAATCGGTTCGTTCCTGTTCCTAGGTCCGACCGGTGTCGGCAAGACAGAGCTTGCAAAAGCGCTGGCGGAGGCATTGTTTGATGATGAGAACAACATGGTTCGTATCGATATGAGTGAATACATGGAGAAACATTCCGTTTCCCGTCTGATCGGAGCGCCGCCAGGATATGTCGGATATGACGAGGGCGGTCAGCTGACCGAGGCAGTACGGCGCAAACCGTATTCTGTTGTCCTCTTCGATGAGGTTGAGAAAGCGCACCCGGATGTATTTAACGTCCTGCTGCAGGTTCTGGATGATGGACGTATCACGGATTCGACCGGCAAAACTGTCGATTTCAAGAATACGATCCTGATTATGACCTCCAACATCGGTTCCCAGTATCTGCTGGACGGCATCGATGAAAAGGGACAGATCAAGCCGGAGGCGGAAAGCTCCGTTATGCATGACTTGAGAGCTCACTTCCGTCCTGAGTTCCTGAACCGTCTGGATGAGATTATTCTCTTTAAGCCGCTGACGAAAGGCAACATCGGAGGCATCATTGAGCTTCTGATTGCAGATGTCAACAAACGTCTGGCGGATAAGGAGTTAAAGATTGCCCTGACGGACGAGGCAAAGGATTTCATCATTGAAAATGGCTACGATCCGGTTTACGGTGCAAGACCGCTGAAACGGTACCTGCAGAAGAACGTTGAGACACTGGCAGCGAAGCTGATTCTGGCGGACGGCGTCCGTGCGGGCGATACGATAGAGATCGGGCTTTCGGATGGCAAGCTGACGGCTTCGGCTGTCCATAGCGCGTAAGCGGAAAACGTCTTACGGCGGATTTATAACTATTATTATAGAAGAAACAATAGGGCGCGGAGAAGTGCGAAAGAGCTTCCTCTGCGCTCTTTTTATGTATTTCTGAGATTTTCACAGTCTTGACATTGCCCGGCAACTTTACTAAAATGATTTCATAATGACCGGACTATATCATTTGTTCCGGAAGTCAGTCAGATGAGGAGAAGATGAGATGAAAATTGCGATTGGAAATGACCATTCGGCGGTAGAACTGAAGAACATTATTGTGGATTTCCTGAAAGAAAAAGGAATCGAAGTGTTAAATCTGGGTACAGACAGCAGCGAGAGCTGTGATTATCCAGTTTATGGAGAGAAGGTAGGTCGTGCAGTTGTTTCCGGCGAAGCCGATCTGGGTATCGCAATCTGCGGTACCGGTCTTGGTATTTCACTGGCAGCTAACAAGGTAAAAGGCGTGCGCGCCTGCGTATGCAGCGAGCCGTACACAGCGGTGATGTCCCGCCGCCACAACGATGCCAATGTACTCTGCTTCGGCGCCCGCGTGGTAGGAAGTGAGCTTGCGAAGATGATCGTTGACGAGTGGATCAACGCAGAATTTGAGGGCGGACGCCATCAGAGACGCGTGGATATGATTATGGCGATTGAGGAGAAAGACTGATTCAGAGTCAGAGGTAACGGATGAAATCATAAGGCAGGCTGACAGCAGGATGCGAGATGCCTGTGAGAACAAAAAGAGGCAGCTGTAAAGAGATGGAGCAGCTGCGAAAAGAACAGGAGGAAGCAGGAGATGATCACAGAAGATATTCGCTACATCGGTGTAAACGACCATGACATTGACTTATTTGAGGGGCAGTATCAGGTGCCAAATGGTATTTCATATAACTCATACGTGATTATGGATGAAAAGATCGCGATCATGGATACGGTAGACAAGCGCAAACAGACGGAATTTCTGGAAAATCTGGAAACCGCACTGGCTGGAAGAACCCCGGATTATCTGGTAATCAGCCACATGGAGCCGGATCATGCATCAAGTATCCAGGCAGTCGTAGAACGGTATCCGGAAATCACATTGGTAGGCAATGCGAAGACATTTCCGATGCTGAAACTGTACTTTGATCTTGATACCAGCCGTGCGCTGACGGTCAAGGAGGGCGATACCCTGAAACTGGGGCGCCATGAGCTGACGTTCGTCATGGCACCGATGGTACACTGGCCGGAGGTTATGGTAAGCTATGATTCCTGCGACAAGGTGCTGTTCAGCGCCGACGGTTTCGGCAAGTTCGGTGCGCTTGATGTGGATGAGGACTGGGACTGCGAGGCGAGACGGTATTATTTCAATATTGTAGGAAAATATGGAATGCAGGTGCAGGCACTTCTTAAGAAAGAAGCCGGTCTTGAGATCCAGATCATCTGCCCGCTGCATGGACCGGTTCTGAAAGAGACGATCGGTCATGTGCTTGAAAAATACCAGATTTGGAGCAGCTACGGCGTCGAGTCTGAGGGTGTATTTATCGCATATGCGTCCCTGCATGGCAACACCGAGGATGCGGCGAAGAAATGCAAGGAAATTCTTGAGAAAAAAGAATGCCCGAAAGTGGCAATCGCGGATCTGGCGCGCGGTGATATGGCGGAGGCGCTGGAAGATGCATTCCGGTATGGAAAAATTGTATTGGCAGCACCGTCCTATGACGCGGGTGTGATGCCGGTTATGGCAGATTTCCTGCACCACTTACAGAGCAAGAATTACCAGAAACGCACCGTTGCCCTGATTGAAAACGGTTCCTGGGCGCCGAGTGCAGCGCGCACGATGAAGGGAATGCTGGATGCGATGAAGGAGATCACGGTGGTTGAACCGGTCGTTACGGTTCGCGGGGCGCTCAAGGAGAGCGATATTCCGTCGCTGGAGCAGATGGCGGAAGCGCTGCTGGCATAAGAAGCGTCTGGTGACAGTATTTAATGAGACCTGAAAAAGGCTTTTTTAAATAAAAAATCCGGAGAGACAAAAGTGTGGTTTTATATTTATATATGAAAAATCCACTTGATGATTTTGTATGGATGACAGAAAAGAATAGGAGAAACAGACATGGTAGATGAGGTAATGAAGTTCATTACAGAGGCAGACCCGGAAGTGGGAGAAGCCATTGAAGCAGAGGCAGCCCGTCAGAGAAGAAACCTGGAGCTGATCGCGTCGGAGAATATTGTATCGGAGCCGGTTATGATGGCGATGGGATCGGTATTAACCAACAAATATGCGGAGGGATATCCGGGAAAACGTTACTACGGCGGATGCCAGTGTGTCGATGTTGTAGAGTCCATCGCGATCGAGAGAGCGAAAAAACTGTTTGGCTGTGATTATGCAAACGTACAGCCGCATTCCGGCGCGCAGGCAAACATGGCGGTATTTATCGCAATGCTGAAACCGGGTGATACTGTTATGGGCATGAACCTGGATCACGGCGGACATCTGACACACGGAAGCCCTGTCAATTTCTCCGGTTTATATTTCAACATTGTGCCGTATGGTGTCGATGACAATGGCGTGATTGATTACGAAGAGGTAGAGCGCATTGCACTGGAAGCAAAACCGAAGCTGATCATTGCAGGTGCAAGTGCCTATGCAAGAGAGATTGATTTCAAACGTTTCCGTGAAATTGCAGACAAAGTAGGCGCATACCTGATGGTCGATATGGCTCATATCGCTGGTCTGGTAGCAGCCGGTCTTCACCAGAGCCCGATTCCGTATGCAGATGTTGTTACGACAACCACACATAAGACACTGCGCGGACCGAGAGGCGGTCTGATTCTGGCAAATAAGGAAGCAGCTGAGAAGTTCAACTTCAACAAGGCGATCTTCCCGGGAACCCAGGGCGGTCCGTTAGAGCACATCATCGCTGGCAAGGCAGTCTGCTTCGGCGAGGCGCTGAAGCCAGAATTTAAAGAGTATCAGCTTCAGGTAAAGAAGAATGCAGCAGCGCTGGCAGCCGCACTTCAGAAGCAGGGATTCAAGATTCTGACCGGCGGAACCGATAACCACCTGATGTTAGTTGATCTGCGCGGCATGGATATTTCCGGTAAAGAGCTGCAGAACCGCTGCGATGAAGTATACATTACCCTGAACAAAAATACCGTTCCAAACGACCCGAGAAGCCCGTTTGTTACTTCTGGCGTCCGCATCGGTACTCCGGCTGTTACCACCCGTGGACTGAAAGAAGAGGACATGGAAGTGATTGCAGAGTGCATCTGGCTGGCAGCTACCGACTTCGAGAACAAGGCAGATTACATCCGTGCGGAAGTGACGAAACTGTGTGAGAAGTATCCGTTATATAAATAAGTAGAGAAGAATATGGAGCGAAAAATTTGCCAGTCTATAGATTCAGAAAAATGCTGGAAAATTAATGCACATATAACAATAAGAAAAAGGCTGTATTGCCTGCCGCATGGAAGCGCGCGGTAGGTGATACAGCCTTTTCTATTCCAACCATTTTTCCTAGAAATTAAGTTTTTGTCCAATTCCTTTTTCCAATGCTTTTTCATAGATAAGCTGTGCCGTCCGCACATCAAAGAGTCCCATGCCGACTGATTTAAAGCAGCGGGTCTCGTTCTGCTCATGCGGATGTCCCTGCTTGGTATCTTCGATCAGATCCTCGATAAAGTGGACGCGCTTCTGTGTCAGAACGCCCTTTTCCAGCGGAATTTTCAGATCGCCGCTCTCCTCGCAGGCATACGGAAGCTCGGTGTACGCGTTCTTGACGAGTTTCCACACCGCATCCGGCAGTTCGCGCCGTTCCGGACGCCAGGAGCCGATGGCAACAAAGCATTTGCCGCGAAGCAGCTCTTCATCATCCGGGTAGACCGGATCGACCGCCTGGGTGGCGGAGATCAGGACGCGGCTGTGCTCAGCCAGTTCACGGGTATCCGCGCAGGTATGAATCTGGATGTCGTTTTTTCCAAACGATGCCAGACGCGCCGATAAGCGCTCGATAAAGCCGGAAAGATCCTTAGCGTATGCGTCATACAGATAAATATCTGTGATCGGGCGCACCTCGCAGGCATAGAGAAGCTGGTGTAGTCCCTGCATACCGCAGCCAACCAAACCAACTGAGGCAGCATCCTCTGGAGCCAGATAGCGCAGTGCGACACCGCCGACCGCACCGGTCCGCATTGCGGTCAGGACACTTCCGTTCATAATCGCCTTCGGCAGACCGGTCTTTGCGTTATTTAAAATCATAAGTCCGTTCAGATACGGAATTCCCAGAGAGGAATTGTCCGGAAATTCGGATAACATCTTTGTACCGATGACGGAATCCAGAAAACACGGCATATAGAGCATCATATTTTTATCACGCTGTGCGATAAAACGATCCGGCATCTTATAATTGCCGCTTTTGTGAATCGCATACGCATCTTCGATCGCGTCCATGACATCCTCTAAGGTGACGGACTGCCACATTTCTTGTTCGCTGAGAAATAACATATCAAAACCTCCTGAATATTTATGAATGAAATAAAACATATATACTAAAAATAGATTTATCACAAATCAAATGTGGTTTGTATAGCTGGATTGTAGCAGTTTCACGTTTCATTGTCAAGATGAAAACAGAATAAACCGGCAATCTCTGGATGCGGCGTCTGTAGGACTCCAGAACATCACAGGACTTGCCTGCGATCCGGTCGGAAACCGTGTTGAATGGCCATGTCTCGGCAAAAATATCATGGGAGGAAGCAATGCGCTCGCCAGCGCCAATATGATTCTGGCAGGCTACGACAAGGTGATCCCGCTGGATGAGACAATCGGCGCGATCTATGAGATCGGTCTGTCGCTGCCGCTGGAACTGCGTTGTACCTTTGGTGGTCTGGGTAAGACAAAGACTGCTCGGAAGATTCTGAAGCGGTCCGACGCGCATTTAGGTGTAATTCGAAACATCGTGAAAGGACAGTTACAGTTTGTGTAAGGTGCGTACTGTAACGTGGCATATCTTTTTAAGATCTGAAATAAAAATTGATTAAATAACTCTATAGAGATATAATATTAATAAAAATATCTCTATAGAGTTATTTTCATTAAAACGAATCTATTTTTTATATACCCCATGTTTCTACTTGTTCCCATAATAGATAAGGAGGTTGCCTCAGAATGAGAAAAATTTTATATCACGGTTCCTTGGAAATTATTTCTACTCCTATGTATGGTCAGGGAAAGGTCTATAATGACTACGGACAGGGCTTTTATTGTACGGAGAGTCTGGAGCTGGCGAAGGAGTGGTCGTGCGCCGAGCGGGAGGACGGCTATGTGAATCAGTATGAAATGGATGAAACCGGTCTTTTGATTTTAAATTTGATGGAGAAGCACTACAGCGTTCTTCATTGGCTGGCGATTTTGATGAAATACCGGAAAATCCGCCTTTCTTCGGCGGTCATGAAACGGGGAAGAGAGTGGCTGCTGGAACATTTCCTCCCGGATGTGGACGGATATGATGTGGTGATTGGGTACCGGGCGGATGATTCGTATTTTTCATTTGCAAGGGCGTTTGTAAATAATGAAATATCGTTAGAGCAGCTTTCGTATGCGATGCGGCTGGGAAAATTGGGAGAGCAGTATGTATTAAAGAGCCAGAAGGCATTTCAGGCGATACACTTTCTTTCTTATGAAGGAGTAGATTCAGTGGAATATTATGTAAAACGAAGAGCCAGGGATGAGCAAGCTAGAAATTCATACCGGAAAAAGGTGGAAGAGGATGATATCGACGGTATTTATATGCGGGATTTGATTCGAGGGGAGGTGTCGGCTGAGGATGAGCGCTTATGGGATTGAATATCTGGATGATGCGATGAGAAATCTGGGGGAAATGACAGATTATGCGGTCAATGCCTGTGGGATGGATCTGGAAGATTTTTGGAAATTGTTTCTTACAACCGGGTATGCAGAAAAATTTGGGGAAGGTGTACCAAGAGTAGTGAGCGGCTTTTCTGGAACGGAGCTTGCGGAGGAAGTGCTTCGAAAAGCGGGAAAAAAGGACGAACTGCCGGAACCGCAGGTAGAATTTACCTGTTCCAGAGAGTATTGGAGTGGCTGGATACTGGCGTATTATCAGTGGTACAGTGAGAAGAAATTTAAGGAAATTGAAGCAGGGCTTCCGGTCCGGGAGGTTGTGGAAATGTATCCGGCACTTCATGAAGCTCCGGAGGATAAATTTGTTGAGGCGGCAGACAGAATCATTCGAAGAAAAGAGCAGGGAAAAAACGCGTTGCGGCGGATCCGGAAGATGGCGGGATATACCCAAAAGGATCTTTCAGAGCAATCGGGGGTTACGCTGCGGAGTATTCAGCAGTATGAACAGGGAAAAAAGAAGATTCAAAAAGCATCCGCAGAAACCGTGCGTGCGCTTGCACGGTCACTGGGATGCCAGATGGAAGATTTGCTGTAATTGCGAAGGGATTGGACAGTTTCAATTTGCTATAGCGCCGTCGCCTTCGGCAGACTGAAAATAAATTCCGTCCCCACGCCCTCGGTGCTGACAACGTCGATATTTTCCCCATGTGCCTGAATAATCTCTTTGACAATCGCAAGCCCCAGTCCGGTCCCCTTTTTATCTTTTCCGCGCGATAAGTCGGTCTTGTAGAAACGTTCAAAGATTTTCTTCTGGCTGTCCTTCGGGATGCCGATGCCGGTGTCTTTGACGGAAATGAAGATTTTTTCATACCGGATGGAGGTCTGGATGTAAATGATCGAATCCTCGTGGCTGAATTTGATCGCGTTGTCGATCAGGTTGTAGAGAACCTGCTGGATTTTTCCGAGATCGGCGTAGACCATCTGGATGCTATCCGCAAAGGTCAGGTCAAACGTGATGCCTTTTGCGCTGCACGTGCCCTCGAAGGTTGCGGCGGTATCCTTGATCGTCCGGTTGATATCGAAATTTGTCCGGGTTAAGTAGCCTTTGCTGTCCAGGGAGTTGAGTGTTAGCATGCCTTGGGTCAGCTTGTTGAGGCGTTCGGTTTCGGAAATAACGATGTGCAGGTATTTGTGATAGAGTTCCTGCGGGATTGTGCCATCGAGAATTGCCTCGAGATAGCCTTTGATGGAAGTCAGAGGCGAGCGGAAATCGTGCGATACGTTCGCGATGAAATTGTGCTGGTACTGTTCCATTTCATTTAACTCGCTGGACATATAGTTTAATGTGCTGGCGAGATAGCCGATCTCGTCGTGGGTGGTAATCGGGATATTGTGTGCCAGGTTTCCGGCTGCATATTCATTGGCTGCGACCGTAATCTTTTTGAGCGGGAAATAGACCACTTTTGTAAAAACAAGAAGCACCACCAGGGATAGGAAGAACAGGATGATCGATGTTATGTAAATAATATTCAGAAATCCGTTCTGTTCCGCCTCAATGTTCTGGATTGGCATATGAATCACGATGTAGCCGTAGGTCTTCATATTGCCTGTGATAGGGGCGGAAACGGAGAGTACCTTGCTGTCAAACAGGTTGTAATACTGTCCGATGGAATAGAGCCGGTTGCCCTGTGCGGTCGGGTCGAAATCGTCGATTGCGATGCCGGTACGACTGTCGCTGCTGTCCGCAACGATGGTGCCCTCATGGTTCAGGATCCAGATATCCGACTGCAGATAGGCGGAAACCGCCTCGATCTGTGGATATGCCGAGTCGAGATTGATGGTTTTTCCCTCGTAGGCTTTGCTGCACCGATCGGCAATCATGGTCGCCTCGTCATACAGAACCTCCGATTCGCGTTCCACCAGATGGTGGTAGGTCATCTCAGATGAGATGGTCGCGATCGTGATGAATCCAAGCAGACCGAAGATGAGATAGCCGATCAGCAGTTTATAATAAAGAGAATGTGTGTAGTGGTTTGATTTCATGGTAATCCTCCGGTTACCTCTTCACGTAACAGTTCAGTTCCTTTACTAACAGTTACCGTTTTACCTCAAATTTATATCCAATACCCCAGACGGTCGTCAGCGCCCACTTGTCGTTGGCCTTGATTT
>OGYK01002580.1_pt1 | contig 11580 bp, 9 predicted proteins | sample 1576501 | NCBI WGS metagenome assembly OGYK01 (sample SAMEA3541530, study PRJEB24748) | human gut metagenome | biome: human gut; feature: human-associated habitat; material: faeces | place: China | collected 2012
GCTTGTTGGAGGAAGCGTTCTTGCTCCACGGGTTGCAGAAGTTGATGTAGATGCGCTGCACGGTATCCGCCGGGCTGAACACGCCGGAAAGCCGCTCGATATCCAGCGAGGCGATCTTGACATTATCCGGCGGCAGCTGAGCGGCGGCGTAAGCGGCTTCCACCTTGCGCTTGGCCAAAATCAGGACCTTATCCGTGATATCAATGCCAAGGTAGTTGATATCAGGGTGCAGGGGGGCCAGCTGGCTCAAAAAGCCGCCCTTGCCGCAGCCAAGCTCCAGGTGCAGGGGCTGCTCCGGCCGGGCATACAGCTCATGCCAGTGCCCGGCATGGGTCAGCGGTTCGTGAATATGGAAATCGCAGGCCAGCAGTTCCGGTCTGGCATAGGGCTTAAAACGCATACGCATACAACAATACCTCACTCATGATAATTCACTAAAAAATTCTGGACATCGGCAAAATCAGTGCAGGCAAGGCTGCCCTGGCAAAAGCCGGGCTTGCCGCCGCCCCGCCCGCCGAACGCTTCATTCAGCGCCTTGCACACCGGGCGCACATCCCCGCCGGGCAGGCAGAGCGCATAGGCGAGGCCCTGCCCGCCGGAGGCCAGCACCGCCGTCAGCGCGTTGGTGCGGGCCGATACCGCCAAACAGATCCGCCGCAGTCCGTCGCCGTCCGCACCGTCACAGTGCAGCACAGCAGGCTGGCCGGGCACGGCGGCTTGGGCCAGTGCTTCGGACAATGCGTTCTGCATGGCGGCAAGGCGCTGCTTGAGGGCAGCTTCCGCCGTTTGCAGGTTTTGCACGGCGGGCAGCAGGCGACCGGGGGCGGAGCTTAACAGGGTGCCCACCGCGGCGGCATCCTGCCAGGCGGCAGCAATGGACTGATGCGCACGCTCCCCGCACACAACCGCCAGCCGGGTGCCGCCCTTGTAGCTTTGGGCGCTCAAAATTTTGATGGCCCCCACCTGGCCGGTGGTGGAAGCATGGGTGCCGCAGCAGGCGCACAGGTCGGCCCCGCCGGCATCTACCAGCCGCACCGCACCGTCAATTTCCTTTTTGCTGCGGTAGGTCAGTTTTGCAAGGTCTTCCGGCGCGGGGTACCAGCAGCGCACCGGGGCGTCCGCACGGATCACCGCGTTGGCCTGGGCTTCTGCTTCGGCCAGCTGGCCGGCGGTCAGCGGAACGCTCATATCCATCCGCACCGCGGGGGAACCGATGTGAAAGCCCACATTCTCCGCCCCAAACAGGTGGTGCAAAGTGCCGCTTAAAATGTGTTCACCGGTGTGCTGCTCCATATGGTCGCGACGGCGCGCCCAATCAATGCGGCCTTCCACCGTCTGCCCAACCGACAGCGCTGCGCTGACAGTGTGGGTGATCACGCCGCCATGCTCCTGCACATCCGTTACAAGGGCGGTGCCCAGCGCACCGGTATCGCAGGGCTGGCCGCCGCCCTCCGGGTAAAAGGCGGTCCGGTCCAGCTGCACGGCAAACTGTTCCCCGGCCGGGGTGCAGACAAGCACCGTGGCGGTAAAAGTTTGAACATATGGGTCTGTTTCGTATAGTTTTGCCGTTGCGGGCATGCAAGGTCATCCCCCTTTCGGAATATTTTTACATTATAGCATAAAACGGCAGTGGAAAAAACAGTTCAAATCCGTTATAATAAAAATCAGCTATAATTCCGGCGGCTCCCCGGCAAGGTGGGAGCCGGAAAGGGGGCGGGAACCATATGAAAAAACGAATTTCAGCACTGGTTTTGAGCAGCTGCCTGCTGGCGGGCTGCGCGGGCCAAGGGGCGGCTGCTACCGGCGAAACCGCAGCACCCAGCCAGGCCGTGCCCACTGCGGCACCCCAAAGCCTGACGGTGAACGGCCTGCTGGACACCAGCGCTGCTGTTGGCGCGCTGGAGCTGTATGCCCAGGCGCAGAATGTGACGCTGCAAAACAGCTTTGAGACCGAAACGGCGGACCTGGTCATTCTGGATGCCCCGCCGCAGGATGATGGAACCTGGAAGAATCTGGCGGAGAACGAGCTGCTGGCCGCCGCCGCGCAGCGTGCCGGACTGGATACGGAAAGCACCGTCACCGCCCTGCCGGTGGGCCAGAGCCTGTATGCCTATTGGGCGGATAACCGTGTGCTGACCGAGCTTTTGCAGAGCGATGCCGCGCTGGACGACCTGCGCGCTGCGACCTGGGAGGAATGGTTCGATTTCGTAACAGCTGTGACCCATTGGTGCGCGGAACCCGGCGCTGTGCAGGTAACGCTGAACGGCAATGTTTACACCCTGCCCGCTGAGCGGCGGGAGACACTGGCAAACCTGAACGGCGTGTTTGCCGCCCAGGGACCGGAGGTTAGCGGCAGCAGCGGGGATGGCGGCGTGGCGGAAAACACCCCTGCGCTGTACACCACCGCCCTGCTGGCGGCGGGGGAGCCGCTGACCGAAGAAAACCTGACCGGTCCGCTGAACGCGCTGGAGCAGGAGCTGCGGCTGGAAGATGCCAACAGCGCCTGGCAGGCCGGCATTGCAGACCAGTGGACCAGCAAGGATCTGTTCCAGCAGGGCAATGCCCTGTTCTACCGCGGCTACCTGGCCGACCTGGTCAGTGACAGCGGCGCAGCGTTGAGCAGCGCCCAGAAAGACGCGCTGGTGTGGCTGCCCATCAAAAATAACCTGACCGAAGCCGACATTGCCAACCAGCGGTTCAACCTGGCCGGGCTGATGAATTACCCCATTTTGGCCAACCGTGCCTGGCTGGCTATCCCGGCGGATGCCGATGAGGAGAGCGCCCGCGCCGCAGCCGCCGCTATTTTGTGGCTGTACACCAGCAAGGCGGGGGAGAGCGCGTTGATCGACACCCTGGACCTGATCACCCCCTGGGGTACCGGCAGCAACCAGAACGCCGCCGCGGCCATGCAGGCGGCGCAGGTGACAGCCGGTATTCTGCCTGGCGCAGCGCTGGACCAAACCCAGGCCGCCGCATTGCAGCAGGCCCAGCGCGGGCTGTATTATGAAGCGGACGGCATTACCCTGCGGGATGGCCTGTGGGATGAAGATGCCGCCGCTGCCTGGCGCAGCGCCGTGATGGCGGCCCTTGGCGCAGAAAGCGCCGAAGCAGACGATAACTGATGCCCCGGGGTGTACCTGAAAAACAGGCGCACCCTAGATGGGCTTTGCGGAATACAAAAGGTTTTAAGGAGAAGAGAAAAAATGAAGAAGCGTTGCAGTGGTATCCTGATGCCGGTTTCCAGCCTGCCGGGCGGGTATGGCATTGGCTCCATGGGCCAGGCTGCCAGAGATTTTGTGGATTTTCTGGCGCTGGCCGGACAGAGCGTGTGGCAGATCCTGCCCGTTGGCCCGACTTCGTATGGCGACAGCCCGTACCAGAGCTGCTCGGCTTTTGCGGGCAACCCGTATTTTATTGACCTGGATCAGCTGGCTGCGGATGGCCTGCTGAAGCCGGAGGATTACGCCAAAGAAAATTGGGGCACCAACCCCAATTACTGTGACTATGCCCTGCTGTACCAAAAGCGCTACAAGGTGCTGCGCAAGGCATACGCCGCATTTTTACAGCAGCGCCCGGTGCCGGGGTACGATACCCCCTACAGCGATGACTGGTACCGTTTTACCTTTTTAAGCGATGCCTGGCTGCCGGATTACTGCCTGTACATGGCAATCAAAGAAGAAAACAAGATGTGCGACTGGCAGACCTGGCCTGCCCCGCTGCGCCTGCGCGACCCCAAGGCGCTGGAAGAGTTCCGCACCGGCCATGCCGATGAACTGGGCTTCTGGGCCTTTGTGCAGTATGAGTTCGCCAAGCAGTGGCAGGCCCTGAAAGCATATGCCAACGGCAAGGGCATCAAGATCATGGGCGATATTCCCATCTATGTGGCGGCGGATTCTGCCGATGCGTGGGCAGGCCGTGAGCTGTTTGAGATGGACAGCGAGGGCCACCCCCGCCGCGTGGCTGGCTGCCCGCCGGACTATTTTGCCGAGGATGGTCAGCTGTGGGGCAACCCGCTGTATGACTGGGCCTACCACAAGCGTACCAACTATGCCTGGTGGGTGCGCCGCGTGCGCCATGCGCTGAGCATTTATGATATCCTGCGTATTGACCACTTCCGCGGCTTTGATACCTATTGGGCTATCCCGGCGGGGGACGAAAACGCCCGCGGCGGCAAGTGGGAACAGGGCCCCGGCATGGACCTGTTCCGCGCTCTGCGCACCGCTCTGGGTGACCTGCCCATTGTGGCCGAGGATCTGGGCGAAATTTTTGATTCCGTCCGTGTGCTGCTGGCGGAAAGCGGATTCCCCGGCATGAAGGTGCTGCAGTTCAGTCTGAATGGCACCGATAGCGTGGATCTGCCGCATAACTACCCGGCCCACTGCGTAGCTTACCCCGGCACCCATGACAATAACACCCTGCGCGGCTGGCTGGAAAACGAAACCACCCCCGCCCAGCGCAAACAGGCCAAGGCATATTTTGCCCTGACCGAGCAGGAGGGCGAGATCACCGGCCTGCTGCGCGGTGTGCTGGCAAGCCCGGCGGAGCTGGCTATTGTGACGATGGCCGACTGGCTGGAAAAAGGCAGCGAAGCCCGCATGAACACCCCCGGCAACCCGGTGGGTAACTGGCAGTGGCGCGTTGCCGCTAAGGACCTGACCCCCGCGCTGGCGCGGAAGATCCACGAGATGAGCGCACGGTATTTCCGCGCGGAACCCCTGCTGGAAGCGGAACCGAAAAAGGAAAAAGCGCCCGCCCCGCAGCCCAAGGCCAAGGCGGCTGACGAAAAAGAGGAAAAAACGACAGCACCGGCGAAAAAAGCAGCAAAAAGTGCAAAGTGATTTTTTGAACAGTAATACTTTTATTATTAAACAATTCTTTGTGTAATGCGGGTATGGGAAAAACATGCACGGTATGGTAAAATATACTAAGATTTTATGTCAAGTTGTAGCATTACAACATTAGGACAACATAGAGAACCGAAAAACGCTTTGTTGGATCTTGTATGTTTTACATGGAGGAAGACACGTCATGCAGGAATTTACTCTGGAACAAATTGGCATGCAGGTTACCGCATTGCAGAGTTTTTTTGACCAGGTTACTTTGATCGACCCGCTGGCCCAGGCCGAGGTGGACCCCGCCACCCTGCAGGCCACCGGCCATGCCGATGCTGTGCCTGTGCTGAATGCAGATGGCCGTGGCTGGCAGCCGATTTTGGGTGAGGATACCGGTTTTGTGTTTTACCAGAACATCCAGGTGGAGCACCGCCCGTTTGTGCTGGCTGCCACCTATTTCCTTACGGCAGATCTGCCCGCCAATGACCGCGAGGCAAACGCCCTGCTGCGCCTGCTGGGCCAGTACCGCGAGGAGATGCGCCGCGATTATGTGACCGGTGTATATAACCGTGCGTTCCTGGATTCCGCTTACCGCAAAAAAGTGGCGGCTGCTGCCTGCGCAGGCAAGCCGGTCAGCGTGGTTGCTGCCCGCGTGAACGAGTATTGGAACCTGCTGCGCGAGGAAGGCACTCACGCAGCAGATTGCTGCCTGAATACCGCAGCCGGTATTTTGCAGCTGGCTGCCGGGCCGGACCAGCAGAACGCTGTTGTCCGCCTGGAAGACGGCATTTTCCTGGTGGTGAGCGTTGGCACCCCGGCGGCAAAACTGCAGGCTGCGCTGCATGAAGCGCTGGGCGAATCCCGCCGCACGTTCGGCATCACCCTGTCCCGACGCGGCGAATTTACCGTGTCGCTCAGCTCTGCCGATTGGGGCGAAGCCGGCAGCTGGGACCTGATGGTGGCCCTGGCCGAGCAGCGCCTTTCCGGCTGCTGAAGAAGCTGAAACAAAAGAATAAATCCCCCTTGTGGAGCCATACTAGCTTTGGGAACATTCCCAAAGGAAAAGGCTGTACACAAGGGGGATTTTTTATGCCGGAAAACCAGAATATGCAAAAAACCAGTGATAACGAAGCCATGCTGCAGGAGATCGTGCAGAACACCGAGATGGGCAAAAACACCCTGGATGAGCTGATGGGGCTGACGTATGACCAGAAGCTGAAAGACGAGATGATGCGCCAGAAAAACGAGTACCGCCGCCTGAACCAGCAGGCCCACACGGCGCTGGATGCCATCGGCGCACAGGCCAAGGGTCAAAGCGCCGCCGCACGCATGAGTGTGAGCATGGGCATCCGCACCCGCACCATGCTGGACAAAAGCACCCGCAACCTTGCCACCATGCTGGCGGAGGGCAGCGGCCAGGGCGTGCTGGACTGCAAGCGCGCCGAAACCGACTACCCCCAGGCCAGCCCCGGCGCCCACAAGTTGATGGAAGAACTGTGCGCGTTCCAGACCGGGGCGGAGCAGGCGTGGAGGGAATTTGTGTGAGCAATTAGAAATCAGGAATTGGAGGCGGGGAGGGGCGGCAGCAGTACAGTTTATAATATGCGATGATATTATAAATATCGGTAGGACGGGGTCGCCTGACCCCGCCGAGGGGGCAACGAACTGACAAAATTATTTGTAGGGTACGACGCCCCTAATGGGCGTAAAAATCATTGCACATTGGGCAATAAACGCATATCTCACCCATAGGGGCGCACATTGTGCGCCTGCGGACGTTTGCCTTATTGCCGGATGGCGAAATATTAGGTAAGGCCCATCGTCCCTACAGATGAACCAAACGAACCTACAAATAAAATAGCCGCAGCGGTGGGGGAATGATTCCCTGCCGCTGCGGCTGTTTTCGATTTATCCTATAATTTATTCTATATTCTATTATAATTAAAGTTTTTTCGCCGAAGCCTTTTTTTCAAAAAAACTGGAAAATCTCCGTAATCGCTACCAGATCGTATCTTTCGTCGGCTGTTCTTTGATCAGGCCGGTGCGGTAGGCGGAGATGAGGCGGTGGAGGTCGGCCACCTGGGCGTGCAGATTGGCGCCCTCGTCCACATGTTCCACCAGAACGCGGTCGGTGTGGTTATCGTCCACCACATCCACGCGGGACAAAATATCCAGGTTTTCCTGCACTGCTTTGGCGGTGTTTTCAAATGGCTGGTGGGTGCGCAGGCTCATGCCGTGGCTGGAATACACCAGCGTGTACCCCGCAATACCGGTGCGCTCGTGGTAAGCGCGGCAGAACCCGCCGTCAATCACCAACAAGCGCCCGCCGCCCTTGATGGGGCTTTCGCCGGCTTTTTCCCGCACGGGTACATGGCCGTTCACAATGTGGCAGTTGGCCGTTAAGCCAAACTCCGCCAGGATGCGGCAGCAGATGGCCGCATCATCGTACCAGGTATAGTAGGGATCCTTGATCTCCTTGTGGGTTTCTGGGTCCTCAATGTACAGCCGTTCAAAGGTGGTCATGGCGCTGCGGCCAAACAGCGGGGAGAGCTTGCCGCACCACAAGTACCACAAAAAGTCCTGCCCGCTCTGCCGCTCCGGCGAGCCCTCCGGCGCAAAATAGCCCAGACGGGCGCGCAGATCACAGTAATCCAGCAGCGCGCGGCCCCGCAGGGAATGGCCCTCAAACGTTTCGGCGGCAAATTCGCCCTCGTCCGTCAGGGGCACCGCACCGTGGTACAGCAGGCAGCCGTTCTCAATGTGGTATACGCTGCCCTTGGCATACAGGAAGGCAACGTGCTTTTGCAGCTTTTCGCTGTGGCGGAAGGATGCCACCAGCTTGTCCAGCACAAACTTTTCGTCGGCATTCAGGCGGGCCGGGTTCTCTGGATCTACCGTGGGGAAGCTGCGGTCCCGCAGGGGATAGATCTTGCCAAAATAATCCACCGTTCCGGCTTCGTAATCAATGCGGCGCAAAAAATCCCGCCCCTGCATCTTGAAATCCGGGTTGCGGTCGATCACTTCGCACTCCAGCTTCAGCATCAGGATGGTGATGGCCTTGTGCATGACAGCACAGCGGTGCAGCATTCCGTCCGTGTAGGGGCCGCGGGTGGCGTCGGTGTGCGGCATCCAAATGGTCAGATCCTCATTGCCGTAATACTGCTCCGCCATGCGCAGCAGGTGGCGCAGATTGATGCCGTAAAAATCTTCAATCATGCCGTGGTTGTGGTAGGCAAGGGTGGTTTTCAGCACCGTGCAGCAGCACAGCGCGCTGCCAGCGGCGGCACCCATCCACACAACGTCGTGGTTGCCCCATTGGAAATCCACGTTGTGGTGGGTCATCAGTCGGTCCAGGATCAGGTCCGGGCGGGGGCCGCGGTCAAACAGGTCACCAATAATGTGCAGCTTGTCCACCGCAAGGCGCTTGATCAGCTCACACAGGCGGATGATGAAAGCGTCCGCGCGGTCATTGGCGATAATGCTGCCCACGATCTGGCCATAGTAGAGGGTTTTGTTGTGGTCCTCAAAGTGGGCGTGCAGAAGCTCGTCAATGATATGCCCACAGCCCTGCGGCAGGCAGGAACGCACATATTCCCGTGTGTGCTTGGACGAAACAAAGCGGCATACATCGATCAGGCGCAGCAGCGTCTGGCGGTACCAGGCTTCCAGCTCAAAGCGTTCCGGGTAGCGGGCCTTGAGCAGGGGCAGCTTGCGCGCCGGGTAGTAGATCAGGGTGGCAAGCTCGGCACGGATGACCTTGGGCACGTTTTCACCCAGGACAAGATCAACTTTTTCGCGGATAACACCGGAAGCGGAGTTCAGCAGGTGGATAAAAGCCTCGTCTTCGCCGTGCAGGTCACTGATATAATGCTCGGTGCCCTTGGGCAGCTTGGCGGTGGCTTCCAGGCTGATAACGGCGCTGGCAGCCGCGGCCTGGGTGGGATAATCCCGTGCCAGCAGCGAAAGATACTTTAACTCTGCCACGCTGGTGGTGGGGATAGCAGTGGAATTGGAACCCATGGAACAGTATTCTCTCCTTTTTGAAGGGCTTGAATCAAAGCACGTAATTGTATTATTGTTGCAAAAATTGGTACTTTTATTGTACGCTGCCCCATGCGGTGCGTCAATCGGAAAAGTGCCGAAAAACCTTGTGCTGCATCCGTTATATTTGACTATTTGATAATCCTTGCCCTACAAAATGGCAGGGCTTGCCGGGGGAGGATGACATTGTAATGGATAAAATACAGAAAACTGGCGCACCATGCAAACAAAAACAGAGATAACGCGGTTGTGTCTGTACCCGCCCAAGCGCAACCCGGAACCCATATAGTCAATGAATGAGGAGATGCAGGATGAAAGTAAGATTGTGGCAAACAATGTTTTCAATAGAAGAGAGGAAAAATTGGCATAAATACACCGCCCTGCTCAAAAGTAATTGACTTTTTGCGTGGGGAACGGTATGATACGGTTGTAATCAAAAAGAAAGCATCTTTTGTGAGAACGCCGTTACTGACGCCGTTCTCATTTTCTTTTTATAAGTAAAAAGCAGCCTGTGGAATGAGAAATCATTTTACGGGCTATTTTCCTTATACGGGCATTGCCTCTTGCAGTTCCCGCTTATACTTGTAATATGTATTCCGTGCAATGCCAATAAGCTTAATGCAATCTGCATCGCTGAGTGTGCCGTCAAAATCTTTGCTGTATTTTTTGATCCAGCATTTTCGCGGCGGCAAGCTGCACTTTGTCATACAGACAGCAGACGGCCTTACATTTGGTGAGCATAATTTTTGTACAGCGCTCTTTTTGGACTTGTTTTCGCATTTCCTTGACGCTCCTTGTTGTAAATTTGGGGCGTCCGTTCACCGAAGAAAAAGGAAAATCACCTGTGCCCTTTTGGGGCAAACTTCCGTTCCACATTTTCCAAATATAGAACTGAAAAGAGCGAAATTTGGAAAAAGTGGAATTTCAGTGTGCCTTTTGGAAAATCTTGAATTTTTGCTTGCCTCATGGATTTATCGTTGCGATGGCGTAAAGTGCTACTAAGAGGCAAAGACGGATTCCACATTTTCCGATTTTGCATTGACCGTACTATATGCGCGGGCACCCGAAAAAATCCAGAAAGGCGCAGAGAAAATCAAGACAGCGCATAGGAGCTCGCTCCACTCCGTTCCGCTCGCAATCCGCCTAATCTCCAAGCCAACTCCAAGAACATTCCAAGTCCACACCAAGCAAAATCAACGCATTATCTCATGTTTTCCCGCATGGGACAGAATGAGAGAGGATTGGAAACAAAAAAGAAAGCAGGTCCCGGAGCCGGATGGCGGAGGGGCCTGCGTGTGGATTCTTAACTTGTCTCTTTGTTCTTCGGTGAACGCCCTGTATCAAAGTCGTTACTTCAATGCTGCGGGTTGATGATGGTGCGCCAGTCGAGGTCACCGTGTTCCAGACCGTGGATCAGGACTTCGGCGGTGGCGATGTTGGTGGCAACAGGAATGTTGTGGACATCGCAGATGCGCAGCAGGTTCATCTCATTGGGCTCATTGGGCTTGGCGCTGATGGGGTCGCGGAAGAAGAGCAGCATGTCCACCTCTTCACAGGCGATGCGCGCTACGATCTGCTCGGCGCCGCCATGGCCGCCGGGGAGAAATTTTGTGACCTTCAGCCCGGCGTTCTCTTCGACCAGACGGCCGGTGGTGCCGGTCGCCAGCAGACGGTGCTGTTCCAGAATATGGCGGTAAGCCATACAGAACTGCACCATCAATTCCTTTTTGGCGTCATGAGCTATCAATGCGATCGTCATAAAAATGCCACCATCCTTCGCAGCAGAATTGTTCATCAAAAGGTCAGGGGTACGCGCTGCCCGCACAGCCGTTTTGCCATTGCCTGTGCGGCAATGACAGCGGGATCCCCGGCGGGCGGTATCGTGCCGTTGGCACCGGCCAGCTGCAGCGTGCGGCTTTCGGGAATGACTGCCAGCAGCTGGGCACCCACGGTGTCGATACATTCATCCAGATCGGCTACCGAGGCGTTTTTCCCGAAGCTCTCCCGCCGGACACGGTTCATGACCAGCCGCACAGCACTCTGCGGGCGGGTCCCGGCCAACAGGCGGTCCGCCACGATCTTGCCGTCACGCAGGGCCACGGCATCGGGGGTCAGTACCAGCAGGGCCTTATCCGCCACGGCGGCGGCCGCTGTAAACGGCGCGCCCATGCCGGCGGCGGTGTCCAGAATTACATAATCAAAATAGGGGCGCATGGCAACGAGGAGCCGCCCCAGAGGTGCGGCCTCCACCGCGCCGCCCTCATAGGGGGCGCTGATGACCGACAGCCCCGGGTAGAGCGGGCTGGGCACCACAGCCTTGGCGCCCTCACACCGGCCGCAGAGGACATCCTCGATGTCGTACACCGTGCGGCCGTAGACGCCTGCGATAATGTCCACGCTGCGCAGACCCGAGTCCAGCTCGATCAGCAGGACCTTACGGCCCAGCCGTGCAAGGCAGGCACCCAGCAGCACAGAAACCGTACTTTTGCCGGTACCGCCCTTGCCGGAGCAGACCATGATACACTGTGCGTTCATGTCGGCTCCTCTCCACAGTTGCATTACACTATCCTATCTTATTTTAACACACTTCCGGCCGGACTGCAACTGGCTTTTTCGTAAAATATAACAGGTCTTTTTTGAAGAAAATCACGATGCGGGACACTTTTTGCTGCGGCCACAGCGGCAGGCCGCCCAACCGGGGCGCAGC
>OGYK01002587.1_pt1 | contig 11546 bp, 12 predicted proteins | sample 1576501 | NCBI WGS metagenome assembly OGYK01 (sample SAMEA3541530, study PRJEB24748) | human gut metagenome | biome: human gut; feature: human-associated habitat; material: faeces | place: China | collected 2012
TGAACTGTAATGCAAATAACAGATATAGTATCAAAAATTATTAAAACTGAAAAAATTCCAATTTATATGAGCGATTCAAAACTTTTTTCCTCTGTAACTTATCTAAAACCCAACTTAGATATACAAAGAGGTTTGTATTTGCCAAATTGTGATAGTTTAGAAGCATTAAAATATTGCAAAGCCAATATGCCAGATGGCTTCAGAAGAATAAAAGAGATGATATGTACAAAATGTGCGTTTGATGAAATTTCTTTTTGTGTATTCTCTATTCTTCATGAATGTGGACACTGGATTCAGTATAAAGATTTTATTGCTAAAGGACACAATGATTCTGAATTTATTTTCTGCTATGAATTGCAACGAGTTAAGCTTTATTCTGAAAGGGAGATTGAAAGTAAAAACTGTAGAAGTGAAGAAGATATTGTTACTTTAAATGAGAAATATGAAAAGCTTTATGCAGAACTACCTACGGAAAAATATGCCAATGATTTTGCACTAAACCATCTCTGCGAATCGATAAAAATGATTAAATAAGATGTGATTTATTATTGTCCAAAGCAAGATTAGTAATTTTACGTTTTAAATTTAATACTTATATTCACAAAGCAGTTAGTCTACATGATTGACTGCTTTTCTTATGTCCAAAGAAAGGAGTTTATATGAAAGTACGGAAAAAATCTAAAGGTAACAGGATTCGTGCCAGTGACAAATCACTGGTCTATCATTTCTGTATCGGCTGGTTGTTGCTCCTGTTCGTTGCGGTATTCCTGCTACTGAACCTGCGACAGCTCCTTGTTACCGACTGGAAAGATTTTAACCTGCTCCATGCCGGAATCACATGGACTGCCTACAATTCCATTACGGTTCTGATAGCGACTGGTGTTTGTGCATTGGTCGTTTTTCTCTACTACCGTTACGGATATGACCGTATCAAGCGGTTGTTACACCGACAAAAACTGGCTCGTATGGTGCTGGAAAATAAATGGTATGAAGCGGAAAACACCAAAGACAGCGGTTTTTTCACTGACCTGCAAAGCAGATCAAGAGAAAAAATCGTGTGGTTTCCGAAAATCTATTATCAGATGGACAATGGATTGTTGCATATTTTGTGTGAAATCACAATGGGAAAATATCAAGAACAGCTCCTGTCCTTAGAGGATAAGCTGGAATCGGGGCTGTACTGTGAACTTACTGACAAAACACTGCATGACGGATACATCGAATACACCCTGCTCTATGATATGATAGCGAACCGTATTTCGATTGATGAAGTGATTGCCGAAAATGGTGGTCTGCGGTTAATGAAAAATTTGGTGTGGGAATACGATTCACTTCCCCATGCCCTTATCTGCGGTGGTACAGGTGGTGGAAAGACATATTTTCTATTGACCATCATTGAAGCCCTGCTTAGAACCAATGCGGATTTATACATTCTTGACCCGAAGAACGCTGACCTTGCAGACTTGGGAACGGTCATGGGAAATGTCTACCACACGAAAGACGATATGATTGACTGCGTCAATGCCTTTTATGAGAGCATGGTCACACGCTCGGAAGAAATGAAACTGCACCCGAACTACCGTACAGGGGAAAACTATGCCTATCTGGGGCTTGCTCCACAGTTCCTTATCTTTGATGAATACGTGGCTTTCCTAGAAATGCTCACAACAAAAGAAAGCACCGCCCTGTTAAGCCAGCTAAAGAAAATTGTTATGCTCGGCAGACAGGCTGGATACTTTCTGATTGTAGCTTGCCAGCGTCCAGACGCAAAGTATTTCGGGGACGGTATCAGAGATAACTTTAACTTCCGTGTGGGGCTTGGTCGCATGAGTGAACTCGGCTACGGTATGCTCTTTGGAAGCGATGTAAAAAAGCAGTTTTTCCAGAAGCGAATCAAAGGGCGTGGATACTGTGATGTGGGAACAAGTGTCATATCAGAATTTTACACTCCCCTTGTACCCAAAGGCTATGATTTCTTAGGTACGATTAGGGAACTTACACACATAAGGCAGGACGGACAGGTGGCGTGCGAAGCGAAAGCCACAGGTACGGACTAGCCTTGCTGGTGTGGCGGTAGCCACGCCAGCATATATCAAGCCCCTCGGTATCTAACAGAGGGGCACAAATCACAAGGAAACATACACAAAAGTTACCGATTCTTGGCTAAAATCAAGCGTTTGGTAGCTTTTTTTACTGCTGTGACATCGGATAAAAAATGTCACAGTTTTTTCGTAAAGGGGGTATCGCACTGAATGATACAGAGTGGATACAGGATTTTGCAGACAAACGTTTGCAGTACGGTGTATCCCAGACGAAACTTGCGGTCATGGCTGGAATCAGCCGTGAACATTTAAGCCGTATCGAATCCGGCAAGGTGGCGGTCACAGAAGAAATGAAAGTGAAACTTTTGGAAGCTCTGGAAAAATTCAATCCAGAAGCACCGCTTACCATGCTGTTTGATTATGTGAGGATACGGTTTCCGACACTGGATATTGGACACATCATTAAGGACATCTTACAGCTCAATATCCAGTACATGATACATGAGGACTTCGGGCATTACAGTTATACAGAACACTACTACATCGGAGATATTTTCGTATATACTTCTCCCGATGAAGAAAAAGGTGTCCTGCTGGAACTGAAAGGAAAAGGCTGTCGCCAGTTTGAAAGTTATCTGCTGGCACAGGAACGGAGCTGGTATGACTTCCTTATGGACGCTCTGGTGGACGGCGGTGTGATGAAACGTCTTGACCTTGCCATCAATGACCATACGGGAATGTTAGATATTCCAGAACTGACCGAAAAATGCCGGAATGAGGAATGTGTATCGGTGTTCCGTTCCTTTAAGTCCTATGCTTCCGGCGAACTGGTCAAGCATGAGGAACAGGACAAGGCTGGTATGGGGTATACGCTTTATATCGGCTCATTGAAAAGTGAGGTGTACTTCTGTGTTTATGAAAAAAGCTATGAGCAGTACATCAAACTTGGGATTCCCATTGAGGAAGCACCGATAAAAAACAGATTTGAAATACGGTTAAAAAATGAACGTGCTTATTATGCTGTCCGTGACCTGCTGACTTACTATGACGCTGAACGGACGGCATTTTCTATTATCAACCGTTATGTACGCTTTGTGGATAAGGAAGCAGACAAGAAACGGAGCGACTGGAAATTATCTGTCCGCTGGGCGTGGTTCATCGGGGAAAACAGAGAGCCGTTAAAGCTCACGACCAAACCCGAACCCTACACACTGGACAGAACCCTACGCTGGATTCAACGGCAGGTTGACCCGACACTCAAAATGCTGGAAACAATCACAGCGAAAACAGGGATTGATTATCTGAAAGAAATCCGTAAATCCACGAAACTGACGGAAAAGCACTACAAGATAATCGAACAACAGACCACATCAACCGAAGATGTGATTTTAGAAAAGGAGAATTGAAAAATGCAACGATTATTATTTGACTTCCTGTTCTTCTCTTTAGGTGGAACAGTTGGCGTGATTGCCATGTGTATTTTACAGGCTGGCAGACAGTCTGACCGAAAAATGATGGAACTGAAAGGAGAAAAGAAAGCATGAATTTTGGACAGAACCTTTATAACTGGTTTTTAAGCAACGCACAGAGCCTTGTGCTGATGGCGATTGTTGTTATCGGTATCTACTTGGGATTCAAGCGTGAGTTTTCCAAACTTATCGGATTCTTGGTAGTTGCCTTAGTAGCCGTTGGTCTTGTATTCAATGCGTCCGGCGTAAAAGACGTATTGTTACAGTTATTCAATAAGATTATTGGAGCGTAAAGCCTATGGAAGAATGTAGCGTATTGATTGAAACGACCAAATCAGCAGAGGATAAAACCTCTCGCTGGTTTGATTTACCCATTGATTATGAGCTGTTCCGTGACCTGCTCGGTGTGGAAGCTGACAGCAAAGATTATCAAATCACAGATATGAAACTTCCTTTTGCTGGCGACATTGTAAGGACAACTTCTGTCAGACGATTAAACAAGCTGTACTTTGCTTACACGGATTTATCGCCAGAGGTTCAGCAGGCTTATAAAGAGTTGATTCCGTATTGTGGCGGTGTTGAGGATTTATTGCAGAAGTCGGAAGAATTTCTGTTTTATCCAGAATGCCACAACATCATGGACGTTGCCCGTTACCGCTTGGAGCATAACATTGAATTTTCTGCACTATCCGAAAAGGGAAAGAAATATTTTAATCTGGAAGCCTACGCCCATGAGTTGGAAGAAAAAGGACGTTATGCTCTCTGCAACAATGGTATGTTCAAACTTTGACAGGTGGTATTGCTTATGGCAGAAATGAAAGTATTTGTTATCAATCTTGATGAACAGGAAAAAGATACAGGCTGTGCATGGTTTACACTTCCCTGCAACATAGAAGCATTAAAACAATCCATTGGCTTACCGCCGGACAGTGACCGTTATCTTATCAGTGATTATGATTTTCCTTTTGAAATCCTGCAAGATACAGACCTCGACTTGCTAAATAATGTCTGCCTTGCAATTTCAGAGAGTGAAATCCCACCCGAAGATATACCTGCAATTCAAAGAGAATGGTTTTCAAACCTACAAGAGCTGGAAGCCGGACTTTGCAATATTACATACCATCGGAACTGTTCAGATATGGAAGAAACATCAGAACATTTCCTGTGTGTGCATGGCAGATTTTATGAATACAATGAGTGAAAGGAAGTAACCGTTTATGATTGATGATATGCAAGTCTATATAGCCAATCTTGGCAAGTACAATGAGGGAGAACTGGTCGGGGACTGGTTCTCTTTTCCGTTGGACGAAGAAGTGATTGCAGAACGTATCGGCTTAAATGCAGAGTACGAAGAATACGCAATCCATGATACGGACAACTTCCCGATGGAGATTAGCGAATACATTTCCATCGAAGAACTGAACCGTATCTATGAGCAGTTGGAAGAATTACCGGATTACCTGCTGGACGACTTGGACAGTTTTATATCCTGCTATGGAAGTCTGGAAGAACTGGTGGAACATAAGGACGACATCATTCTGTATTCCGGCTGTGAAACGATGACCGATTTAGCCTACTATCTGATTGATGAAGAACAGATACTCGGAGAAATCCCGTCCTCTTTACAGAACTATATCGACTATGAAGCCTACGGGCGTGACCTCGATATAGAGGGGACATTTATTGCAACAAACGCTGGTATCTGTGAGGTACTGCGTTAAGGGCTGGCAGATCAGCACCGCCACTGGTGCTACTGTCAGCTTTTCTCTTGGGGGCAGTCTGGGAAATCCGGCTGTCCCTGTTGTTATGAAAATGAAGAAAGGAGCATTTACAAGTGAAGAAAATCCGAAGTTATACAAGTATCTGGAACGTGGAAAAGGTACTGTATGCCATCAATGATGTAAACCTGCCATTCCCTGTGACCTTTACCCAGATTACATGGTTCGTGCTGACGGAATTTATCATCATTCTGTTTGCAGATGTACCGCCACTTTCCATGATTGAGGGAGCATTTTTAAAATATTTCGGGATTCCCGTTGCCCTTACATGGTTTATGTCACAGAAAACCTTTGACGGGAAAAAGCCATACAGTTACATCAAGACGATGGTTCTGTATGCCCTGCGTCCCAAAGTGACTTATGCCGGAAAAGCCGTGAACCTGCATAAGCAGAAATTTGAGGAAACTATCACGGCAGTAAGGAGTGTGACCTATGTTCCCGATTAAATATATCGACAATAACCTTGTCTGGAATAAGGACAATGAGGTGTTCGCCTACTATGAGCTGATACCGTACAATTATTCATTCTTATCCCCAGAACAGAAATACCTTGTGCATGACAGCTTCCGTCAGCTTATCGCACAGTCCCGTGAGGGAAAGATTCATGCGTTGCAGATTGCAACTGAAAGTTCAATCCGAAGCATACAGGAACAGTCAAAGAAGCTGGTAACTGGAAAGCTCCGTGAGGTAGCAATCCAAAAGATAGACGACCAGACCGAAGCCCTTGTATCCATGATAGGCGACAATCAAGTTGATTACCGTTTCTTTCTGGGATTCAAGCTCATGGTCACAGAGGACGAAGTCAATCTGAAGAACATCAAAAAATCGGTATTTCTGACATTCCGTGAGTTTTTGAATGAGGTAAGGCATACGCTGATGAACGACTTTGTTTCTATGAGCAATGATGAAATCAACCGTTATGCGAAGATGGAAAAACTGCTGGAAAACAAAATCTCCCGTAGATTCAAAATCCGCCGACTGGAAGCCAAAGACTTTGCGTATCTGATGGAACACCTCTACGACAGGGACGGGATAGCCTATGAAGATTATGTGTATCCTCTGCCAAAAAGAAAATTAAAAAGGGAAACACTGATTAAGTATTATGACCTTATCCGTCCTACCCGTTGCGTGGTGGAAGAAAGCCAGCGATATTTGCGTCTGGAACATGAGGACAGCGAAAGTTATGTGTCCTACTTTACGGTCAATGCCATTGTCGGGGAGCTGGACTTCCCATCATCGGAAATCTTTTATTTCCAGCAACAGCAGTTCACATTCCCTGTGGACACTTCCATGAATGTTGAGATTGTCGGAAATAAGAAAGCCTTAACCACTGTCCGTAACAAGAAAAAGGAATTAAAGGACTTGGACAATCACGCCTATCAAGCCGGAAATGAAACAAGTTCAAATGTGGTGGAAGCCTTAGACAGTGTCGATGAACTGGAAACAGATTTAGACCAGAGCAAGGAAAGTATGTATAAGTTAAGTTACGTCATACGGGTGTCTGCACCCGATCTTGACGAACTGAAACGCCGTTGTGATGAAGTCAAGGACTTTTACGATGATTTGAATGTGAAGCTGGTTCGCCCTGCCGGAGATATGATGGGACTGCATGGAGAGTTTCTTCCAGCCAGCAAACGTTATATCAATGATTATATCCAGTATGTGAAATCCGACTTTTTAGCCGGACTTGGTTTCGGTGCTACCCAGATGTTGGGAGAAAATACAGGAATCTATATCGGATATTCCGTGGATACGGGAAGAAATGTCTACCTGCAACCGTCCCTTGCCAGTCAAGGGGTAAAAGGTACGGTCACAAATGCGTTGGCTTCTGCTTTTGTAGGTTCGCTTGGTGGTGGAAAATCGTTCTGTAATAACCTGCTGGTGTATTATTCCGTTCTGTTCGGTGGACAGGCAGTTATCCTAGACCCGAAAAGTGAGCGTGGGAACTGGAAAGAAACACTGCCGGAGATTGCAGAGGAAATCAACATTGTAAACATTACCAGTGATTCCAGCAATCAAGGGCTGTTAGACCCGTATGTGATTATGAAAGATGTCAAGGACGCTGAAAGTCTTGCCATTGATATTCTGACATTCCTTACAGGTATCAGCAGTCGTGATGGCGAAAAGTTTCCTGTCCTTAGAAAAGCTGTCCGCACGGTATCCCAGAATCAGAACCACGGGCTGTTGCAGGTCATTGAGGAACTGCGGAAAGAGGATACCGCCGTATCCCGTAACATTGCAGACCATATCGAAAGTTTTACGGACTATGATTTTGCACAGCTTTTGTTCTCGGACGGTTCGGTGGAAAATGCAATCAGTCTGGATAACCAGCTCAACATCATACAGGTTGCAGATTTGGTTCTGCCGGATAAGGATACTACCTTTGAGGAATACACGACCATTGAACTGTTGTCGGTATCCATCTTAATTGTTATCAGTACCTTTGCCCTTGATTTCATTCACAGTGACCGAAGTATTTTCAAAATCGTGGACTTGGACGAAGCATGGGCGTTTCTAAATGTGGCACAGGGCGAAACCTTATCAAATAAACTGGTGCGTGCTGGTAGAGCCATGAACGCCGGAGTATATTTTGTCACACAGTCCTCTGGGGACGTATCAAAAGAAAGTCTGAAAAATAACATCGGCTTAAAATTTGCGTTCCGTTCCACAGATACCAATGAAATCAAGCAGACCTTAGAGTTTTTCGGGCTGGACAGTGAGGACGAAAATAACCAGAAGCGGTTGAGGGATTTGGAGAACGGACAATGCTTAATGCAGGATTTATACGGGCGTGTCGGTGTGGTACAGATACACCCTGTCTTTGTAGAACTGCTCCATGCTTTTGATACCAGACCGCCGATAAAAAGTGAGGTGGATTTGGAATGATAAAATCTGTCACAAAAGAAAAGGTATTCCATGTACTGAAACTGGTTCTGCTTGCCGTGACCGTCACGCTGGTACTGCTGTCCCTGCTTGGGACGGTAGCTCATGCGTCTGGACTGGTCGATGATACGGTCAATGCAGACAACCTGTATTCAAAGTATCCGCTTTCCAACTATCAGCTTGATTTCTATGTGGACAATAGCTGGTCTTGGCTTCCGTGGAACTGGCTGGACGGCATTGGAAAATCGGTGCAGTACGGGCTTTACTGTATCACAAATTTTGTCTGGACAATCAGCCTGTATCTTAGCAATGCCACAGGATATGTGGTGCAACAGGCGTATAAGCTGGACTTCATCAATGACATGGCAGACAGTATCGGGAAAAGTATCCAGACACTTGCCGGAGTGACCGAAAACGGATTTTCCAGCAGTGGATTCTATGTGGGATTCCTGCTCATTATCATTCTGATTGTAGGTGTTTACACCGCCTATACAGGGCTTCTCAAACGGGAAACAAGCAAAGCACTTCACGCTGTTATCAACTTTGTGGTGGTGTTCATTGTGTCTGCGTCCTTTATTGCTTATGCTCCCAATTATATCCAGAAAATCAATGATTTCAGTTCGGACATCAGCACCGCTTCTCTGGACTTGGGGACAAAAATCATGCTCCCCGATTCACAAAGCAAAGGCAAGGACAGCGTAGACCTTATCCGTGACAGCCTGTTTGCGATACAGGTAGAAAAACCGTGGCTGTTGTTGCAGTTTGGGAACAGCGATACCGAAGAAATCGGGACTGACCGTGTGGAAGCTCTGGTATCTGCCAGCCCGTCCGACGAAGATGGGGAAACAAGGGAAAATATTGTGAAAACAGAGATTGAGGATAACGACAATGACAACCTTACCATTCCACAGGTCGTCAACCGTCTTGGCATGGTGTTCTTCCTGCTCATTTTCAATCTCGGTATCACAATCTTTATCTTCCTGCTTACCGGCATGATGTTATTTTCCCAGATACTTTTTATCATATATGCCATGTTTTTGCCTGTCAGCTTTTTACTGTCCATGATACCGACCTATGAGAACATGGCGAAACAGGCAGTTGTCCGTGTATTCAACGCCATTATGACAAGAGCTGGAATCACGCTGATTGTGACCGTGGCATTTTCGATTTCCAGTATGTTCTACAACATTTCCACAGATTATCCGTTCTTCATGGTGGCGTTTTTGCAGATAATCTGTTTTGCCGGAATCTACATGAAGCTCGGAGAGCTAATGAGTATGTTCAGCCTTAATGCCAATGACAGCCAGCAGATAGGTCGCCGGATATTCCGTAGACCGATGGTGTTCATGCGACACAGGGCAAGACGTATGGAACACAGGATTGCAAGGGCTGTCGGTGCTGGAAGTGTTGCAGGTGCGGTGGCTGGTGCAAGTGTTGCCAGAGCCGGAAAGCCAGCAACGAACCAACCGCCAAAGAAACGGGAAAATACCTCTGCCAGCATGGGAAGCCGTGTCGGTTCTGCGGTAGGTGCTGTGATGGATACGAAAAATAAAGTCCGTGACAGTGCTTCCTCTCTGAAAGAAAATGTGAAAGACTTGCCGACACAGGCTGGTTATGCTGTCCACTCTGCAAAACAGAAAGCAAAGGATAATGTATCAGACTTTAAGCGTGGCGTTGTGGAAGAACGGGAAAACCGACAGGAACAGCGTACACAGAAACGCAATCTGCACAGGGAAAATATCTCACAGAAAAAACAGGAATTGCAGAAAGCACAGGAAGCAAAACAGACAGTTCATGCGAATGGATCAGCGACAGCCGGAGCTACCAGAAGCCATGAACGCCCTGTTGCCACACCTGTTCCAAAACCTGCACAGACCGATACAGTTACTAAGCCGGATATGAAACGTCCTGCTACTTCTCCTGTGATAAAAAATGCAGAAGTCAAGGCTGGAAAAGAAACTGTCCGAACCAATATCAGACAGGAGCAACAGGTCAAAGGTGTTACCAGAACGAACCAGCCAAATGTAGTGGAATCCAGAAGTAATCAAAAGAAAACAACCATACAGAAACAGGTTAACCAAAAACAGAATCGTAAGACTGTTACGAAGCAACCAGAGAAAGGACGGAAGAAATGAGATTAAAACGTATCCTTATCATAGGTACGATATTTCCAGTCCTTTTCTCCATCGTCCTCTTTTTCGGGATACTGATTTCCGGCGAAGATGACGACAGTTCCAACAGCTATTCGCCTGTCTATTCTGGCATGAACCTGTCAGCCGATGTCCTCAAACATCAGCCGATGGTAGAAAAATACGCCAGAGAAAACGGTATCTCGGAGTATGTGAACGTCCTGCTTGCCATCATACAGGTGGAAAGTGGCGGTACGGCTACCGATGTCATGCAGTCCAGCGAAAGTCTGGGACTACCGCCAAACTCACTAAGTACAGAAGAATCCATTAAGCAGGGGTGTAAATATTTTGCGTCCCTGCTTTCTTCCTGTAAAGCAAAAGGCATGAATGACATTAACGTGGTCATACAGTCTTATAACTATGGTGGTGGCTATGCAGACTATGTGGCGAAGAACGGGAAAAAGCACAGCTTCAATCTTGCAGAGAATTTCGCAAAGAATAAATCCGGCGGTACAAAAGTGACCTATACGAACCCGATAGCGGTCAGTAAAAATGGTGGCTGGCGTTATAACTACGGGAATATGTTCTATGTGGAGCTGGTCAACCAATATCTGACCGTGAAGCAGTTCAGTAATGAAACGGTACAGGCGGTTATGAATGAAGCGTTGAAGTATCAAGGCTGGAAATATGTCTATGGTGGCAGTAACCCGAACACCTCTTTTGACTGTTCTGGTCTTACCCAGTGGTGCTACGGAAAAGCCGGAATCAGCCTGCCACGAACCGCACAGGCACAGTATGACGCAACCCAGCATATCCCATTGTCACAGGCACAGGCTGGCGATTTGGTCTTTTTCCATTCCACCTACAACACCAGTGACTATGTTACCCATGTAGGAATCTATGTGGGAAACAATCAGATGTATCATGCCGGAAATCCAATCGGCTATACCGATTTGACCTCTGCCTACTGGCAACAGCACATCATTTGTGCCGGAAGAATCAAACAATAGAAAGGACTTGAAATATGTTTAAGAAGAAAGAAAAAACAGAGAAAGCACCTAAGAATAAGAAAGTGCGTACCATGAAAGTCGGGACACATAAGAAATCTGTCCTGCTGTTGTGGGCGGTGCTTCTGGCAAGCACCAGTTTTGGTGTGTATAAGAACTTTACCGCCATTGACACCCACACGGTACATGAAAAAGAAATCATTCAGCTAAGATTGAACGATACCAACGGTATTGAGAA
>OGYK01002588.1_pt1 | contig 11546 bp, 17 predicted proteins | sample 1576501 | NCBI WGS metagenome assembly OGYK01 (sample SAMEA3541530, study PRJEB24748) | human gut metagenome | biome: human gut; feature: human-associated habitat; material: faeces | place: China | collected 2012
CAAGGTCATGAAGGGCCTGGGCACCGCAATCATCTCCACTTCCAAGGGCGTCATGACTGACAAGGCTGCTCGCGCAGCTCATGTCGGCGGTGAAGTGCTCGCCTTTGTGTGGTAAGAAAGGGGCATAAGACAATGTCGAGAATTGGAAGAAAACCCATCGTCATTCCCGCGGGCGTGGAAGTGAAGGTCGACGAGGCCGATCACGCCATCACCGTGAAGGGCCCCAAGGGTACCCTGCATTCCAAATTCCATCCCCTGATGACCGTTAAGGTCGAGGGCAATGAGATTTTGGTTACCCGCCCCAATGACGAGAAGGAGGCACGTAGCCTCCATGGCCTGACCCGCACCAACATCCACAACATGGTTGTCGGTGTTACCGAAGGCTTCCGCAAGGACCTGGAGATCCAGGGCGTTGGCTACCGCTGCGCAAAGCAGGGCAGCAAGCTGGTCCTGACCCTGGGCTTCTCTCACCCGGTTGAGGTTGCAGAAACCGAGACCATCAAGATCGAAGTCAAGGATGCTCTGCATTTCAGCATCCTGGGCAGCGACAAGCAGGAAGTCGGCCAGTTTGCGGCCGAAGTCCGCAGCAAGCGCCCGCCTGAGCCGTACAAAGGCAAGGGCATCCGCTATGTCGGCGAGTTTGTCATCCGTAAGGAAGGCAAAGCCGGCAAGGGCAAATAATAGGAGGGGAGAAACATTATGGTCAATAAGGCTGATAAGAACGAAGCTCGTCTTCGCCGTCACCGCCGCGTCCGCGGCAAGATCAGCGGCACTGCCGAGCGTCCTCGTCTGGATGTTTTCCGCTCTGCCAAGCACATCTACTGCCAGGTGATCGACGATGAAGCTGGTGTTACGCTGGCTTCCGCCTCCACCCTGGAAAAGGACTTTGAGGACTACGGCGGCAACTGCGACGCTGCCAAGAAGGTTGGCGAGCGCATCGCCAAGAAGTGCCTTGAGAAGGGCATTACCGAAGTGGTCTATGACCGCGGCGGTTTCGTTTACCACGGCCGTGTGCAGGCTCTCGCTGAGGGTGCCCGCGAGGCCGGTCTGAAGCTGTAAGGAGGGAGAAGATACAATGGCCATGCAGAGAAGACAAGAAGATGACGGCATGATCACCAAGGTCGTCTCCATCAACCGCGTTTCCAAGACCGTCAAGGGCGGCCGCGTCATGAAATTTGCTGCCCTGATCGTCGTTGGCGACGGCAAGGGCAACATCGGCTACGGCGTCGGCAAGTCCGGCGAGGTTCCCGAGGCTATCCGCAAGGGTGAGGCCGCTGCCAAGAAGAACATGCGCAAGGTCTGCCTGAAGGGCACCACCATTCCTCACGAGATCGTCGGCGAGTTCGGCGCAGGCCGCGTCCTGATGCGTCCCGCTGCCCCCGGTACCGGCGTTATCGCCGGCGGCCCGGTCCGTGCTGTTCTGGAATGCGCTGGCATCAAGGACATTCGTACCAAGAGCCTGCGTTCCAATAACCCCATCAACGTTACCGCTGCCACTTTTGCTGGTCTGTGCGGCCTGACCGACGCCGAGAGCGTCGCAGCCAAGCGCGGCAAGACTGTTGCGGAAATCCTGGGCTAAGGAGGGCGCTACAATGGAAAAAGTTACGATTCGTCTGGCCAAGAGCCTGATCGGCCGCGGCAAAGAGCAGATCGCCGTTGCGCACTCCCTGGGCCTGAACCGCCCCGGTGAGGTTACCGAGCAGCCTGACAACGCAGCTACCCAGGGTAAGATCGCTAAGATCGCCCACCTGGTTGTTGTGACCAAGGCATAACGCAAGGAGGTGCAAGCATGAAGCTTCATGAACTGAACGCGCCCGCAGGTGCCCGCAAGGCTGTGACCCGTAAGGGCCGCGGCGCTGGCTCCGGCAACGGCAAGACCGCCGGCTACGGCCACAAGGGCCAGAAGGCTCGCAGCGGCGTCAAGAAGGCAGGCTTTGAAGGCGGCCAGATGCCCCTGCAGCGTCGCCTGCCCAAGCGCGGTTTCAATAACATTTTCGCCACCAAGTATGTCACTATTAAGGTGTCTGACCTCGAAAAGTTCGAGGCTGGTGCAACCGTCGATGCACAGGCTCTTCTGGATGCCGGCATCATCTCCAAGACGCTGGATGGCGTCAAGGTCCTGGGCAATGGTGAGCTGACCAAGGCAGTTAATGTCAAGGTTGCAGCTTACACTGCTTCGGCCAAGGAAAAGATTGAGAAAGCAGGCGGGAAGGCTGAGGTGATCTAAGGTGTTCGAAACGTTTCGCAACGCCTGGAAGACCGAAGATCTGCGTAAGCGCCTTCTGTACACGCTTTTGATCCTGATTCTTTTTCGTCTTGGCTGCGCAATTCCGGTACCTTATATCACCAGCAGTGCACTGGAATCCATGTTCACCACCGGCAGCATGCTGACTTACCTCAACATGATGTCCGGCGGTGCCATGAGCCGCTGCACGATCTTTGCGCTGGGTGTTCAGCCCTATATCAACGCAACGATCATTATTCAGCTGCTCTGTGTTGCGATCCCTTATCTGGAGAATCTCTCCAAAGAGGGTGAGGAGGGCCGTCAAAAGCTCACCAAGATCAGCAACTACACCGGTGCGGCAATCGCGCTGCTGTTGAGCATCGCTTACTACTTTATCATCCGCCGCATGGGCGCGCTGAAGTACACCGATGGCTTTGCCGGTATCTTCTCCGGTATCGTTATCGTGGCCTGCTTCACCGCCGGTGCTCAGTTTGTCACATGGATGGGCAATCAGATCGACGCAAAGGGTATTGGCAACGGCCTGTCCCTGATGATCTTTGCCGGTATCGTGGCTGACTGGTCCCGCGTGGGCTCTTCCTTCCAGGATATGCTCACCCGTGCACAGGCTGGTGCTTCCGGTTACTACATTATGATCCCCGCCATGGTCATTCTGGCCCTTGTTGCTGTGGTCTTTGTAGTGATCCTGACCAACGCTGAGCGCCGCATTCCGGTGCAGTACGCAAAGCGCGTGGTTGGCCGCAAAATGTACGGCGGTCAGGCCAGCTATATTCCCATCAAAGTGAACATGAGCGGCGTTATGCCCATCATCTTCGCTTCTACCCTGTGCGGTCTGCCCAATATGATTGGCAGCTTCCTGAATCTGGACGCTACCAAGCATCCGTACTGGACAGCATTCTTCCGCGTTTTTAACTACAACAGTGTTCTATATCTCGTTGTTTATGTTCTGCTGATTGTGGCTTTCAACTACTTCTATGTTGCAATCCAGTACAATCCGGTAGACATCAGCAACCAGCTGCGCAAGAACAACGGCACCATCCCCGGCATTCGTCCGGGCAAGCCGACCAGCGATTTCATCACCAAGACCCTGAGCAAGATCACTTTGATCGGCGCTGTGTTCCTGGCAATCGTTGCGGCTGTGCCGATGATCATCGGCGATCTGACCGGCGTTTCCATCCAGCTGGGTGGTACCAGCCTGCTCATTATCGTCGGCGTGGCACTGGATACGGCCCGTTCTCTGGAAGGCTACATGACGGCGCGCCATCACAAAGGCTTTTTGGAGTAATTGACCAGCTCCGCCAGAGGCGACTGGTCACTGGTGGAGCTTAAATGGAAAGGGGAACACCTATGAAACTGATCCTGTTGGGCGCCCCTGGCGCCGGCAAAGGCACCAATGCCGAGATCCTGTCCGATAAGCTGAACATCCCCACCATTTCCACCGGCAACATCCTGCGTGCCGCCGTTAAGGACGGTACCCCGATGGGGCTGAAAGCAAAGAGTTTTATGGACGCGGGTGCGCTCGTTCCTGATGAAGTCATCCTTGGCATCATCAAGGAACGCCTGACCGCTTCCGACTGTGCGAACGGTTTTATTCTGGATGGTGTGCCGCGCACCATCGCTCAGGCCGAAGCGCTTGAGCAGCTTGGTATCGAGATCGATAAGGTCGTCAACCTGCTGGTTGAGGATTCCACGATCGAAGCACGCATGGCAGGCCGCCGTGTGTGCGCCAAGTGCGGTGCCAGCTACCACATCAAGAATAAACCCAGCAAGGTGGAAGGCGTGTGCGACCGCTGCGGCGGCGAGCTGGTGATCCGCAAGGATGACCGCCCTGAAACCGTGCGTGACCGTCTGGTAACGTATCATCAGCAAACCGAGCCGCTGGTAGATTTTTACCGTAAGCACGGCAAGCTGGTTGATATTCCGGACCAGGGCTCGATTGAAGCAACCAACGCCTACATCCTGAAGCAGTTGGAGGCGTAAGCGTTCCATGATTCAGATTAAAAATGCTGCCGAACTCGAAAAAATGCGCAAAGCTGCTGCAATCAGCGCAGCTGCATTGAAAGCAGGCGGCGAAGCAATCGAACCGGGTATAACCACGGCAGAGATTGACAAAATTATTTACGACTTTATCGTGCGCCATGGTGCAAGACCGAACTTCCTTCATCTGTACGGTTTTCCCGCCACGGCATGTATCAGCGTGAATGACACCGTCATCCACGGCATCCCCTCCCGCGACCAGAAGATCCGCCCCGGCGATATCGTTTCGATTGACACCGGCTGCAAGATTGATGGTTTTAACGGTGATAACGCCTGTACCTTTGCCTGCGGCAAGCTCGACTTGGAAGCCCAGCGCCTGCTGGATGTGACCAAAGAGAGTCTGCACCTTGGCATTGCTGCCGCGCAGGCAGGTGCAAGAGTGGGGGATATCGGCCACGCAGTGCAAAGCTACGTGGAGGAGAACGGTTTCTCCGTTGTGCGTGAATATGTTGGCCACGGCGTTGGCAAGGAGCTGCACGAAGACCCCGAAATTCCCAATTATGGGCACGCGGGCCGTGGGCAGCGCCTGATGCCGGGCATGTGCATCGCGATTGAACCGATGATCTGCCAATATAAATGCGCGGTAAAGACCTTGAAAGATGGATGGACGGTCAAGACCTGTGATGGCGGCCTTGCTGCTCACTTTGAGCACACGCTGGCGATCACATCCAACGGGCCGGAAGTCCTGACCCACGGCTGGGAGGAACCCGGATGGACTTTGTGAAAGGCCAACTGGTACGCTCCAAGGCGGGACGGGATAAAACCCGCACCTATGCCGTTCTGGATGTGGAGGGTGAGATACTGGCCCTGGCCGATGGCAGCCACCGCACGGTGGCAAACCCGAAGCGCAAAAAGAGCCGGCACGTTGCCCCCACCGCAACCGTTCTTGGCAACGAGCTTCTGAAAAGCGATCAACCGATCAGTGACGCGATCAAGGCATATGATGCCGAACATCCGTTCTGAATGAACCTTCAAGGAGGCAATCAGCTTGTCTAAAGAAGATGTCATCGAAGTAGAAGGCGTCGTCCGCGAGGCTATGCCCAACACTGTGTTCAAGGTCGAGCTGCTCAACAAAGAGGGCAAGCCCAATGGCCATACGGTGCTGGCACACATCTCCGGCAAACTGCGGACCAATTTTATCCGCATCCTGCCTGGCGATAAAGTCACCATGGAGATGTCCCCCTACGACCTGACCAAAGCCCGAATCACCTGGCGCTCCAAATAAGTGCCTTGTGTTTATAGAAGGAGGTTAACATCATGAAGGTAAAACCTTCCGTGAAACCCATTTGCGAGAAGTGCAAGGTCATTAAGCGCAAAGGCCGCGTAATGATCATCTGCGCCAATCCGAAGCATAAGCAGCGTCAGGGCTAAAGGTCCGCGGAGCATTCCGCGGAAACCGTACCCAAAACGCTTGGGGGCCAAGTGCGTAGATTCCCGGCGCAGGCCCCGACTAGGACATGGGATGTTACTAATGGAGGTGCTTTATGGCACGTATTGCTGGTGTTGATCTGCCTCGCGAGAAGCGGATCGAGGTTGGTCTGACTTATGTTTATGGTATCGGTCAGAGCACTGCTGACGAGATTCTCGCCGGCACCGGAATCAACCCTGATACCCGCGTCAAGGATCTGTCTGCTGACGATGAAGCTAAGATCCGTGACTACATTGACAAAAACAATATCATCGTTGAGGGCGATCTCCGCCGGAACGTCGCGCTGGACATTAAGCGTCTGACCGAAATCCAGTGCTTCCGTGGTGTACGTCATCGCAAGAGCCTGCCTTGCCGCGGCCAGCGCACCAAGACCAATGCCCGTACCTGCAAAGGTCCGAAGCGCACTGTTGCTAACAAGAAGAAGTAAGGAGGAACTGAAATGGCTGCTACGAAAGCTAGTGCGGCTCGTAATACCCGCACCAAAAAGAAAGAGCGCAAGAATATTGCTGCTGGCACTGCTCATATCCAGAGCACGTTTAACAACACCATCGTCACCATTACCGATACCCAGGGCAACACCGTTTCCTGGTGCAGCACGGGCGCTCTGAATTTCCGCGGTTCCCGCAAGAGCACTCCTTACGCTGCTCAGTCTGCCGCTGAAACCGCTGCAAAGGTTGCAATGGAACACGGCATGAAGACTGTTGAAGTCTACGTTAAGGGCCCTGGCTCCGGACGTGAAAGCGCAATCCGTGCCCTGCAGGCTACCGGCCTGGAGGTCACCATGATCCGCGATGTCACCCCGATCCCCCACAACGGCTGCCGCCCGCCCAAGCGCCGCCGTATTTGATTGAAGGAGGAAACTGAATTATGGCTAAAAATACTCAGCCGATCGCAAAGCGCTGCAAGGCTCTCGGCATTTCTCCTGCAGTCATGGGCTATGCCAAGAAGAACACCACCCGCAATTCCAACGGCAACTTCCGCAAGAAGAAGTCTGAATACGCCACCCAGATGCAGGAAAAGCAGAAGCTGAAGTTTATCTACGGCGTTCTGGAAAAGCAGTTCTCCAACTACTTTGAAGAAGCTTCCCGCCGTCAGGGCCAGGCTGGTGAAAACCTGCTCCAGTTGCTGGAATGCCGTCTGGACAACGTGGTCTTCCGTCTGGGCTACGCTTCCACCCGCCGCGATGCCCGTCAGCTCGTTTCTCACAACCACTTCACCGTTAATGGCAAGCGCGTTAACATCCCCTCTTACCAGGTGAAGGCCGGCGATGTGATCGACGTTGTTGAAGGCAGCCGCAAGATTGAAAAGTTTGCCAAGCTGACCGGCGCTGATGCTGCTGTTGTTGCTCTGCCTTCCTGGCTGAGCCGCGAAACCGGTAGCCTGAAGGGTGTTGTCACCAAGCTGCCTGAGCGCAGTGATATCGACTTCGACGTTCAGGAACACCTCATCGTCGAGTTGTACTCCAAGTAAGCTCTCTTTTTTCATTACCGCTATTTACTACGAACCTGCGCGCCAGGTATTGGCCGCAGGCTGATCAAGGAGGGTTTTTATGATGGAGATTGAACGCCCCAAGATCGAGATGGCCAACCTTTCGCCGGATGGCCGTTATGGTAAGTTCGTTGTTGAGCCGCTGGAACGCGGTTTCGGCACCACGCTGGGCAACAGCCTGCGTCGTGTGCTGCTCTCCAGCCTGCCCGGTGTGGCAGTTACCAGCGTCAAGATCGACGGTGTCGTGCATGAGTTCTCTGTTATTGAGGGCGTGCGCGAGGACGTGACTGAAATCGTGCTGAACCTCAAGGGAATTGCCGCCAAGATCTATGGCGACGGCCCCAAGACCGTCCGCGTTGAAGCTGTTGGCCCGTGCGAAGTCACGGCCGGCACCATCAAGCAGGGCGATGACCTTGAGATCCTGAACCCGGAATGGCACATTGCCACCTTGGGCGATGGCGCTAAGCTGGTTATGGAGCTGACCTTTGATAAAGGCCGTGGCTATGTTCCCGCTGAGCGCAACAAGCAGGCGCTGATTGAGAAAAACGATATCAGCACCCTGCCGGTGGACAGCATTTATACCCCGGTGCTCAAGTGCAACTACACGGTGGAAAACACCCGTGTTGGCCAGATCACCGACTATGATAAGCTGACCATTGAGGTTTGGACCGACGGCACCACCAGTGCACAGGAGGCTTTGAGCCTTTCTGCACGCGTGCTGACCGAGCACCTGAACCTGTTTGTGAACCTGTGCGATGAAGCCGCTGAGACCGAAATCATGGTCGAAAACGACGAAAAGGGCAAGGAAAAGGCCCTTGAGATGACGATTGAAGAGCTGGACCTGAGCGTCCGTTCCTTCAACTGCCTCAAGCGTGCCGGCATTAACACCGTGGGCGACCTTGTGAACAAGAGCGAGGACGACATGATGAAGGTGCGCAACCTTGGCCGCAAGAGCCTCGAGGAAGTCATGGCAAAGCTGGACAGCCTGGGCTTTACGCTTACCAAAGACGAAGACAACTGATTTGTAAAGGAGTGAAACGGAATGCCCGGTACTAGAAAGCTCGGCCGCGCTACCGATAGCCGCAACGCCATGCTGCGTGCGATGGTCACTTACCTGTTTGAGAACGGCAAGATTGAAACCACCGTTACCCGCGCTAAGGAAGTTCGCGCTATGGCCGAAAAGATGGTCACCCTCGGCAAGAGCGGCGACCTGCATACCAAGCGCCAGATCTTCAGCTACATCACCAAAGAGGATGTTGCCAAGAAGGTTATGGACGTTTATGCACCCAAGTACGCTGACCGCAATGGTGGTTACACCCGCATTATCAAGACTGGTATGCGCCGCGGTGACGCTGCCGAAATGGCCATTATCGAATTGGTCTGATCGACAGATGGCATGAATTAAGAACAGCGCCTGCTGAATAAGCGGGCGCTGTTTTGGTTTATGCGTTTATATATGGGTAGATTTGTGCATGGTTGGCAGGGGAGGGGGCAGGCTGAACTGTTTACCCAACCGGAAAATGCCAACAATACAGGTACACCATGCACCAAAAGTTCATGGCAAAACCGAACCAAATGGGCACAAGAAAGAGGATTTCCTGCATAGGAACAGGCATAATCGGACTGCTGCGGGCAGAAAACACAACGTTTTGTTAAGAAATTGTAAAATCATACAGAATTTTTTGATAAAAGAAAGTTGACGAATGTGCAAAGCGCGGAAAATGGCGGAAACACAGCAAAAAGAGAAAATAAGGGCTGTTTTTGCGGTGGGTATGTGTTAGAATATGTTTAGAAGTGCGGCAAAAACCGCCGCAGTATGCACAAACAAAAGCACAATGAAAATCGATAAAGGAGCTAATGTTATGGCAGAACAATCGATGGGCCCCCGCGACTTTTTCCGCAAAGAAGCCGCGATCGCTGATCTGGCACTGCTGGCCTGCCCGGGTGCAGAGGAGCTTTGCAACCTGGTAGACGGCCATCTGGTACGCTGGGCGCGTGAAGTGGGAATGAATGTGGACACTTTCATCATTCCTTCTGACTGCCCGCGTTTCCAGTCCGGTGATGCTAAGGGCCTTGTCAAGGCTTCCACTCGTGGCGATGATATCTACATTTTTGTCGATCCGGGCAACTACAGCGTGACCTACAACCTGTTTGGTTACGAAAACCATCTTTCCCCGGATGACCATTTCCAGAACCTGATCCGCCTGATCCAGGCTGTTTCCGGCCGTGCGCACCGTATCAGCGTGATCATGCCCAGTCTGTATGGCGGCCGCCAGCATCGCCGCGTCAGCCGCGAAAGCCTGGACTGCGCTTACGCTCTGCAGCAGCTGCGCACCATGGGCGTTAAGAACATTATTACCTTTGATGCTCATGACCCCCGCGTAATGAACGCTGTGCCCCTGATGAGCTTCGATAACGTTATGCCCACCTATCAGGTGCTCAAGTGCCTGCTGCATCATGTGCCGGATGTCTCCTTCCACAAGGATAACTTCATGATCGTCTCTCCTGATGAGGGCGCCATGAACCGCAACATGTACTACTCCAGCGTGCTGGGCTGCAACCTCGGCATGTTCTACAAGCGCCGCGACTACAGCCGTGTGGTAAACGGCCGCAACCCCATCGTGGCGCATGAGTATCTGGGCGAGAGCGTTGAGGGCAAGGATGTCTTTATCGCTGACGATATCATCGCCTCCGGCGAGTCGATGCTCGACATCGGCTATGAGCTGAAGATGCGCGGTGCCCGCAACATCTTTACCTGCTGCACCTTCCCGCTCTTCACCGCCGGCCTTGACAAGTTCGACAAGGCCTACAACGACGGCATCATCAAGGCCGTTCTGGGCACGAACCTGACCTACCGCAAGCCGGAACTGCTGGAGCGCGAGTGGTACTATGACGTGGATGTCTCCAAGTACACCGCCTACTTCATCGCCGCCATCAACCATGACAAGAGCGTTTCCTCCATCATCGACCCGATGACCAAGATCCGCACGCTGCTTGACAAGCATGGTATCCCCATGGGCGGCCAGCAGTAAGCGCAAAATAAACTCCGATTCGGTCCGCCTTGGCGGGCCGAATTTTGTTGCAGAACTACGGCGTTTTGTATATAATAACATAGAGCACTACCATGCGATCCCCGCCCGGTGGGCGGAGCGCCGCAGTATTGCTGCAGAATATAATGCAGGGGAGAGATATTTATGCTGCCGATCGAACAGCTGCAGAATCTTATTCAGGGCAAAAAGGTTGCCTTTATCGGTGCGGGCGTCAGCCACAAGCGCTGCATCGAACAGTTTGTGGAGCTGGGCGCGCAGGTCACGCTCTGCGATCAGAAAAAGTCCCTTGAGGATTTTGGCGCGTATGCGGACACGCTGCGCCGCCTGCATGTCAGCCTGAGTCTGGGCGAGCATTATACTGACGGCTTTGCCGGGCAGGATATCATCATGCGCACACCGGGCTACGAATATTACAAGCCCGAGCTGCAGGCGGCCCTGCAGGCCGGCACAAAGGTCACCAGCGAGGTCGAGCTTTTCTTTGAGCTTTGCCCCTGCGAGATTGTGGCCGTGACCGGCTCTGACGGCAAGACCACGACCACAACGCTGATCTCCAAGATGTTTGAGGCTGCCGGCCGCAAGGTGTTTCTCGGCGGCAACATTGGCGCTGCGCTGCTGCCCCAGTTGGCGGATGTGACCCCCGAGGCGGTCGCCGTTGTCGAGCTGTCGAGCTTCCAGCTGATCAGCATGCGCGTCAGCCCCAAGGTGGCGGTCGTCACCAATGTGACCCCCAACCATCTGGACCACCATAAGGATATGCAGGAGTACATTGACGCCAAGCGGAACATCCTGCTGTGGCAGGTGCCGCCATGCCGCGCCGTGCTGGGCTTTGAAAACGAGATCTCGCGCGGTATGCAGAAGGACTGCAAGGGCGAGCAGGTCTGGTTTACCCGCCTGCATGACACAGACAAGGGCGCCTTCCTGCGAGAGAGCGATGACACCCTTTGCTATGCGGAGAACGGTGTCGTGACGCCGATCCTGCCCCGGGCCGAGGTCAAGCTGCGCGGCCTGCACAATGTCGAGAACCTGCTGGCCGCCATCGCTGCCGTCTGGGGCCGCGTGCCGGTCGAGGCCATGCGTCAGGTCGGCTCCACCTTCACCGGTGTAGAGCATCGCATTGAGCCGGTTCGCACGCTGGACGGCGTGACCTACTACAACGATTCCATCGCGTCCAGCCCGACGCGCACAATCGCCGGTCTGCGCAGCTTCAACCAGAAAATCATTCTGATCGCAGGCGGCTATGACAAGAAGATACCCTATGAGCCGCTCGCGCCCGAGATTCTGGCCCATGTCAAGACACTGG
>OGYK01002597.1_pt1 | contig 11521 bp, 6 predicted proteins | sample 1576501 | NCBI WGS metagenome assembly OGYK01 (sample SAMEA3541530, study PRJEB24748) | human gut metagenome | biome: human gut; feature: human-associated habitat; material: faeces | place: China | collected 2012
GCAATCGAAGGAAAAGTTCTTCCGGGTATCGCTGCTATCAACGAATAACAAGAACCCCATTCATACAAAAGGCAGCTCTTTGAAAAAAGGGTTGCTTTTTTTTTAATTATATATCCGACACATGAAACGAATTCTACTATCCTGTCTTCTTCTCCTCTCCATACATACACTAAAAGCCCAGGATACGCGTCTGAACAATGTAGTGAATACACTGAAAGAACGCATCACCCTGGCAGGGTATGCCCAAGTGGGATATACCTATGATGACGCCGGCGAAAAGGCCAGCAATACCTTCGACCTCAAACGCGCCATATTCATGGCACGCGGCAAGATTACCGATAAATGGTCGTGTTACTTCATGTACAGCTTCGCCAATACCGGAAAGATACTGGAAGCTTATACGGAATACCGGTTCCTGCCCCAACTCACTGCCCGCATCGGACAGTTCAAAACAATGTACACCATTGAGAATCCGATGTCTCCCTGTTTTGTCGAACTGATAAACTGTTATTCACAGGCGGTCAACTATCTGGCAGGTATCAACGGCAGCGATCCACTCTACGGTTCGAACAGCGGCCGTGACATGGGTATCCTTATCTACGGCGACCTTTTCAAGAAAAAGCTGAGTTATAACCTTGCCGTCATGAACGGGCAAGGCATCAATCTGAAAGACAAGAACAATCAAAAAGACATAGTAGGCAGCCTGATGGTTCATCCGCTCGACTGGCTGTCGGTGGGCGGCTCGTTCGTCAAGGGCAAAGGCTGTGCCGTAGCCGCCTCTTCCGTCAATCCGGATATAGCGATAGGCGACAGCTACACACGCAACCGCTGGTCGGCAGGCGCCACCATACAGACAAAGCCTGTCAGCCTGCGTACCGAATACCTTGCCGGCAAAGACGGACATGTAAAAAGCGACGGATACTATGCAACCGCATCCGTACATGTGCTTCCCAAATTCGACATTGTAGCATCCTATGATTATTTCAACAAAGACAAAGCGCAGGATTACAAACAGAGCAACTATGTGGCCGGCGTGCAATGGTGGTTCTATCCCAAATGCCGCTTGCAGGCGCAATACACCTATTGCGATCCCCACAAAGGAGAAAACTCCAACCTGCTGCAGGCACAATTGCAGGTGCGTTTCTGATTTATGAAAACATTCTGGCATTCTTTTTGTACATTTGTAGAGTATAATCACTTAATGAATACAATCTTATGAACGAGCAAGCCATACAAGAGCAATATCAGCATATAGTCAATCTACTGGAACAGAAACGTCTGAAAGAGGCTCAAGTACAACTGGAAGCCTTTTTATGGAACTGCAACGACTGGACGCTCCGCAACCGTCTGGAGCAGGCTAAGGTGTCCTACCAATACATGTTACAGTACATGCGCCAGGGCGTAAACGATCCGGAACGGCAGAAACTATACCGGCAACTTCTGGCAGAAACCTGGGAGCTTGCCGAACAGACCCGCATCAGCCTGCTCGATGAGTTTTCCACCCGTTATTACCACTCCCTGCACAAGAACAAAAAGAATATGGTAGCCGGTTACGGCATGTCTTCCTGGCTGAAAGTTCTGGAATCTTTTCCTGACGATATGGCGGTTTGCCAGCTTATGCCGGACAACAAACAAAGTCTGGACAGCGCCCTGCAACGCCATGAAGGCACTGCCCAATATCTGTTCCTCACTACATGGGGCAACAGTGGCTGGACGGCAGAAGAAGAACAGGAAGCCAGGCTGTATCTGGAGTCCGAATTGTTGCCGGTAAATGACTTGTGTCTGTTCACCGGAGCCATCCTGCTCAGCCTGATGGAATGTTTCGATCCGCGGAAATTCTCATGGTTACTGGATGCCGCAACGCACGCCGACACACAGGTCAACCAGCGCGCCCTGGTGATTATCGCCATCATACTGCACATACACTCCAACCGCTTGCGGCTATACCCGGAGCTGATGGCAAAGTTATCGCTTCTCAATGAGGACGGCAGCTTCGGCAAACAGTTGAACCGGGTTTACATCCAGCTACTCCGCAGCCGTGAGACAGAGAAGATAGACAAGAAGATGCGTGAAGAAATCATTCCGGAAATGATGAAGAACGTCACCATCATGCGCAACATGAAGTACGGCTTCGAAGAAAACATTGATGAAGACGACTGCAATCCGGACTGGGAGAAAGCATTCGAGGAATCGGGCCTGGGCGACAAGATACGCGAGATGAACGAACTTCAACTGGAAGGAGCCGATGTATATATGAGTACGTTTGCCCAACTCAAGAGTTACCCGTTCTTCCAAAATCCGCATAACTGGTTCTATCCGTTCGACATGCAGCATTCCAGCATCATACGGGAGTTCGGACTGAAGCCTACCGGAGAAAACGCCGTCCTGTCACTGATACTGCAATCGGGCTTTTTCTGCAACAGCGACAAGTATTCATTATGCTTTACCATGGCACATATACCGCAAGCGCAGCGTAATATGATGCTCAGTCAAATGACATCACAGGATTTGAATGAACTGATGGACGAAAGCAAATCGTCCAGCCTGCGACAGTATGCTTTGCGACCGGATGTTATCAGCAACCAGTATATCCACGATTTATATCGGTTCTTCAAGTTAAGCCAGCGCCGCCATGAGTTCCGTGATATTTTCAAGGAAGAAATAGCCCTGCACCGCATACCGGCACTGAAAGACATTTTGTGCAAGCCCGAACTATTGGCAACCATAGCCGACTTCCATTTCCGCAAAGAGCATCCCGCAAAAGCCTTAAGCATCTATAAAGAAATAACGGATATGAACCATGCCGATGCGGAAATCTTCCAAAAGACCGGCTATTGCCTGCAAAAAGAGAAACGTTACAAAGAAGCTATCGAGGCTTATAGGAAAGCCGATGTGCTGAAACCCGACCATGTATGGACTATCCGCCACCTCGCCACCTGCCACCGCCAATTGCGGGACTTTGCAACGGCATTGGAATATTACAGAAAAGCGGAAGCCATGCAACCGGAAAACAGAAACCTGCCATTCCTCATCGGCAGTTGCCTGGCGGAACAGGAACGCTACGAAGAAGCCTTGCAATGTTTCTTTAAGCTGGATTTCATGGAGAACGACTGCATCAAGGCATGGCGTGCCATAGGCTGGTGCTCGTTTGTCAGCGGAAAATTTGAACAGGCCATGCGGTATTACAACAAGATACTTGCCTTGAAACCGCTTTCCACAGATTACCTCAATGCCGGACACGCAGCATTGCTATTGGGAAATATGGAAAAGGCTGCCGAACTGTACGGGAAAGCTACCTCAGAAAGCGGTAACCGGGAGACTTTTCTTGAGATGTTCGATAAAGACAAGGAGATGCTCATCAAGTTGGGGGTAGACGAAAACGACATACCGCTGATAAGAGATTTTGGTTTAACCGCTGATTAAAAGATAAAAAAACATATCCCGTCATTCAGAGACTCGTAGCAATGAAAAGCCTCCCTCCCCTATATAAACTTACCGCTACACGTCTCTGAATGACAGTATGACGTAAGATTTCGCTTCCCATACCTCCTATATTTACCTCATTGGAGTAAAAAACAGGCGAAATGGTGTATTTTCCGTTCATATTACCTCTCCTTATTTCCTAATTGAAGGTATTTACTTATTTTTGCTATAGCTTTAAAGTAAATACAATGAAACGACTCGATGTTCTTATTCTTTTGCTATCAATAACCGTATTCATCATTGCCCAACCGGTTTGTCAGATCAAGCACTTTTCTGTCAATGACGGTCTCGCCCAAGGAAATGTAATGGGAATGCTTCAAGACCAAAAAGGCTTCATCTGGTTCAGCACTTGGAACGGACTGAGCAAATATGACGGATACACATTCAAAACCTACAAGACTTCTCAGGAAGACCGTTACGCTTTCGGCAGCAACCGTATGGGAACAATCTCCGAAAGCAAATACGGAGATATCTGGTGTCCTACCTACGACGGACAAGCCTGTCTGTTCGATGTGGAAACGGAAAAATTCATCGATGTATTGCAACCTCTTGAAATTACAACCAAGCACTCTAACTATGTCTCACGCATATTGTCATTGAAGAAAGGCATAGCGTGGATTATCTGCAAAAACGGATACACATATAGAACCGATGAACAACTATGCAAACACGGAGAAGGTATCACACTGTACTCCACATTCACCAAGAATCTGAAAGGAGACCGTATCTATACCGTTTATCAGGATTCCGATGAAGACGAATGGATATTGACCAACAAAGGCGTCACCATTGTCGGAAATAAAAGGGTAGACACCGACTTTCCATTTCAATATATCACACAAATAAAGGAGAATATATATCTGATTGCCGACAAGGGTAAACTGGCTCAATACAATTTCCAAACCCAAAAGCTGAAGTTTATCAATATCCCCTGTTCTCACAACAGAATAACCAATGTTACTGCAATAGGAACAGAAACGCTGGCATTAGGTACGGACAATGGTCTGATACTGTATTCCACTCCCGACAATACATTCCGCCAAATCGATATTCGTACATCCACCCAACCTTCCAATTATGTGGAACAGGTCTATCAAGACAAGCAACAAAATATTTGGGTATTCTCCCAAAGCTCCGGCGTCATCCGTATCTTGCCCGGCTGTGATGAAAAAGAGCACCTGTTTACTCCCCAGAATGAAGTTATCAGGCACGGGCGCAACAGCCGTAAACTGATATTCGAAGACAAAACCGGTAACCTATGGGTATTACCCACCAACGGTAACCTTTCTTATTACGACCGGAAAGAAAAAAAACTCAAACCGCTGCTTACCGACACTGACAATCCTAAATCCATATTCAGTCCATTGGTACGCTTTTACACTCTCGACACACAAGGAAACTGTTGGCTTGCCACTGCACGTGGAATAGACCGGATAAGTTTTTTCCCTCAAAGTTTTCAATTCTACCAAACCGATTACGAAGCAGAAACACGTGCCTTCCTGCGAGATAGCAATAATCGCTTATGGAGCGCATCCAAAGCAAGTTACATCCAGATATATGCTCCCGACGGAAGTTTGGAAGGCTACCTTTCGCCACAGGGAAATATTGTCAAAGAGAAACAACTGTTCTACAACGGCGTATACGCCATCATGGAAGACAAAGAAAAGAACATCTGGCTGGGTACGAAAGGCGCCGGATTATTCCAACTGACTCCCAAAGGAATAAATCGATATTCCGTCACCTGCTTTAAGCACCAACCGAATAATCCTTACAGTATAAGTGACAACAGCATATACTCCATTTTTCAGGATAGTCACAACCGTATCTGGATAGGTTGTTATGGTGGCGGACTAAACCTGCTGACCCGGCGAAATGACCAAACACCCATATTCATCCATAGCAACAATGAACTGAAAAACTATCCCACGGATTATGGAATGAAAGTGCGTAACATCACCGAAGCTCCCGGCGGCGTACTTATGGTAGGTACCACGAACGGACTGCTCACTTTCTCCAATAAGTTTGAATTGCCCGAAGAGGTAAAGTTCTACAGAAACTGCCATCAGCCGGGCGATAAAAACAGTCTTGCCACCAACGACATTACGCACATCTATACAGACAGACGAAAGACAACATACGTTATAAGTTTCACCGGCGGTATCAGTAAAATTATCTCCGGTCAATTGCTCAGCGAACAAATACGCTTCAAGAACTACGACCAAAGCAACGGATTGGCCTCCGACCTGACCCTCTCAATGACGGAAGACACCCACAATCACCTTTGGATAATTTCCGAAATAGCCCTATCCAGATTTAATCCCGACAACGAGACTTTTGAAAACTACATGCTTGGCTCCACCTACCAGCAACAGTTCAACTTCTCAGAAGCTCTCCCTGTCATTAACGCCCGCAAACAAATCGTATTGGGTACAGACAAAGGTTTTCTAGAAATTTCTCCCGATAAGATGCGAAAAAGTACCTATGTACCCCCTATCGTATTTACCGGATTTAAAATACAAGGGCATCCGGCAGACCATCCAATCGACAATCTGAAAGAACTGGAACTGAAAGCATCCCAGCGGAACGTTACTTTCCAATTTGCCGCACTCGATTACGTAAACCCCGACAATATACTTTATGCCTATCGCCTACAAGGATTGGAAGACGAATGGAATGAAGTCGACAACAACCGTTCCGCCAGCTATATCAATCTGCCGGCAGGACAGTACCAATTACAAATCAAATCGACCAACAGCGACGGAGTATGGACCGACAACATACGTACGCTATCCATCCATGTACTCCCGACATTTTGGGAAACCTATTGGGCATGGCTACTCTATTTCATTCTGTTTGTCCTGTTCACCGCCACCATTGTATATGTTCTGTTCTATATTTACCGTCTGCGCCACCAAGTAGACATGGAACAGCAACTCGCAAATGTCAAGCTACGTTTCTTCACCGATATTTCCCACGAACTGCGTACTCCGTTGACCCTGATAGGCAGTCCGGTTACAGAAGTCCTGGAGAATGAGCCCCTGTCTCCCACTGCCCGCGAGCACCTGACCCTTGTGCGCAGGAACACAGAACGGATGCTCCGACTAATGAACCAGATACTGGATTTCCGCAAAATACAAAATCAGAAGATGAAGCTGTTAGTGGAAAACACAGACCTTATTCCGCTCTTGCAGAAAGTGATGGACAGTTTCCGGCTGATAGCCAAAGAAAAGGAGATTGATTACCGGATGCAATCTGCGACCGAATCCGTTTTCGGTTGGATAGACCGGGACAAATTCGAAAAGATATTCTTTAACCTGCTTTCCAACGCATTCAAATATACTCCCAACGGCAAAGCTATCACAGTCAAAGTTACGCCACATAAAGACACGATAGACATCGAAGTGGCAGACGAAGGAATCGGAATCGCAACGGAAAAGTTGCGTACCCTTTTCCAGCGCTTTGAAACACTGGTAAAGGAGAATATTCTCCAGCCCTCATCGGGTATCGGACTATCACTGGTAAAAGAGATGGTAGAAATTCACCACGGTAGCATCAAAGTAGACAGCCAGCCCGGTGTGGGCAGCCGTTTTACCGTAACCCTGCCTCTGCAAAAGCAAGCTTTCGAGAAAGATACGCAAGCGGAATTCATATTGAACGATGCTCAGTCATCCTCTCTGACTGCCACCGATGAAGACACAAAAGAAACAGATACAAAAGAGATTTATGACAATAATACCACCGACTGCCACTCCATTCTGGTGGTAGAGGACAACAAAGAACTGCGGACTTTTCTAAAGAACAGCCTGTCGGGAGACTACACCGTTATCACTGCTTCCAACGGAGAAGAAGGGCTGCAATCTGCCATAGACAATCTCCCGGACTTAATCATCAGCGATGTCATGATGCCCGTCATGGATGGATTGGAAATGGTGAAGCACATCAAAGAAAACAATTCCATTTGCCACATTCCCATCATCATACTATCGGCAAAGGCATCTTTGGACGATCGCATAGCAGGACTGGAGCAGGGAATAGATGACTATATAACCAAGCCTTTCAGCGCCACTTACTTGAAAACCCGTATCGTCACGCTCCTCCGCCAACGCAAATCGTTGCAGGAAATGTACATGGCGCAACTCACTGAAAGCAAGAACGCCATTATCTCCGGCAACCTCACCCCTTCACAACCTCAGATAACTCCTTTTGACAAACAATTCATGCAAAAGGTTATGGGGTTTATGGAACAGCAAATGGACAACTCGGAGCTGACTATCGACGCATTTGCCGATCATCTGATGATGAGCCGTACTATCTTTTATCGGAAGTTGAAATCGATTATCGGGCTTACTCCCGTGGATTTCATACGCGAAATCCGCATCAAACGCGCCGTACAACTGATAGACAGCGGAGAGTATAACTTCTCGCAAATTGCTTATATGACCGGATTCAGCGATCCGAAGTACTTCAGCAAATGCTTTAAAAAGGTTATGGGGGTCACACCTTCGGAATATAAAGAGAGAAAATGAAAAAACATTCCGAATAAAAAACACACTCTTTCGACCGGATATTACCCGTTTAAAAACCGGAAAGCGCGTACTATTGCAATCGTTAAACGGAATACCATAAAAAACGATTACTCAAAGATGAAAAAACAATGGATTATCGCCTGCCTTGCCGGTGTACTGACGGCCGGTGCCCAGGCCCAACAATCAAACTATGTTTCCGAAGTATGGGTAGCCGACCAAGGAAACGGCACCTACAAGAACCCTGTTCTCTATGCAGACTACTCCGACCCTGATGTCTGCCGCGTGGGTGATGATTTCTACCTGACTTCGTCCAGTTTCGGCTGTCTGCCCGGACTACAGATTCTCCATTCCAAAGACTTGGTGAACTGGTCTATTATCAGCGCCGCCGTACCCACCGCCCTTCCTCCGGTCACCACTCCCGAACGTCCGGAACACGGCAACCGTGTGTGGGCTCCCAGTATCCGCCATCATAACGGCGAATTCTATATTTTCTGGGGAGACCCGGACCAAGGCATATTCATGGTAAAGTCGTCCCGGGCAGAAGGTCCGTGGAGCAAGCCCGTACTTGTAAAAGAGATTAAGGGCATTATCGATACCTGCCCCATTTGGGATGAGGACGGCAAAGTCTACCTGGCACACGCATACGCCGGCAGCCGCGCCGGGCTGAAAAGCGTCATCGCCATCTGCGAGTTGAGCGCCGACGCTACCCAAGTCATCGGTCCTTCCCGCATCATCTTCGACGGACACGAACATCACGGCACGTGCGAAGGGCCGAAACTGTACAAGCGCAACGGTTATTACTACGTTTTCCTCCCTGCCGGCGGCGTGGCTACCGGCTGGCAAGTGGTGCTTCGCTCCCGTAACATCTATGGTCCTTACGAAAACCGTACCGTACTGGCACAAGGTAACTCACCCGTCAACGGGCCTCATCAGGGTGGCTGGGTGGACACGCCTACCGGTGAAGACTGGTTCATGCACTTTCAGGATGTAGGTGCCTACGGACGTGTAGTACATCTGCAACCCATGAAGTGGATTGACGACTGGCCTGTAATCGGAACAGATAAAGACGGGGACGGATGCGGCGAACCCGTACTGACCTACCGCAAGCCCGATGTAGGTAAGACATACCCCGTATGTACTCCGCAAGAAAGCGATGAGTTCGACGGCTACACCCTGTCTCCGCAATGGCAGTGGCACGCCAACATCAATGATAAATGGGCATATTACGCCGGCGACCGAAGTATGGTGCGTCTTTACTCCTATCCCGTTCCGGATAATTACAAGAGCTTGTGGGATGTGCCCAACCTGTTGTTGCAGAAAACCCCGTCGGACAACTTCACCGCAACCATGAAACTGACCTTCCGCCCCAACCCGAAGTACAAAGGCGAGCGTACCGGATTGGTAGTCATGGGCATGGATTATGCCGGACTCATACTGGAGAATACGGAACAGGGAACCGTACTTTCGCAAATCGCCTGCCGGAAAGCAGACAGAGGCGGCACCGAAAAAACAAATGACAGCGTTGCCGTAAAAGACTCTACCCTCTACCTGCGAGTGAAGTTCAGCGCCGACGGCAGTAAAGTGAAAGGCACAGACGACCTGTTGGTACGCTGCAACTTCAGTTACAGCCTCGACGGCAAGAAGTTCCGTCCGCTCGGCGAAACCTTCCAAGCCCGTGAAGGCAAATGGATAGGAGCCAAAGTAGGAACATTTTGTACCCGCCTCGCTATCCGCACCAACGACAGTGGCTGGACGGATGTAGACTGGTTCCGTATCACAAGAAAATAAATGTTGATATCAAAACGTTATCAAAGCATACAGAAAAAAACAACTATATTCATATAATCATGAGAAACAGAATAACCTATCTGCTTGCCTGCCTCATTGTTTCGGGTAGCAGCCTTGCACAGTCCGTCTATAAGGACAACAGCTACAGTCCGGCAGAGCGTGCGGAAGATTTAGTGAAACAACTCACACTGGAAGAGAAAGTATCCTTGATGATGGACAACTCAAAGCCCGTGGAACGGTTGGGTATCAAGCCCTACAACTGGTGGAACGAAGCATTGCACGGAGTAGCACGCAGCGGTTTGGCAACCGTTTTTCCGCAACCCATCGGCATGGCAGCTTCTTTCTCTCCCGAAGCTTTACATACAGCTTTCGTTGCCGTATCCGACGAAGCACGAGCCAAGAATGCCGTCTACTCGAAAGAGGGCAGCTACAAACGTTATCAAGGGCTGACCATCTGGACACCCACGGTGAACATCTACCGCGACCCTCGCTGGGGACGGGGTATAGAAACATACGGTGAAGACCCTTATCTGGCAAGCGTTATGGGCGTAAATGTTGTAAAAGGCCTGCAATGCCTGGACGAAAACCGGAAATACGATAAGGTACACGCTTGCGCCAAGCACTTCGCCGTGCACTCCGGTCCCGAATGGAACCGCCACAGCTTCAATGCGGAGAACATCAGCCCGCGCGATTTGTACGAAACCTACCTGCCGCCCTTTGAAGCACTGGTAAAAGAAGGTAAGGTAAAAGAAGTGATGTGTGCCTACAACCGCTTCGAGGGTAGCCCCGATGGTGAAGATGGCTGTCCGCAAGGGTGTTATCACCAAGGGGCAGTTCAAGGAGATTACGGGGCAGGAGTACTGACCTCATAAAGACAAAAACGCCCCGCAAATCTTTCGATCTGCGGGGCGTTTTTCTCAGAGGGGCGGCTAAGTGTGCGTGTGATCATGCCTATAACTGGCACCTCGCGCATTTCATTTGTCTATGAACAGTTCGTAAGGCTATTCTGAAGGAAACACGTTGAACACAAGGCGATGCGTTTCTTCTCCGGTCGTGACGGTGAAGCAAAGGCTCTCTAAATTTTTTGTAACTTCAATGTCCCCGAGCACGAGCACACCGGCGACGGACGTGTTCTCGGGCACTCCTGTGGTCTCCAGAACGGTTCCTTTGAGCTCGGCAATTTTTCTCGAAGTGGAAGCAATTAAGTTGTCGAGGTTCCGATCAACCGCACGGTCTACTTCTTTTTGTGCCATTTCAGCGATGTACGGGTTATAAGTGGTCTCAGAATATGTCCCCCGGACTGTTCCTGAAAAGTTTCCCTGATACGCGCCGTAGATGTCCCCTTGAACGTTTCCGGAATACGTTCCTCGCGTGTATGAATAGCCGGCATTTTGCGCGTTCATAGATCCGGCGAGACCTTGCAGAATGTATGCGGCGGCCATCCACGCCTGCTGGCGCTCCTGTTCTGCGATCAGTTCATTCTTAGTGAAGACATGGATGTCATATGGTTCGCCGTGTTTTGTTCCCGCAACTTTGACGTCATAGGGGCCGAACGCAAAGTCACGGTCTGTCCCATTGGCCACCATCACAAGGGCCCTGAATCTTTCCCCGCTCTTCACCCGGTCAGGCATGGCGACAACGACGCCGTTGGTTTGCTTGGAGTAGACGTAAACGCCGTTCTTTACACCGAGAATATAACGCTTAAAGCACGGTGGAAAGACAGC
>OGYK01002598.1_pt1 | contig 11520 bp, 9 predicted proteins | sample 1576501 | NCBI WGS metagenome assembly OGYK01 (sample SAMEA3541530, study PRJEB24748) | human gut metagenome | biome: human gut; feature: human-associated habitat; material: faeces | place: China | collected 2012
GGTCATAATTATACGCGTGAGAGCAACCCGACCAGAGACGAGCTGGAAAAGACTGTTTTGGCGCTGGAAGGAGCGGTTGATACCGTTGCCTGCACATCCGGTATGGCGGCGATCTCGCTGATGATGGAGCTGTTTGACAGTGGCAGCCATTTTGTATGTACCGAGGATCTGTATGGCGGTTCCGTCCGTATTTTTGAGGCACTGGAAAAGAAGCGCGGTTTTTCATTTTCCTATATAAATACAGCCGATGTGGAGGCGGTTGAGAAGGCGATCACGGATCAGACGAAGGCACTCTACATTGAGACACCGAGCAACCCGACGATGCAGGTGACCGATCTGGCGGAAATGAGCCGTCTGGCAACGGAGCACGGACTGCTTCTGATCGTGGACAATACCTTCCTGTCCCCGTATCTGCAGAATCCGATCGCGCAGGGCGCGGATCTGGTTGTCCACAGCGGCACGAAGTTTTTAGGCGGTCACAATGATACGCTGGCTGGATTTTTATGTACGCCGATCAAGGCGCTGGCAGAGCAGATCCGGTATCTGTTCAAGACGATCGGAAGCGGACTTTCTCCGTTTGATTCTTTCTTAGTCCTGCGCGGCATCAAGACTCTGTCAGTGCGTGTGGAACGGCAGCAGGAGAATGCGATGAAGATCGCGAGCTGGCTGAAAGAGCAGAAAAAAGTAACGGATGTCTACTATGTAGGACTTCCGGAACATCCAGGTTATGAGATCAACAAAAAACAGAGCCGTGGCGCTGGCAGCATGATTTCGTTCCGTACAGATACGGAGGAGACGGCGAGAAAGGTATTAGAGCGTGTGAAGCTCATCTCTTATGCGGAGAGTCTGGGCGGCGTGGAGTCTCTGATTACCTATCCGATGCTGCAGACACACGGCGATGTGCCGGTTGAGATCCGGGAGCGCCTTGGAATTACGGAGACATTTTTACGTCTGTCTGTCGGTATTGAAAATGTGGATGATCTGATTGCGGATCTGGAGCAGGCGTTAGCGTAAAAAGAGGGTAACTGTTCAGTAGGTCTGCGCATTTACTGCGCTGACCGTACGAAAACATGGGCCAGCAGGCAAAAATCCCATTGCCGTAGGCAATTTTTAATGGATTTTTGCGCGTGACTGTGAAGGTACTGAACAGTTACAAAAGAGGATAGATATGTCTGGTATCGGTTTTGCATGGGCAGTGGGATATGGGCATGGATGACAGGATGCCAGAGTGAAAACCGTTCATTGACAGGAACGATGGATTGGGAGGAAAATGCATGAAATACGATTTTGACAAAGTGGTGGACCGGCATGGTACCAACTGTTTAAAATATGATTTTGTCATCGAGCGAGGAAAACCAGCGGATATTTTACCGCTTTGGGTGGCTGATATGGATTTTCAGACGGCTCCGGCGATTTTAGAGCGGCTGGAAGAGACAGTAAAACATGGTATTTTCGGCTACAGTGATGGAAAAGAGGGCTATTTTGCGGCAGTCCAGAACTGGTACCGGGAGCGCTTTGGCTGGGAGACGAAACCGGAGTGGCTGGTGAAGACACCGGGCGTTGTATTCGCGCTGGCGGCGGCTGTCCGGGCGTATACAAAGGAAGGTGACGGCGTACTGCTTCAGCAGCCGGTGTACTATCCGTTTTCGGAAGTAATTACGGACAATGGGCGTAAGATTGTCAACAGCCCGCTGAAAATCACGGATGGCTATTACACGATGGATTTTGACGACCTGGAAACGAAGATCGTCGAAAATAAGGTCAAATTGTTCCTGCTTTGCAGTCCGCACAACCCGGTCGGACGTGTCTGGAGCGAGGAAGAACTGCGCCGGGGTGGCGAGATTTGCCTGCGTCACGGTGTGCTCGTGGTCAGCGATGAGATCCACAGTGATTTTACCCGCGAGGGACATCCGCACACAGTATTTGCGAAGCTGGGTGCAGAGTTTGAGCAGAACTGCCTGATCTGCACGGCACCATCTAAGACGTTCAATCTGGCGGGACTGCAGATTTCCAATATCTTTGTGCCGAACCCAGAGCTTCGGAAGAAACTCTTAAAGGAGATCGCGGCGGCAGGCTACAGCCAGGTCGGTCTGATGGGACTGGTAGCATGCCAGGCGGCGTATGAAGAGGGAGCGGAGTGGCTTGCACAGCTAAAAGCGTATCTGGAGGAGAACCGGAAGTTTGTGAAGGCGTATCTGGAAGAGCATCTGCCGGAAATCCGTCTGATCGAGCCAGAGGGAACCTACCTTCTGTGGCTGGATTTTAAAGCGCTTCATTTGAATGAAAAAGAGCTGGAACATCTGATCGTGGGCAAGGCACATCTGTGGCTGGACAGCGGCGCGATGTTCGGACCTGACGGCGAGGGCTTCGAGCGGATCAATATCGCATGCCCGCGGGCGACGGTGGAGAAAGCGCTGAAGCAGCTGGAAGCGGCGATCCGCGGATAAAATTGATTGGGTCACGAATCAGAACTCGTATAAATAAAACATGCCGCAGGCAGACTGTATCCCCCCATATAAACAGTCTGTCTGCGGCAGTTTTTTTGACTTCATAGGAATATTATTTTATGAGAACCGGAACACCGCAGTTCCATACGCCGGAAGCGGGTACGCGAAGGAGTATGGCTGTCCGTCACATTCGCTCTTGATGGAGCGGTAATGGCTGATCTTATCGCCGCGCTTGTAGTAGCCGTGTTCCTGGTCAAGCAGCAGCGTGTAGGTGCCGCGTTTCGGAACACCGACGCGGTAATCGTCGCGGTCTACCGGGGTGAAGTTGCAGATGAAGAGAAGATTCTTTTTCTGTGTTTCATCGCGGCGGATAAAGCTGAAAATACTGCGGTCTCCGTCGTTGGCGTTGATCCACTGGAAGCCGTCATACTCCTCGTCCAGGCGGTAGAGCGCCGGATATTTGTGGTAGAGCGTCAAAAGCCCTTTCACATAATTCTGGAGGTCGGCATGGAACGGCTCTTTCGTAAGGTACCAGTCGAGGGAGACTTTTTCATCCCATTCATGGAACTGACCGAAATCCTGTCCCATGAAGAGAAGTTTCTTGCCCGGATGTCCGAGCATGAAAGTGTAGCCGACTTTCAGGTTGGCAAATTTATCCTCGTATTCGCCCGGCATTTTGTTGATCATCGAGCATTTGAGGTGGACGACCTCGTCGTGCGAGAGCACCAGAATGAAGTTTTCGCTGGTGCAGTAGGTGATGCCGAAGGTCATTTTGTTGTGGTTAAATTTGCGGAAATACGGGTCGAGCTTCATGTATTCGAGGAAGTCATGCATCCAGCCCATATTCCATTTGAAGGTAAATCCAAGACCGTCCTCCTCCGGGCTCTTGGTAACGTTCGGCCAGGCGGTGGATTCCTCGGCAATGATGATGGCGCCGTCCTTCCGGCCACGGATCACGCTGTTTAAATGTTTGAAAAACTCGATGGCTTCGAGGTTTTTGTTGTCGCCATATTTATTTGGTACCCACTGTCCGTCCTGGCGTCCATAGTCTAAATAAAGCATGGAAGCGACGGCGTCCACGCGCAGACCGTCGATGTGGTATTCATCGAGCCAGTAGAGCGCGTTGGCGATCAGAAAATTGGATACCTCGTTTTTGGCATAATCAAAGACCTTGGTACCCCAGTCCGGGTGCTCGCCTTTGCGCGGGTCGGCGTACTCATAGAGCGCCTGTCCGTCGAAATCGGCAAGTCCATGTGCATCCTTCGGAAAATGCGCCGGAACCCAGTCTAGGATGACACCGATGCCTTTTTTATGTAAGTAATTGACGAAATACATAAATTCCGTCGGGGTTCCGTAGCGGGAGGTCGGGGCAAAATAGCCGGTTACCTGATAGCCCCAGGAGCCGTCATACGGATGTTCGGCGATTCCCATGAGCTCTACATGGGTGTAGCCCATTTCCAGAACATAGTCAGCCAGCTCATGCGCGGCTTCCATGTAAGTGTAATAACCGTCCTTTTCCGGGCGGTTTTTCTTTTTCCAGGATCCTAAGTGAACCTCGTAGATAGAGATGGGCGCCTTGACCGGATCGGTGCCCGCGCGCGATTCCATCCATTTGGAATCGTTCCATTTGAAGCCGCGGATATCGGCGGTCACGGAAGCGGTTCCCGGACGGTATTCTGCCGAAAATGCATATGGATCTGCCTTAAATAAAATCGTTCCCGTGTGCGTGGTGATGGCGAATTTGTAGAGCTGTCCCACGCCAAGTCCCGGTACGAAGAGCTCGTAAATGTCGCTGTCTGCGACCGGCTTCATCGGGGTTGCATCCGGATTCCAGGCGTTGAAGTCGCCGACCAGGCTGACGGCGGCTGCGTGCGGCGCCCAGACCGCGAAATAGTAGCCGTCCTGTCCGCGATATGTATAAGGGTGTGCGCCCAGCTTGTGGTAGAGCTGGTAGTGGCGGCCTTCTCCGAAGAGATACCGGTCAAGCTCGCCGATCACGCCAAGTCCCTCTGTCTTTGGTTTTTTCGATGTGGTTCGTTTAGTAGTGGAAGCTGCTTTTTTCATAAGGTTACCCCTCCGTGATTCCGAGAATAACAGCGCTGTTACCCTCTAATTCTATCTGAATTTTGTTTGTATTCTTATCGATCAAAAACGATTTTCCGGTAATCAGATCCGTAGCTTGTTCCGTTGTCGTGTGGAATGGAAGCGGAACTTGTAAATAAGCGGCGTTGTCATCGTTGTTGGCAGCGGTAAGGATCGCCTGGTGGTCACCGTGTCTGGCAAATGCGTACTGCCGGTTTGTCAGCAGAAGTTCCTGATAACGCCCACCGTGAAGCGCCGGTTCGGCGGCGTGGATGGCGGCGAGTTTCTGGATCAGAAGTGTAAGCGGTGTCACGGTGCCTGCGCTGGTATCTGTGTTTGAGTCTGTGGTGCTTGAAGTGGTCTGGCAGCAGGTGTTTGCGCCTGCGTGTATGTTTGTGCCTGTGGCGCTCGAAAAGCTCTGGCAGTTGTCATCTGTGCGGATGTCTGTGTTTTGTCCGTCGATGGTCTGCATTTCTTCTGCAAGTGGTCTCGGCGGCAGGATTTTCGGACGGAGTTCCGTATCGGAGTTGTGTCCGCGGCGTCCCTGAATGCCCCATTCACTTCCATAATAGATGGATGGAATGCCCGGAAGAGTGAACAGCAGCGTGTAAAGCGGCGCAAGATGTGCCGGATTTAACAGTTTGCTTGCGATCCGGTCTTCGTCGTGGTTGTCCACAAAGGTGTAGAGATCCCGCCCCACTGCTTCGAGGCGGCGGACATTGTGTGCCAGTTCGAAATAATTGTGGTCGTTGTGCGCGGAATAGATGCTTTTGTGCATCTCGTAGTTGGTGACGGAATGAAGCATCTGCGGATTGACCCAGCGGGCGTATTCGCCGTGGATGACTTCGCCCATCAGCCAGAATTCCGGCTTGATTTCATTTGCCAGCCGGCGCAGTTCCTGCATAAATTCAAAGGAAAGATCGCCCGCGCAGTCGAGGCGGATACCGTCGATGTCAAATTCCTGCACCCAGAAACGGACAGTGTCAAGCAGATAGTTCCGCACTTCCGGATTTCCGTGGTTTAAGCAGGGAAGCTCCCAGATGCCGTGCCAGGATTCATAGCCGAAGGAATCGCCCGGCGGGCTGCCCCAGCCGAAATTGACGTTCCTGTACCATCCGGCGTAAGGGGACTGGTCACGGTGCGCCTGCAGGTCGCGGAAGGCGAAAAATTCGCGACCGGTGTGGTTGAATACACCGTCCACGACGACGCGGATGCCATGCTCATGGCAGCAGTCCACGAAAGATCGGAACGAGACGTTGGTCCCCAGCCGCCGGTCGATGAGCCGGAAATCGCGGGTATCATAGCCGTGCGTGGATGATTCAAACAGCGGTCCGATGTAAAGCGCGGAAATATGCAGGCTCTCTAAATAGGGAATCCACTGCATCAGTTCGTCCATGCGGGAATCGGCGGAAACGTCCCAGGTGCCATCCGCTGTCTCATCGGAGACGGGATAGGGATTGGCAAACGGTGCTCCGGTCATTCCCAGAGGATACATATGGTAAAAGATAGCTTTGTCGTACCAGGCTGTCATGAGAAAGGTCCTCCTTGTGTCGGTTAAATGGTATTTTCCTGTTGTTTAATATGTCGTAAAAGGAACTGATACCGGAGGTGTGCGGCTTTCAGTTCGTAGATATAGCAGTCAATCAGAGTCGGATCGACGACCTCTTCAAAATGGTTGAAAACGGTGTTGATCGTGCTCATGGTCTGTCGCAGTTCTGTCAGCAGCTCCGGGTCAGGGTGGGCGGAAAAAATGTCCGTGCTGGTGCTCCCGGAGCAGTGGGTGCGGTTGTGCTTCATGGTTTGATGCTCTCTTTCTGAATCCTATAAATTGGTACAACGATCAGTATATTCAGAAAATGGAAAGATATGCATCCTGGTTCAGGCGTTCATGGAAAGCACGGATTCCAGCAGATGTCCGAGCTGCATCAATTTCCGGGTGCTGTCTTCGATCGAGAGGTAATAATAATTGCAGGTTCCCTCCCGGTGGACATCGATCAGCCCGGCTGTCTTTAAGATCTTCAAATGGTGGGAAACTGCCGGGCGCGACAGGCTGGTCCGTTCGGTGATCTCCCGGACGTTTAAGCCATGCGGACGGGACTGGGCGGGCAGGCTGATTTGACGGTCATTGTTCTTATCAGGCTGATTTTTGTTCACATCGTTGTTTTTTGTGCGCCCCGTGAGGGCTTCGTCCGTCAGCGCTTCGATGATCGTCAGCCGTATTTCATCGCCCAGCGCGATAAAAAGAGGCATACAGGTATGAAAATGCTGTTTGAGTTCTATTCCTTTTTTCATCGCGGCCCCTCCTTTTATAATGGTTTAAAAATTTAAACTAATAGTATTTTACCATTTTTTGTTTCGTCAGTCAATGGAAAGGAAAATGCTGGAATGGGTATTTATAGATAAAAAATAAAGAGATATTTTGGCAATTATTTTCAAATAACGAAATTGTCTAGCTAAAATAATGGGTTCAGATGCACAAAGTTTTTGAGATGTTTTTGGCGCATATTTCGGGTGTTTTGGGATTGACTTTTGACCAAAAACTGTTCATAATGGAGGAACATTCATGGATGGGTTCTTCCATCTGTCACGGGAATCCGGATTTCCCGTTGATCTATTATTAAGATTCTAAAAGTTAAGTTCAGAGAAATGTTCGATAATTTTTCAGGAATGTTTGAAGTGCATACAGGAAATGAATGGAAAAAGGTGGCGGTAAAAGCTGGCGCAGGACTGGCAGCTATCGTTTGCGGCAGGAGTTTTGAAAAGAGGACATACTGTGCAGAAATTGTTCGTTTCATGTATGCGAAAGAGAAGGAGGGGATGGATTGACCTTTTTGCTGCTGTTGTTTACTGGCGGCTGTGCGTTTTGGGATTTGAAAAAACGCCGTATTCCCAATGGGATGCTTCTGCTTGGCGGCCTGTTGTTTCTTTTGATTCGGTTTGGTCTGGGGATGAAGATGGGATATACGGCCGGATGGGGCTGGCGGCTGCCGGGATATGGGGCGGCGCTTATGATGGGGATTGGCGAGACTTGTGGATATTTGATTCGTGTCGGGAGTTTACTGATTGTCCTGTTCCCTCTGTATCTGTTTCGTATGATAGGTGCGGGGGACATCAAAATGGCAGCCGTCCTGTTTGGTGCCGCCGGGCTGCGGCAGGGCGGGCGGATTTTCCTGTGCGGGCTGGCAGCTGCCGGAATATGGTCACTTGTATTACTTATCCGGCGTGGGATTGCCAGGCAGCGGCTTACATATCTTGTGTTTTATTTGTACCGGTCCGCGCTTGGGGGAAGCGTCGAGCCGTACTATCTGGAAGCGCGGGATGGAAAAGAGGCATCTTTTTGTCTGGCACCGTGCCTGTTTCTGGGGGTGATTGGGGCGGAGCTGATTCGGTATCTGTAAGGAAAATGGCTTGTGATTAGGGAGGTGGCGGTGCGATGAAGCATATTCTGGCTGTGTATGATGTGGATCCGGTCTATGCGGCACGGTTTGCAGAGGTAGTTAACCAGAAGGAAAAAATACCGTTTGAGGTGGTGGCGTTCAGCTCGATCGAGCGGCTGCGGGCATTTGCGGCGGAACATCCGGTAAAGCTTCTGTTGTTGGGCGAGCATGTTCCGGCGGAAGAAAAGGAGTCTATCCGGGCGGAAAAGGTCATTCTTTTATCGGATAATGGGGGAAAGCCGGTTAGTCCGTCAGTTCCCTGTGTCTACAAATACCAGTCCAGCGATGCGATTGTGCGCGACGTGATGACCTGGTATGGGGAAAGCCCGGGGGATCTGCCGGAGGTGTCCGGACGGGGGCTGGCGAAGGTTTTGGGAGTGTATTCGCCGGTTGGACGGTGTTTAAAGACCTCGTTTGCCCTGACAATAGGAAAACTTCTGGCACAGGAGGAGCGGGTGCTGTATCTGAACCTGGAGGAATTTTCCGGTCTGTCGGTTTTGATGAAAGAAGAGTACAAGAGTGATTTGTCGGATCTGTTGTATTTTTACAACGGTGGAAGCTATAATTCGCTTCGTTTAAGCAGCGTTGTCCACACGATGGGGGAGTTGGACTATATTCCTCCGGTGCGCTATCCGGAGGATCTGGATCAGGCAGGAGAGGAGGCGATCGCAGGGCTTATACGGGCAATTGCCGGGGAGAGTGCGTATGATACGCTGGTAGTGGATATAGGAAGCGGGCGCAGGACGGCGCTTTCGGTAATGAAGCTGTGCCGGGTAATCTATATGCCGATCCGGGAAGATCCGGTGTCTTTGGCAAAGCTTAAGGAGCTGGAGCAGTATTTTTCACAGACAGGAAATGGCATGCTAAGGGAACGTATTAAACGCCTGAAGCTTCCGTATCACGGCAGCTTTGGACGGGGTGATTATATTGACCAGCTTTTATGGGGAGAACTGGGTGATTATGTACGGCAGCTGCTGCGGGGAAGCAGTGTGGGCGGATAATCTTCATTGTGGATTAAATTAGAAGGGGCAAAGTCTTTTGACAGGGATAAATTGAGCGGGATTTTGCCAGTCATTCTAAAGAGTAAACGGTTGTGAGAGAAACAACTGGCAGGGGGAAGTATGCAGGAGCAGAAAATGGTTTTGAGGCAGCGTCTGATGGAGCAGATGGAGAGCCGTATGCAGGTGGAGGATGAGGAACTGCGCGACCTGATCGACATGGCGATTCTGGAAGCAGCAGAAGGGGCGTATCTGCCGTTAAAAGAGCGGCTTTCTTTGAGAAAAGAGCTGTTTGATTCATTCAGACGGCTGGATATTTTGCAGGAGCTGGTCGATGATCCGACGATCACGGAGATCATGGTAAATGGCGCGGAGCACATTTTTGTCGAGCGGCAGGGGCGTGTGGAAGAATTAGAAAAGCACTTTGATTCGGTAGGGCAGCTAGAGGATCTGATTCAGCAGATTGTAAGCCGTGTCAACCGGACGGTCAATCTGGCATCCCCGATTGCGGATGCGAGACTGGAAGATGGTTCTCGTGTCCACGTGGTGCTGGCACCGGTGGCGTTAAATGGTCCGATTTTAACGATCCGGAAGTTCCCGGAACCGATCACGATGGAACGTCTGATTGAGTTAAAAAGTATCAGCCGGGAGGCAACGGCATTTTTGCAGAAAGCGGTCGAGCGGGGACTCAATATTTTTATCAGCGGCGGAACCGGATCGGGAAAAACGACGATCTTAAACGCCATGTCCGGCTATATTCCACAGGAGGACCGCGTCATTACGATCGAGGATTCGGCAGAACTTCAAATCCGCCATGTAACGAATCTTGTCAGCCTGGAAACAAGGGTAGAAAACCGGGATGGTTCGCAGGAGATTTCCATGCGCGATCTGATCCGGGCGAGTCTCCGAATGCGTCCGGACCGCATCATCGTTGGGGAGGTCCGGGGCGGCGAGGCGCTGGAAATGCTGCAGGCGATGAATACGGGGCACGATGGCTCGCTCTCAACCGGACATGCAAACAGCGCCAAAGATATGCTCTCAAGACTGGAAACGATGGTTCTGATGGCAGCAGAGCTGCCGCTTGCGGCGGTCCGGAGCCAGATCGGTTCAGCACTCGATCTGATGGTCCATGTCGGGCGGATGCGGGACCGGAGCCGGAAGGTGCTGGAGATCACGGAGGTGATAGGTTATGAAAATGGGGAAATCCGCCTTTCTCCCATCTATCAGTTTCAGGAAAGCGGGGAGACTGCTTCCGGACAGGTGGAAGGAGCACTTGTCCAGGTTGGCAGATTTGAAGGGCGGCGCAGATTCGCGGGAGGAAGTGCTTTCTGATTACCGGGTTTACCACCTGACGGGGCAGGAGTGGATACGTTACCTTCTGGAGGGAACAGCGGTGTGCGCCGTGACGGCATATGTATTCTACCGTTCATTTCTGGCGTTCGTTCTGATGCTTCCGGCGGGGATGCTGCGGCCGTTTTTTAAGAGGCGGGAGCTCTGCCGCCGGAGAAAAGAGGAGCTGCGGCTCCAGTTTAAGGAAGCGATTCAGATCGTGGCTTCGGCGCTGGCTGCAGGCTATTCAGTGGAAAATGCGTTTATTGCGAGCGTGCGCGATCTGGAAGAACAATACGGAAAAGAAGGGATGATTACCCGTGAGTTTTCATATCTGGCAAGCCAGCTTAAAATGAACCGGACCGTGGAGGCGCTGCTTTCTTCCTTTGCGAAGAGGAGCGGTCTGGATGAGGTGGAAAATTTCTCTGTTATTTTTACTGTATCCAAACGGAGCCGGGGCGAGCTGGCAAGCGTGGTTCACCATGTCGTTCACGTGATTTCGGATCGCATTCAGGTGCGGGAGGAAATTCTCACGATGACGGCAGAAAAGCAGTTTGAACAGAGAATTATGAACCTGATGCCGTACCTGATCGTGCTCTACGTGGATTTGTCATCGCCGGGCTTTTTCTCACAGATGTATGAGACAGCGGTGGGGCGGGTGGTGATGACCGGGTGTCTGGTGGTCTATCTGCTGGCATGGAGGGTATCGGGGAAAATTCTTCAGATTGAGGTGTGAAACAGCATGGGAAAAATGGGGAAAAAGCAGGTTTTATGCATTCTTTTGGGGATAATTCTGGCAGTTGTGGGATATCTGGTGGAAAAACGGGATGGGGCGCTGGAAGAGGGGAACCGGCTGAACCGCTATGCATACGGAGAAGGGGAACGGCAGCAGGAAGTGTGGGTGCGCGGACTGTGCGAGAAGGAGATTCCGGTGGAGATTTCGCTCGGAGAGCGGGAATATGCGGAAGAGGATGCAAAAAAAGTATTGCTGGAGGCGGGAGGTAAACTGGCGGATTTAATTCGGGGAAACAATCTGTCCCTGCAGGAGGTAAGGGAAGATCTACATCTCGTCGGCTGGCTGGAAGAAGAGGGCATCCGGGTCCGCTGGACACCGGAGGATGCGGAATGGATTCAGACGGATGGGACAGTTTTAAATGAAGAATGCCCGGAGATCTCAAATTTCCTACGCCTGCGACGGATAGGGACCGAACTGTCTCACGACGTTCT
>OGYK01002600.1_pt1 | contig 11515 bp, 8 predicted proteins | sample 1576501 | NCBI WGS metagenome assembly OGYK01 (sample SAMEA3541530, study PRJEB24748) | human gut metagenome | biome: human gut; feature: human-associated habitat; material: faeces | place: China | collected 2012
GTGAACGGTCAGCTCTTGCATCTTCATCTCTGAAGCAAGGAGCTATCTGGAAATATTTATCAATACCTGATACCATAAGAAGTTGCTTGTATTGCTGTGGTGCCTGCGGAAGTGCATAAAACTTACCCTTGTGAACACGGGAAGGTACTACATAGTCACGCGCACCTTCAGGTGATGAAGCACAAAGAATAGGTGTTTGCATTTCCAAAAATCCCATTTCGCTCATAACCTGGCGTAGATATGCAATAACCTTGCTTCTAAAAATGATATTATCTTTAACTTTTTCGTTTCTTAAATCAAGGAAACGGTATTGAAGTCTTTTATCTTCACGAATTTCTTTAGAGGTTTGAATTTCAAAAGGAAGCGGTTGCCTAACTTTTCCAAGGGTGGTTACGCTTTTTGCTTCGACTTCAATTGTGCCTGTTGCAATTTTAGGGTTGATTGTATCTTCATCTCTTTTTTCAACAATACCTTCGATTGAAAGGCAATCTTCCTTGCTGATTCCATCAAGAAGGGTTGTGTCACGCATTACAACCTGCATAACCCCGTACATATCCCTAAGGTCAATGAAAGATACGCCGCCGTGGTCACGAATGTTTTCAACCCAGCCGGCAATTTTAACTGTTGAATTGATGTCTGCCTCTGAAAATTCATTCATAGGTTTTGTTCTGTAATTTGTTGAAAATTCCATACTGTTCTCCTTTGTCAAAGTGTACTTAATAAAAAAATAGCAGCCTTAAGTCCAATAGGACGAAAGACTGCTTCCGTGGTACCACCTAAATTAGCCATAATCGGCTCACTCAAAAGATTAACGCTCTTGCACGCCCGAGTCTACTTGCAAATAAATAAAAATGCTTTCTTTCGGGAACTCATAGGTGTTTTTCACTGCCTGCTTGTATTGCCTTGCACCACACGGCAACTCTCTGAAACAAAACTTAAGCAGTTACTCGCCTAATCACAGTTTTAATATTACGCTAATAATATAACACTAAACCTTCAAATAGTCAACAATTTTCTTTCCTTATATAATTGTAATAATTATTATTCTATGGTAAAATATACTATATTCCTTATAATTTTACAATAAAGTTAAAATTGTTATTGAAAAACACCTCTATATAATATATAATACTAAGAAATATATTTTGTTGGGAATTTTTGTATGAAAAAAGTATTAAGTTTGTTTTTATCATTATCACTTATAGTTTGCATAGCTTTTTCCTGTGCTTCGCCGGCAATGGCTGATGAATGGTATGATATTTTATTTGAAGATAATCAAAAAGAAGAAATTGAACACAGCGTAATTGATGAAATTATAGTATCGCAAGTCGGTAAAACGGAAGTGTCTGTTTATTGGAACTGCTCATATTACGGTTTTGTTGACGGATACGAAGTATCGCTTTATGACGGTAAAACAAATACTTATTTTCCGCAGGCTTATGTTGACTGTAATACATATAGTTATGTTTTCAGAAACCTTAAGCAAAATACCGGCTATCAGGTTTGCGTGCGTTCATTTGTTTTTGATAACGGCACTTATGATTTCGGCCAATACAGCACCCCTGCCCAAATTTTCACCTGCCCTGCTGATGTCAAGCTATCATCGGTAAAATATAACTCCAAGGGCAAAGCAACGGTTAAATGGAAAAAATGCAAAAATGTAAGCGGCTATGTTATTGAATATTCACCTAAAAAGGATTTTAAAGATGATGCTTCAAAATCAACCGTAATGGTTTACGGTAAAAGCAAGTCAAGAAAAGTTATCAACGGGCTTGCAAAGGGTAAGTATTATTTCAGAATTGCGGCATTTAAAAAAGTTGATGATACAATTTATGTGGGTACATTTTCAAAAAAAGTAAAAAGAGTTAATATTAAAACAGGACTTAGCGTTAAAGGTATGCTCAATGCCGTTAAAACAGATAATTCAGGCGCACAAAGAATAAAAAAATATACCGACGGCGGTGTGAATATCACAAAATATAAAACCACTTATGATAAGGTTAAAGCTATCTATGTTTGGCACGCAAGGAACTTTAAAAAGCACGGTTGGGATTGTGTAGGCTGTAACAGTAATTTTAATAACTGTATCAGCGCACTTTTTTCAAACAGTGAAAAGAGATATGACGGTTTCATTACACTTAATGCCGGTAAATTCAGAAACAATGACGGCTCAAAGGTTATGCACAAATGGTCTGTAATTTACCTTGCCGGTAAGCCATATATTTTTGACCCGAGGCTTCAGGGTTATACCAAAAATTATACTGCAAATACATATTTTGCCTTGGCAAAGAATTCAAGATCGGCAAAACCGTATATTTATGAATATGATTACGGTACTTTTTATCCGGATGAAAGCAATGCGTATTTTGAATACTGCGTTGAAAGCATAAAATAAACTTTTTGAAAGGATTATTAACTATGAAAAAAGTTGCAATTATTATGGGTTCAGACAGCGATTTGCCTATCGTAACCCCTGCAATCAAACAGCTCAAGGAATTGGGTATTGAAACCGAGGTTCGAGTAATGAGTGCACACAGAACACCGAATGAAGCACACGAATTTTCGGCAAATGCAATTAAAAATGGATTTGGCGTAATTATTGCCGCAGCAGGTATGGCTGCACATTTGGGCGGTGTACTTGCCGCTTCAACCACCTTGCCGGTTATAGGTATTCCGTGCAGTGCAAAGGTGCTTGACGGAATGGATGCAATGCTTGCAACTGTTATGATGCCACCGGGTATTCCGGTTGCAACAGTAGGTGTTAACGCAGCTAAAAATGCGGCACTTTTGGCGGCTCAAATTCTTGCGGTAGGGGATGATGAGCTTATGGCAAAGCTTATTAAAATGCGTGAGGATATGGCAGAGCAGGTTCGCCAAAAGGATATTGCACTTCAGGAAAAGCTTAAAGAAATTTAACAAACATTCACGATAAAAAATAAGATTGCGTAAAACGCGAACATTTAAAAGGAGATTATATATGGAGTCATTCAGCGAAAGTTATGCTAAAGCAGGCGTAGATGTTACAGCAGGTTATGAATCTGTTGAACTTATCAAATCACATGTAAAGCGCACTGAAATTCCGGGTGTAATGGGTTCAATCGGCGGTTTTGGCGGTATGTTTGAACTTTTAGGCGCAGGTAATTATAAAAATCCTGTGCTTGTTTCAGGAACAGACGGTGTAGGAACCAAGCTTAAAGTTGCTTTTCTTCTTGATAAGCACGATACTATCGGTATTGACTGTGTAGCAATGTGTGTTAATGATGTAGCTTGCTCCGGTGCAAAGCCGCTTTTCTTCCTTGATTATATTGCTTGCGGTAAAAACTATCCTGAAAAGATAGAGCAAATTGTAAGCGGTGTGGCTGAAGGTTGCGTTCAGGCAGGTTGCGCACTTGTCGGCGGCGAAACAGCAGAACATCCGGGCCTTATGCCAAACGAAGAATATGACCTTGCAGGTTTTACGGTTGGTATCGGCGAAAAGGATAAGCTTGTATCAGGCGATAAGCTTGCAAGCGGAAATGCACTTATCGGCGTTGCATCATCAGGTGTTCATTCAAACGGTTTTTCACTTGTAAGAAAAGTGTTTAACATTACTGAAGAAAGGCTTGGCGTTCATGTGGCAGAGCTTGGCAAAACTCTTGGTGAAGAGCTTTTGACTCCTACAAGAATTTATGTTAAGCCGCTTCTTAATCTTATGGAAAGCGTCAATGTCAATGCTATCAGCCATATCACCGGCGGCGGATTTTATGAAAATGTACCGAGAATGTTAAATGACGGTTTCAAGGCTGTTATTGAAAAAGATAAGTGCTTTAAAAAGCCTATTTTTGACCTTATCGCAAGTGAGGGTAATATCCCTGAAAGAGATATGTATAACACATTTAATATGGGTACAGGTCTTGTTATCGCAGTTGATAATGATAAGGCAGATGAAGCTGTAAGAATACTTAAAGAAAACGGCGAGGACGCTTGCGTTATCGGTGAAATCAAAGCAGGCGAAAAGGGTGTTGAACTCGTATGATGAAAAACATAGCTGTTTTAGTGTCAGGCGGGGGTACTAATCTTCAGGCACTTATTGATGCACAGGCAAAAGGTGAAATAATCGGCGGAAAAATCACGCTTGTTGTTTCCTCAAATCCTGATGCATACGCTCTTGAGAGAGCAAAAAAGAACAATATAGCAACTAAAATTTGCGAAAAGAAAAACTATAAAGACAGGGCAGAATATACCCGTGCCATTAGGGATATTTTACTTGAAGCAAAGGCTGACTTGGTAGTATATGCCGGCTTTATGACTATTCTTGATGAGCAGATAGTTAAGGCTTTTCCAAATAAAATGATGAATGTTCACCCTGCACTTATCCCGTCTTTTTGCGGGCCGGGATATTGGGGGCTTCATGTGCATGAAAAGGTTATTGAAAGCGGAGTTAAACTCACAGGTGCAACAGTCCATTTTGTAACAGAGGAATGTGACGGCGGCCCTATAATTTTGCAAAAGTCAAGCGAGGTTAAATTTGATGATACCCCTGAAATTTTGCAAAAGCGTGTTATGGAAGAATGTGAATGGAAAATTCTTCCAAAAGCAGTTTCTCTTTTCTGCCAAGATAAAATAGAAGTTGTTAATAATAAAACTAAAATTACTGAATGATATTGAGGTGTAATTATGGAAATCAAATCTCTTGCTAGTGAACTTAATACGAATTCATATCCGGGCAGAGGTATTGTGCTTGGTAAAAGTGAATGCGGCAAATTTGCAGTTTGTGCTTATTTCATTATGGGCAGAAGTGTAAATAGCCGTAACAGAATTTTTGAAGAAAATGAGCGTGGCGGAATTCGCACCAAGGCTTTTGATGAGTCAAAAATGGAAGACCCTTCACTTATTATTTATAACCCTGTTCTTAAGTTCGGCGGTGACACAATCGTTACAAACGGCGATCAAACCGATACTATTTATGATTCTTTTGCAAAGGGTGATTGCTATCACGATGCACTTATTACAAGAGAATTTGAGCCTGATGCACCAAATTACACACCGAGAATTTCAGGTATTATGAAAGAAAACGGTAATTATAATCTTTCGATTCTTAAATCAAATTGCGGTGAGCCTGAATGTGTGAGATATTTCTTTGAATATCCTGCAAGGGCAGGTCTCGGTCATTTTATTCATACATATAAGTGTGACGGAAATCCTATTCCGTCATTTGAGGGTGAGCCTACACCTGTTAAAATTGAAGGCGATATTGATGAGTTCACCAATATGATTTGGACTAATCTTAATGAGGATAATAAGGTTTCTCTTTTTGTTCGTTTCATAAATCTTGAAACAAAGGAAGAAGAAACAAGAATTATCAATAAAAACGAAAAATAATTATAAGGGGTGATTCAGTTCACCCCTTGTTTTGCTATTGCATTTACTATATTATTTACATATTTATTATAAATTCGGAGGAAATTATGAAAGTTCTTGTTGTTGGCGGCGGCGGAAGAGAACACGCCCTTATCAGAAAAATTAAAGAATCAAGCAAGGTTGATGAAATTTTTTGCACACCGGGTAACGGTGGCATTTCATATGATGCAAAATGTTTTGATGTTTCGGCTACGGATATTGACGGCGTAGTTGATTTAGCTAAAAAATTAAGCGTTGATTTAGTTGTAGTAGCACCTGATGACCCGCTTGTTGCAGGTATGGTTGATGCACTTAATGACGCAGGATTTAAAACTTTCGGCCCACGCGCAAATGCCGCTATTATTGAGGGCTCAAAAGTTTTTTCAAAAGAGCTTATGCAAAAATATAATATTCCTACCGCTGAATATAAAGTTTTTGATAACGCAAATTACGCTATTGAATATATTAAAGAGAAAAATGAATTTCCTACTGTTATCAAGGCGGACGGTCTTGCTTTGGGCAAGGGCGTAATTATTCCTGAAAATCTTGATGATGCTGTTGCCGGTGTCAAAGAAATTATGGAAGATAAAATCTTCGGTGCTTCCGGCAACAACATTGTTGTTGAAGAATTTTTGACCGGTCCTGAAGTTTCCGTTCTTGCATTTACAGACGGCAAGTGCGTTAAACCTATGGTATCGTCTATGGACCATAAGCGTGCACTTGACGGTGATAAGGGACTTAACACAGGCGGTATGGGTACCGTATCGCCAAATCCGTATTATACCGAAGAAGTAGCAGCTGAATGTATGGATAAAATCTTTATGCCTACTATAAATGCTATGAACCAAGAGGGCAGAACATTTAAGGGATGTTTATACTTCGGACTTATGATTACACCGAAAGGACCAAAGGTAATTGAATATAACTGCCGCTTCGGTGACCCTGAAACGCAGGTTGTTTTACCAAGACTTAAAACAGATATTATTGATATTTTTGAAGCAATAAATAACGAAACTCTTTCTGAACTTGATATTGAATGGAGCGAAAAAGCATGCGCTTGTGTTATTATGGCTTCCGGTGGTTATCCGAAATCATATAAAAAGGGTGTTGAAATCACAGGCCTTACATTAGGCCAACTTGACGGTGTTACCGTTTACCACGCAGGAACTAAAATTGAAAATGATAAGCTTGTTACATCGGGTGGCAGAGTTTTAGGCGTTACTGCTTTGGGTGACAGCCTTGCAGACGCACTTAAAAAATCTTATGAAGCGGTGGAAAATATTCATTTTGATAATGCACATTACAGAAAAGATATTGGAAAACGCGCACTTGAAGCTAATAAATAATTTATACAAATTGTTGTAATTTAATAAATTGTGAATTTTTTTCAATTTTACAAAATGTTATTGACAATTATACAAAACGGAATTATACTATCCGTGTAATTAAAATTAACTTTTAGAATAGACAAGAGGGTTAAGTTATGGCAACAGTTAAAAAAAGCAAAAAGAAGATTATTGTACCTATAAGTATAATACTCGTTATTGCGATTGTAGCCGGTTGCATTTTCGGTGTAACTAAATCGAAAAGCGGCGAAGAGGTTAAGCTCAACACAATTTCAACGGGGGATATTTACGAAAAGGTATCATTAACAGGTGATGTTACTGCTGGCACTTCAAAGGATTATAAGGTTGGTACAGTTGCAACCGTTAAAAGTGTTAATGTTAAAGTAGGCGACCAAGTTAAAAAAGGTGATGTTCTTGCAACATTTGATACCACTTCACTTGATTCGCAGGTATCTTCACTTCAAACTTCTTATAATGACGCTTTGAAAAACTATAACAATGCTGTAAAAAATCAAAAAACAGCAAACAACAAGGCATCTACATATAAAAAGCAAATAGATGCGATTGAAAAAAAGATTGCAAAGCTTAATAAGAAAATTGCTAAAACAACAACTACTAAAAAGAAAACAACAACTACCACAACTACGACTAAGGCAAGCACAACTAACCGTGTTTCACAGTGGCTTGCAACTACCACAACTAAAGCAGCAACTACTACCACCACTACTACAACTACAACTCAGCATACCACAGATGACGGCTCACCGAAGTATACAGTAGCACTTTCTGCTTATCCTACTTCTGTTTCGGGTACGGTTTCAGGTTCCGGCAAATACAGGAAGGATATTGGTAATGTTACGATTAAGGCAACCCCAAGTTCAGGTTGGCTCTTCCTTGGTTGGTATTCTTCCCGTGCAGCATATTTGGCAGGTAATTCACCGCTTTCAAATTCACAGTCTTGGACTTTTCCTTTGACAAGCGATGTTAACTATGTAGCAGTATTTACAGAAGACACAAATGCCACTACAACAACTGCAGCTTCTATCAATGATATTTCAAAAGCACTTGTTGAAATAAACAAAAATATTGCATCAATAACTAATGATGTTAAAACATTAACTACTATTTCGGGAATAGTTGCAAATTCAATTTCAGGTGCAATTGCTTCAGGTCAGCTTAACAGCAAGACTATTGCTGATTTAGTAGGTAAAGATATTCAGACTGCTATTACAAACGGCATTGTTGATTCAACCAAGCTGATTGTTGAAAGCGGCGTTGCCGTTGATATGATTAAAGCCGCTGTATCTTCAATTGATTACAGGGCACTTGCCAAAGGTGTTTCTGATTCTGATAACGCAGTTCTTACAGGTTTGGAAATTCAAAAAGCATTGCTTTCGGCTCAATATGAAGTATATAAAACACAGGGCGATCAATCAATTGTTACTGCCCAAAAATCAGCAGTTACCGCTACAAAGAAGGCTCTTGATGCAATGAAAGAGCAGCAAACAGCACTTGCAAACGGCTGGACAGCAGATTTTGACGGTGTGATTACAAAGGTTGACATTTCACCTGACTCTCAAACTACTGCACTTCAGGCAGGTATCACGCTTGAAAATCACGATGTTCTTGTTGCAACAGTCAGCCTCAGTGAATATGATGTTCATAAAGTCAAACTCGGTATGAAGGCAAAGGTTACTACTGCTTACGGTGAATATGATGGTGAAGTTGCTACTATTGCACCTACTGCCACAGGTGGTTCATCAAGCTCAATTCTTGACAGCGTAGGTTCAATGGCAGGTGTCAGCGGTCTTTCATCGCTTACAAATTCAGGTGCAGGTGTTGAATGTACAATTGAAATTAAGAATCCTGATGAAAACATTATTGCAGGTTTTGATGCCGATGTTGAAATTCAAACAGGTCAGTATCTTGGTGTAACAGTTGTTCCTATTGAATCAATTACACTTGAAAAAACAGGTTCATATGTATATCTTTATAATGACGAGGATAAAACAGTTACCAAGACTGAAATTAAGACAGGTGCAATTTCAGATACAGCTTATGAAGTAACTTCGGGTCTTAAGCCTGGTGACAGAATTGTTGCATCACCAAAAACAGATTATAAAGAAGATACCTTTAAAGTTAAGGTAGTAGACAGCACAAATAAGTAAGGAGACTTTACAGTGAATATTACAGAAAGTCTGAAAATCGCAGTCAAGTGTATTAAGTCAAATTGGATGCGCAGTCTTCTTACAATGCTTGGTATTATTATCGGTATCAGCTCCGTTATTATGATTATCGGTGCAGGTACCGGTGTAAGAGATTATATCGTTGGCCTTATTGAAGATATGGGTTCAAACGCAGTTCTTGTCAGCGTTGATGCCACATCTGCTACTGATAATGACTATATTACTCTTGATGATGTAGAAAATATTAAAACTAAAGTAAACGGTGTTGAGCGTTGTTCACCTATGCTTATGGGCTTTGGCCGTGCAACAATTGATTCAACTGCTACGGAAGCTACTGCAATGCTTATCGGTGTTAACAGCGATGTTCAGTTTGCACTTACCAATACTTGTGAATATGGGCGTTTTTTCACTGATGAGGAATATAATGCAAATGCTCCAATTGCTGTAATGGGTACTAACTCGGCACAGCAGGCTTATGGTTATGAGGATGTTACTAATGAATATGTAACCGTATCTTCAAGCGGTAAATCAATGAAAATCAAAATTTGCGGTGTTGCAAATATTGATACTCTTGCAAACTCACTCGGTGGTTCAAGCTCAATGAGCAATATATTCCAAAGCGCAGGCGGGGATAAAACTGTTATTGCACTGTTTTTACCTTGTACAACGCTTACACAGATTACCGGTGCTGATGCAAACCTCGGCAGTGTATTTGTTATTGCTAAAGACGGTTATGATTATGATGCAGTCGGTAATGCAACCGTAAACTATCTTAAATCTGCACACGGTAACTATTCAAACAGTATGTATACTGCTCAAAATATGGCAACATATGTTAATATAGTTAATATAATTATGTCTGTTCTTACAGCATTTATTGCCTGTGTAGGTGCAATTTCGCTTATTGTAGGCGGTATCGGTGTAATGAACATTATGCTTGTTTCGGTAACGGAGCGAACGCGTGAAATCGGTATACGAAAATCACTTGGCGCAAAAACAAGAGTTATTACAATGCAGTTTTTGACGGAGTCGATAATTTTGTGCCTGATAGGCGGTATTATCGGTGTTTCAATTGGTGTTGCTGGTGCGTTTGCCGCATGCTCGGTAATAAATATCAAGCCTAATATTACATGGTGGCTTATACTTGTTGCACTGCTGTTCTCAAGCGGTGTAGGTTTGTTCTTCGGTATTTATCCTGCAAAAAAGGCTGCACAAATGAGCCCTATTGATGCACTCAGAAGTGAATAATTATTTGAGAGGGGTTTTTGCCCCTCTTGAATTTTGTTATTATGTATGATAAAATAATAAAACTATCTTTTAAAGAGGAGTATTTGATGGAAATTAACGATATACTTGAAAAGTTCAATTTTAAAGGTGAACTTGAAGAATGTAATGTTTTCGGCTCAGGTCATATAAATACAACTTATCTTGCAAAATATATTGAAAACGGAAAAGAAAAAAAATATGTTGTTCAAAAAGTAAATACAAATATTTTCACGGATATTGATTCGCTTATGAATAATATTTTTTCCGTTACAGAATTTTTAAGAAAAAAAATCACAGAAAACGGAGGTAATCCCCACAGGGAAACGCTCCATTTTATCAGAACATATGACAAAAACAAGTATTTTAAAGATGAAAACGGTGATTGTTACCGTGCATATCGCTTTGTTGATAATTCAAAGGCTTATGATACTGTTAACAGCGCAGAGATTTTCGGCAAAAGCGGTAAAGCATTCGGCAGATTTCAAAAGTATTTAAGTGATTTCCCTGCTGAAACTTTGAGTGAGATAATTAAAAATTTTCATAATACCATTTGGCGATATGAAAATGAATTTATCCCTGCTGTTCAAGCTGATAAGGCAGACAGAGTTGCCTCTTGCAGTGATGAAATTAAGTTTGTTATGCATAGAAGAGAAGATTGCAAAAAGCTTGTTGAACTTATTGAAAAGGGTGAACTTCCGCTTCGTGTAACGCATAATGATACCAAGCTTAATAATGTCCTTTTTGACAGTGAAAGTGATGATGCAATTTGTGTGATCGACCTAGATACTGTTATGCCGGGGCTTGCACTTTATGATTTTGGTGATTCAATTCGCTTTGGCGCAAATTCCTGTGCAGAAGATGACGATAACTACGATAATGTAAAAATAAATCTTGATTATTTTGAAGCTTATGCAAAGGGATTTTTGAACGAGGCGGGAAGCGCACTTAATCAATGTGAAATTGATAATCTTGCTTTTTCGGCAAAGCTGATGACTTTTGAATGCGGTATGCGCTTTCTTACCGATTATATTAACGGTGATACATATTTTAAAACAGCATATCCTACTCATAACCTTGTGCGTGCAAAAAATCAGTTTGCACTTGTAAGCGATATGGAAGATAAAATGCCTCAAATGGAGCAAATTATTAAAAACATAACTGAATAAAAAATTATAAAAAGGAACGATTTTCGTTCCTTTTAGACTGTCGATAAAGTGGCTAAAGCGCGCCGAATAAAATAAATAAAACTTTTTTTGCCTCCCTTGCAAAGGGTGCGGGTCTCTGGTGGAGACCTCTGCACAAAGTGCAGAAGCACCGACCGAACCGACAGGTGAGACG
>OGYK01002602.1_pt1 | contig 11507 bp, 4 predicted proteins | sample 1576501 | NCBI WGS metagenome assembly OGYK01 (sample SAMEA3541530, study PRJEB24748) | human gut metagenome | biome: human gut; feature: human-associated habitat; material: faeces | place: China | collected 2012
TGCCGCACCTCGCTCGCCGTATCGGCACTTAGAATTATGCGGTATTGCCTTAAGTTTTCGGAACGGTCAGGAACGCTCTCTACAGTACAATTTATAATGGGCAATTCTCAACCTCCAATTTTCCCTTCAAGTTTCCTCCAATCTCTGCCAAATCTCTCAACAACAAGCCAAACCGAAATGGCAAAAAATGCGCGATCACAATACCGGGTGATTGGATTAAGAGATTGCAAAGAACATTATCGGGGTAAATGTTCAATCATTTGATAAAAGCAGGAATAAACCATTCAAAAATGTTAATAAATACCGCCAAAGAGTCACCGCACCGCAACGCAAATAATGTGCGAAAAACAGGTTTCAGTTGATTCAAGGAGAAAAATTCACATAGAAACCGCGCTAATTAACTATGCAAATTCTGGCAACTGTGATATAATGTATATACCTAGATGTGTCGGAAAGGTTATCATTTGCGGGATCAAGGCATGCAGCCGGTACAACGTTTTGTCAGCCGCTGTGCCGGGGCCAAAAGCCACGAAAGCAGGCCGCAGCCCGGCAGGGGATCGCCAGACCGAGGGGGCACAACCAGGCGTTTTGCAATCAACACCTGCAAAGTGCCGCACATCTGCCGTACCACTTTTCACACAAAAGGGGAAAGTAGTAACCACTTAAGGGAGGATAAAACTATGAAGAAAAACCTTCAGCGTTTTGGTGCATCCGTGCTGGCAGCAGCCATGGTTGCCCAAAGCGTGGCGCTTCCCGCAGCTGCCGAAACTACCAAGATTGATTCTTCGGTAGCGCAGTCTGTTGCAGCTAGCGCAGCAAGCGCGGCCAGCGCTGTGCAGTCCCTGCCCAAGTTCACCAGCACCGCAGACCTGATCAAGCAGACAGCCCAAACGCTGGCTGCCCAGGGCGAAGTGCATGAACTGGAGCAGGACGATGCCAAGCTGGAAGCGACTGCACAGAGCAAGGCAGGCATGAGCCTTGCAGCGTTGGAAAATGCACTGGCCGATGCATGTACGCCAACGCCGCAGCCGGCAAGATCAACACCGAAGCCTATGGCCTGAACAAGGACGAGATGGCATCGGTGATGGCTGCCACCATCAAAACGTATCATCTGTCCAGCGCCGTTACCGACCTGGGCTATGAGACGAACGCCGCCGGCGTTGTGACCGCCGTTACCTTTACCGGCAGCTCCGGCATGACCTCTGCGATGGAGTCCATGACCAACAGCGATGATGAAGTGATTGCGCAGCAGGCTGACAGCTACGCACAGGCTTACGTTGCTGAAAACTCCGATACCTTTGCTGCCAGCGCCGCTGCAGACGGCCATACCTATGGCGAGCCGAAATGGTACTGGAATGACACCAACCCGAAGGATGGCCACACCCATACCTGGAAGGAAACCCCCGATGGTTACTGGACCAAGACCGATGACGGCTGGGCTTACACCGCTGTGTATACCTGTGAAAAGGACGATGCCTACCAGAAGGTAGAAGGCACCGTAACCAAGGATACCACCGAGGCAAAGCCCGGCGTTGCCGGCAAGACCGTTTACTCTGCCAGCGTGCCCGCTGACAAGAGCCCGGTTAAGAAGGAATACAAGGAACCCACCACCCGCACCGACGACATTGCCGCCCTGCCCTGCCAGAGCCATGTCGTGTCCAAGGATGCAGATGGCAACTTTGTTGCTACCTTCAACTGGGAAATGAAGAAGGTCGAGGGCAAGCTGGAAGCTGACTACAGCAACGCCCAGCTGTTCTATGACAGCGAAACCGGCAAAATTTCTGCCGGCGCTCCCGTTACCATTGACTGGGAATGCACCAGCATCACCTTCAAGTGCGCTGTCTGCGGCGAAGAAATCAAAACCAAGCCGATGCAGACCATGCCGGTCAGTGTTGTGGTAGACCAGAATAACAATTCTGTCTACATCAACGTGGGCGGCACCCCGACCCTGGATACCACCTCCGGCGGCACCGGCGTTACCCTGGTGTCCGCAATGGATGGCGGCAACTGGTACGATATGCAGAACAACCCGGTTGACGCAAGCAAGGTGAACTTCACCTATCAGAGCGGCGACAACAAGGGCAAGAACAGCCTGCTGCTGTACGACAGCCAGAAGACTGCCGTGTATGTGGATGACCAGGGCAACCAGGTCACCAATACTTACGATGTCTCGACTGCGCAGATGAACTACTACTACTTCCAGCTGTCGCAGTTCAACCAGGACGAAGCAGAGTACTTCGGCGTGGTTGCCCCGTTCTGGACCTCCAAGGGCGTTCAGAAGCAGGGCGAGGATGGCAGCATCACCGGCACCATGGGCGCAATCAAGATATTGTGCAGCATTGATCCGAACGATGATGTCCCGCCGACCACCATGGCATTCATGCTGAACATGCTGCCGCAGGCGTTCATGTCTTACGTCATGAACTATGGCGAAGCTCTGAAAGCCATCCGTGATGCAGGCTTGGCACAGGTTGCCAAGCTGGGTGACAGCGCTGACTATGTCACCAAGCTGCTGATCCTGCACGACTGGATCTCCCAGGTTGCAGAATTCGATATGGGCTCCATGGGCGATATCACCGGCGGCGGCAACAACGACCCCATCCAGATGACTGCTTTCGGCGCCCTGCTGGGCGGCGAGATCGGCGCTAAGGGCGTTGAGTATGGCTGCATCTGCCTGGGCTATGCATCTGCATTTAACTACATGGTCCAGAATTTGCCTGACAACAAGAGCATCTATAAGAATGATGACGGCAGCTGGAAGACCCCCGATGAAGTAGGCGATAACGCTGTTGTTGACTTTGCCCAGATCCTGTATTACTGCGATACTTCTGATACCAGTATTGCCGGTAATGCGTTCGGCGGCGGCATGTTCAACAACGTCCACTACTTCAACGCAGTCAAGGTCAACAAGCTGCAGGGCGACAGCAACTCTGCTACGATGACCACCGGCGAAGCCAACAAGAACTGGTACTATGTTGACGTCTGCTATGATGACGTGAACACCGAGTGCATGGCCCAGACCCGCGTTGAGAACGCAGGCGACATGCGCCATGTCAACTTCCTGGTTTCTCCCTCCGGTCTGGAAGGCCGTTACAGCAAGTACTATGATTACATTGACTCGCTGTACGATGGCTACACCTACACCAAGAACAAGAATCCCGATGTGGATGATGACGGCAATGTTGTGATGAACAACGGCAAGCCGCATTACTCTTACACCAAGACGGAGAACAAGAACGAGACCCGTTACACCGATACCTGCTACGAGGATACCTGGTTCACCTCTATCTGCAGCCCCATCTACTTCGACAATAATTACTTCTATTACGTTGATACCACGACCAACCAGAACCTGTATAACAACATGCGCCGCCAGCAGGCCGAGAACGGCAACAGCGGCAGCTCTGGTTCCGGCAGCTCTGGTAACAACTCCCAGATGCAGCAGTTCATGAAGAAGATGCAGAGCCAGGGCCCCGATACTCTGGAAGCACGTCCGCGTACTGCGAACTACTATATCCGCAAAGAGGATTCCAGCAGCAGCAGGCCCGGCGGCTTCAGCATGAGCAGCTTTACCAAGACGGATGACCCGTTTGATATCATCCTGATGTACTACAACGATCTGAAGGAAACCAGCAGCAACTTCAATGATGACGACAGCAATGCCAAGGTTCTGGCCGAAGCTGGCACCATCTATAAGATCGATACCAGTGCAAAAGATAAGCATACCAAGGTTGAAAACAACCTGAACACCGAGTGCCTGGCAGACGCTGCTGCAAAGCGGATCTACCCCGCACTGGTACACTCTACCGCACTGTATGATGGCAAGCTGTACTTCAACGTCAACAACGCCATCTACCGTATGGACCCGACCACCGGCGCAGTGGAAGAAGTGAAGGAATACAACACCGTCTATGGCGGCATTAAGCTGACCAAGGATAAGGACGGCAACATGGTTCCCGATACCCACTTTCCCGGCATGAGCATGGTTATCATGGATAGCGCCCAGGATACCAGCAGTGTGAAGTATCTGGGCACCTTCAAGAACCATCCTCTGGCTGGCCTGACCCTGCGTGACAGCTACAGCTTTGCTACCACCACCCAGCAGGGCCAGACTGTGATCACCGGCATCAACACCACCAAGGATCAGCTGGTCGTTTCTGTCGGCACCAACCTGTCCAACACCTATAAGGAACTGGTGGACGGCAAGGCAGAAGTCAAGACCGATGCCTCCGGCACTTCTTATGCAAACCGTAAGAGCTACAAGACCGAGTCCTGGAACTACAACCCGAGTTACAACCAGAACATGAGCAGCTCTGACGAGAAGAACAAGAACGAAGAGTTCATGTGGTGCGCTAACCTGGTTGAAACCATGCCGATGTCCGACATGGTCAGCGACCTGAAGAGCGGCGCAACCACCGATGTTACCGTTGAAGCATGGTGCAATACCCCTGCTTATACCCAGGCCCGCACCACCAAGTACGGCCTGACCAAGGGTGAAAAGAAGTACGCTGACGGCGCACTGCCCAAGGGCCATACCTGGGCTCTGGACGAGCTGGAAACGGCTTCCGTTCGCAACGATGTGTACCTGTGCTCTGATTGCCATACTGCAACCGAGAGCGTACCTCACACTGTAACCCTGCCGGAAGCAGTTCAAGGCGTTACCCTGACCCTGGGCACCACCAACAACACCTACATCAAGGACGATACCGTTACCCTGACCGTAGAAAAGGAAGGCACCGATATCGTTACCGTTACCGCAAAGAACGGCGATACCGATGTTGCTCTGACTGAAGTTCAGGAAGCAGCGCAGGACGAAGCCGCAGCCCAGGCTACCACCGAAAAGGCTAAGACGGTTTACACCTTCACTATGCCGGACGGCGATGTGAACATCAGTGTTACCAAAAACGCCAAGACCTATGCGGTCAATGTTGCTCCCCTGACCAATGGTGAGATCACTGCTTCCGCTAAAGAAGCAGCTGAGAAGGAAACCGTAACCCTGACTGCTAAGCCCGCAACCGGCTATGCCCTGAAGGCTGGCAGCGTGAAGGTTACCTACAAAGACGCTGACAACACCGAGCAGCCCGTTGAAGTGAAGGCTGATACCGAAAAAGCCAACACCTACACCTTTGCAATGCCTGCTTACCCTGTCACCGTCAGCGCAGAGTTTGTTAAGGAATACAAGGTTACCGCAGCTCCTGCTGATAACGGCACTGTTACCGTAGACCCGGCCGCAGCTGTTGAGGGCACCGACGTTACCGTTACCGTTACGGCAGCTGATAACTACCAGCTCAAGGCTGACAGCCTGACCTACAGCTATCAGATCGGCGAAGATAAAAAGACCGAAAAGCTGACCCTGACCGATGGCAAGGCTACCTTCAAGATGCCTGCCGCTGATGTTACCGTGGATGCTAAGTTTGAAGCTATTCCGGCTAAGACTTATGGCATTACTTCTGACGTGACCAACGGTACCGCAAAGCTCAGCGTAGAAACTGCAGCTGTGGGTGATACGGTTGAGGTTACCTTTACGGCAAATGGCGAAAACTATAAGCTGGAAGAAAGCTCTGTGCGTTACGAAAAGAAGGATGATACTTCTACCGCAAAGGCACTGACACTGACCGATGACAAGTATAGCTTCACCATGCCGGACTATGATGTTGTTGTTAAGGCCGTATTTGCAAAGACTACTCATACCGTAACTTGCAATGTAACCAATGGTACTGCTACTGTTGACCCGACCGGTGAAATTAAAGAAGGTACGAATGTTACTGTTACTTTTAAGCCGGATGAGGACAAGGCAAATTATGTGCTGAAAGAGAATCCGAAGCTGGTTTCTGGCAACATGAACACCACTTTGAATGTAAGCAATGGCGTTGGAACATTCGAAATGAGCAAGAATGATGTCACTATCACGGCAGAGTTTGTGGAACCCGAATCTACTAAACCCACCACTCCCAGTGAGGGTGACAACACTAGTGATAATACCAACAACGGCGGCGAAGAAACCCAGGCTATTGAAGCCGAGGAGCGCACCGTTCATGGTGCCGCTGAAAAGACCACCATTACCGCAATGGCTGTCTTTACCTGCACCGATAAGAACTGCGCAAGTGCACAGTTCGTGGATGCTACTGTAAAGCAGACCAGCGGCGTTACCACTGCTACCGTCAACTTCAACGGCAAGGACTACACCGCCAAGTACGGCGAGAAGAACGGCTGGGTTGAAGAAAACGGCAAGAAGTACTGGTACGAAAAGGGCGTGAAGCAGGGTACCACCGGCCGCGGCAAAGAGATCTATGATCCCGATTCCGACGCCTGGTACTGGCTGGATGCTGTCCAGGGCGGCGCAATGACCGTCAACAAGGACGTTTACCAGGAATCCGCCGCCGGCCAGTGGGCTGATAAGCCCGATGGCACCGGCAAGTGGGTCCGTTACGATGAGAACGGCCACATGGTCAAGGGCTGGCAGACGACCGATAAGGGCACCTACTACTTTGACCTGATCACCGGCGCTATGGCTAAGGGCGCAGGCGACATTGACGGCGTACCTTGCGCATTTGACAAGTACACCGGTGTTGCTCTGGACGGCCAGTGGCTGACCATCAAAGGCGCTGACTTCTGGTACGAAAAGGGCGTTCGCCAGGGCCTGGATGGCCGCGGCAAGGAAATCTATGACCCGGCTTCTGATGCTTGGTACTGGCTGGACTCTGTTGATCAGGGCAAGAAAGCCACCAGCAAGGATGTCTATCAGGAATCCAAAGCTGGCCAGTGGGCTGACCGCGCCGATGGCACCGGCAAGTGGGTCCGTTACGATGCACAGGGCCACATGATCAAGGGCTGGAGCGCGGACAAGCGTTACTATTTCGACCCGATCTATGGCACCATGGCTAAGGGCGATGCAGTCATCGATGGCCGCACTTATCATTTCGATAAGAACACCGGCGTTCTGCAGTAATCCCACAGCCGAACAATGAGCTGTAACCAGCCCATTAACCCCTAAATAGAAATGCCGCAGCAGATGTAACAGTCTGCTGCGGCATTTTTGTATTTTTGGGCATAGGTTCAGTGAAATATTTGCCAGGCCAGTAGGGCGGGGGGCCCCACCCCGCCGAAAGCTAGAAATAGTACACGATTAAAAAATCGCAATTTACCTTACCCGCATAATAAAGGCAACACACAAAAATATGGCGAACACATCAGACCGGTGCAAGGGCAAAACCTACTAAAAAGCTGCGGCTAAATTTGGCAAATATGGCGCGCGAAGTATAATTTTTGGAGGATATCACAAGCAGAACAAACAAACTTTGTCAGTTCAAACAACAAAAAAACAACAAACTGGCATAGATGCCAAAGAGTGCGGCCGCGAATTTTGAAAGATTTTAATATATTTTCTTCATTTTTTCCTTACCTGTTATCATTTGAATTTGCAATCGAAATATGGAACTTGTATAATAGAATGAAAGAAAGGTGCAAACTAAATGGGTGAAGAGGATTTGGTGCAATGGATGATAAAAATAGATTCAGCATTCTGCTGGAGCATTTGCTGGAAGTTGCGGAGGTCAAGAACTATACCCTGGCCAAGCGCCTGCAATACGATGTTTCCTATATCAGCAAATGGGTCAGCGGCCGCATGCTGCCTGCCAAAAAGACTGAAAAGCGCGTGATGGAGGGCATCAGTGCCTGCGTGGTGGATGAAGCCACCGATGATGGCCGTGACCTGCTGCGGGAATACAGCGTTAGCATCCCCAGTGACCTGAAAGCCGCCATTTATGATAACCTGATTGCTGAATATGATTATTTGCAAGAGGAACTGGACAGCGGCGAGGCGCGCATTGGCCCCTATACGGACTTTTGGGCCGAGCTGAACATGCTGCAATATCTGACCAAAATGGTCCACCCTGTGCTGCGCCGCGTCAGCCAGCTGGACATTGTGGCTGTGATGGACCTGATGGAAATGGCGCGCGAATACCGCCTGAAAGTTGCCAACCTGCAAAACGGCCAGCTGGTGGACCAGCGCAGCTATGATAATGTCTATTTCAAGCTGATGATCGATATCAGCCGCGAAAAATGGGACCCCATCTATGATGCCGCGCTCATTATCAACGTGTTGACCAACTTCAGCCATATTCATTTCAAGCTGTTTGGCAGCACCGCGGCTGCCGGGCGCGCAGTGTTTGTGGTCAAGGGCGATTTTGCCATTACCGGCCTGCTGGTCAGCCACAGCCGCTGCGCTGCCGTTACCGCCACCGAGGATCCGCAGAATTGCGAAAGCCTGTATGATAACTTCTCCAAGCTCTGCGTGCGGGATGACCAGCTTTTCCGCGATACCAGCATGCGCCAGCTGATCAGCCAGTACGACTATATGCACACGCTGCTGGCCTCCAATCTGCGGTGGATGTTCGGCCACCTGAATGAGCTTCTGCTGCCGGATGCCTTGTTTGAAGAGATCCTGACCGCCCACGAGGCCGAGCTGAAAGATTTTTTGGGTGCTACCCCTGCGGAGCTGCGTAGCGTACACAACCTTGCCAAAGGTGTGGTGGAGGAAACAAACATCCGCATCCTGATTTATGAAGCTGCATTTTCCTCCATGGCGGTTTCCGGCGAGCTGGACTTTTTCAGTTACAAGGTCAACCTTACCCCGGATCAGCGCAGCCGGTGCATCAGTTATGTGCTGCAGCTTTGCAAGCAGCGTGAAAAACTTGAATTCCGCTTGATCAGCGGCCGCATTGTGAACGATTTCCAGTATGTGGCGGACCCCAATATGTTTCTTTCTGGCGCTGCATCGTATCTTCGGCTGGATAACAACTGCCCCGTCAACCGGATTGCAATGGTCAACAACAGTGTGATGGAAGACCGCCTGAGTGAATATTTTGATCAGGTCTGGAATTTGGATGACCAGAACGTGACAAAAGAGCGCAACGCCATTGCGGAGCACATCCATCATGTCCTGCAGGGAATCCATCTGATTACCCGCGCCAAAGGTGATGAAATGGAAGAACTGCAAGAGAGCTGGATGAACAAAATCTAAAAATACAACATACATACGCATAAACATAAAGCCCTGGCTGCTGCGGTAGCTGGGGCTTTTGTTGCACCGAGGAAAATGAAATTGCAAGAAAACTCCATGCCAAAAGCGTGAAAATTCATGTGAAAAAAGTGAATCACGCGGAATCAATTTCTGGAAATTTGTGCCATGGGATTCTCGTGCTTTCCGTAAACAGGAATGGTATACTATATTCAGCACCGAAAATAATCGTAGCATTATGGTTTGGCGACGCTGTGCAACGATGTGCACAGCAGGGGAAAGTGCCATAAAGGTTTGACGTGATTTGATTTGGATAATTTAATTCCCTGCAACTATAAGGGAAAGACATTTGGAGGAAATTGCAATGAATAAAAACGCGATGTTGACTGGCAAGCCCAGCATTGACCGCCCCTGGATGAAGTTCTATCCAGATGTTCTGCGCGGTATCCAGGTTCCGGCCTGCACCGTGGAGCAGTACCTCTCCGTGCGCGCTGCAGACCCTAACGTGATTGCCATGCACTACTATGGCGTGGATATCACCTGGGGTACCGTGTTCCGTAAGGTGGACGCTACCGCCCGCGCTCTGCAGGTGCTTGGCGTCAAGCAGGGGGACCAGATCCCCGTGTTCCTGCGTTCTGTGCCGGAATTCATTTATCTGCTGCTGGCAGCCGAGCGCATCGGCGCTTCGCTGCTGTGCCGTGACAACACCCTGGAAGAAAACATTGAAGCTGTTCAGAAAGCCAATGCCAAGGTGATTTTTGTTCACGACTTCTTCTCCAAGGCCGAAATCGAAGCCTACCGTGAGCAGACCAACGTGAATACCTATGTTATCGTTCCCGCTCTGGAAAGCGGCGACCGCGCCGCTATGCCGGTTTACCTGCAGCATTCCCTGGATGCCCTGTATCCGGATGTTCCCGCCCGTGGCTCTGATACCATGATGTGGGCTGATTTCTGTAACATGGGCCAGCGTTTTCGCGGCTTTGTGCCCGCTCCTGTCAACATTGACCGCCCGCTGCTGCGCGCCTACACCAGCGGTTCCACCGGCCCTTCCAAGCAGGTCATCCATTCTGCACACAGCATCATCGGCGTGCTGACCCAGATGAACTTTTATGGCTCTTCGGATAAATTCCGCCCCACCTGGCTGCTGACCATCCTGCCCCCGGCTCTGATCGCTGTTGTGGTTTCCATGATGCTGCTGCCCCTGGCCGGCGGTATGCTGCTCATTCTGGATCCGTTTGTGGATGTGTACGATGTTGACCTGGAAATGATGCGCTACCGCCCCAACAACTGGCCCCTGATCCCCATGTTTGTGGAGGTTATCCGCCGCAGCAAGCGTCTTCCGGCTGACTATGATATGTCCCACATGCTGGCCATCGGCGCCGGCTGCGAGGCATTCAACAACAAGCAGCTGCGCAATGTTGAGGAGTTCCTCAAGCAGCATAACTGCAACCTGCGCTTTACTGCCGGCTACGGCAGCAGCGAGGCCGGCTCCAACGCCACTCTGCCCATGGCTCCGTTCCCGGTGCGTGACGGCAACGTTGGTGTGCCGATGATCCACAGCATCATCAGCATCTTCAAGCCCGGCACCCAGGAAGAGCTGACCTACAATACCCCCGGTGAGATCTGCATCACGGGCCCCGGCGTGATGCTGGGCTATGACCGCCCCGAAGCAACCGCCAAGGCACTGCAGGTCCACGCAGACGGCAAGACCTGGCTGCACACCGGCGATATTGGCTATATGTCCGAGGACGGTGTGCTCTACACGATGACCCGCGGTGCATCCCCGCGCTTTGGCGGCGGCGACCTGATGGTGCAGCCGCTGGAGAACATCGTGGCCGATGCCGACATCAAGGGCATCAAGGACGAGTTCTTTGTTATCGTGCCAGATGATGAGCACGAGGGCTGCTTCCTGCCGTACCTGTACGTCCAGCTCAAAGATGGCTACACCTTGGACGATGTGCGCGATAAGATCAATGCCTGCCTGCCGGAACGTTACATGCGTCCGGTGGAGATTTTCACCGTACCGGAACGCCCGTTCTTCCACTTCAAGACCAACCGTATTGGCCTGTGCAAAGAAATCGTCGCCAAGCGCAACCAGCAGAAAGAGAAAGCCAAGCGCAACAGCTTTGCCGATGGCTGCATTGCCTGATGACTTTGGCGTGATAAAATCATGATAATGTAACGGCATGTGCCCACCTTATGATAGAGATAAGGGGGCACATGCCTTTTGTTTTGGGGTGGGGGAGCGGATGAAGATGAACGGTACGCGCGGTTGGGGGATAGGGGAGAAGGGCAATCGGATTCCGGTGCGGGGGAGATACTTGTGAAGTTGTAAAATAAAACTTTGAAATCCATCCGCGGATGAAAAGCACGATAGGGCACTGTATCATTAGCCACATGCTGAAAAAATGCTGTAGGGAACGGGATTGACCGTTCCGCAGCCTTATGGCAACACCGCACAATTCCCGCCTTACGGCTTAAGCACCGC
>OGYK01002612.1_pt1 | contig 11470 bp, 8 predicted proteins | sample 1576501 | NCBI WGS metagenome assembly OGYK01 (sample SAMEA3541530, study PRJEB24748) | human gut metagenome | biome: human gut; feature: human-associated habitat; material: faeces | place: China | collected 2012
AGCGGTGCTTAAGCCGTAAGGCGGGAATTGTGCGGTGTTGCCCTAACTAAAAAACGCCATGCTTTCTTCGGAAAGCATGGCGTTTTTCTTATTTCACTTTTTCCTCAATTGCGCAGGCATCATAGGGTTTCAGCTCCATGCTGCCCAAAACGTTTTTGCCGCTCAACAGGTCTGCACCGGATTCCACCTGCACCTTAACTGCGCTCTGGGTGGTGTTGATGTAGAAATGGTAGCGCGCGTTCTCGCTTTCGCGGCAGTGGTATTCCACACCCTGCGGCAGGTCACGCAGGTGCACCTTGGCATCGGCCAAAGCTGCACGCAGCACAGCGGCGTTGCCGGCATCATCCAGGCGCGCACCGATGTAATAAGCGTGCCCCTTGCCGAACACATGGTGGGTCACAGCCGCATGGCCGGAATAGAAATCCTGTCCATACACAGCCACCACCTCGGTACCCTCGGCAGGCTGCAACAGTTCGCAGTAATCCTTGATGCTGCTCTGCTGGCTGCTCTTGACCCAGATGGCACGGTTGCCCTCGCCGGGGTACAGAGTGTCCAGTTCGCTTGCGGTCACGCCAAACACTTCGCGCAGGCCGTCACCGGGGAACCCGCCCAGCCAACACAGGGTGCTTTCATCCACATAGCCCAGCAGATAGGTGGCCACAACGGTGCCGCCATTTTCCACATATTCGCGGATCTTTTGTGCAAAACCAGGCTTGGTCATAAACAGCATGGGCAGCACCACCAGCTTATAGCGGTTCAGGTCTGCATCCACGCCCACAACGTCGGTTTCCACACCGCAGTGGTTCAGCTGGGCGTACAGCTGGCAGCAGGTTTCGCGCAGATTCTTCTGCTTGATCTGCATGCCCCAGGCGTCATCCAGCGCCCAACGGTTGTCCCAGTCAAAGATCATGGCCGCGTCCGCTTTGGGCAGGCTGCCGCACACCGGGGTCAGGGCGGCCAGGGCTTCGTTGGTGGCGGTCACTTCGTTGAACACGCGGGTATCATCGCGGCCATCGTGGTCCACAACCGCGCCGTGGAACTGCTCAGAGCCGCCGCGGCCCTTGCGCCACTGGAAGTACTGCACGCCGTCCGCACCACAGGCCACTGTCTGGATAGCGCTCATCCGGTTCACGCCGGGGCGCTTGAGCTTATTATACTCGTGCCAGTTCACCAGGCTGGGGGTGCTTTCCATCAGCAGGAACGGCTTGTCCGGCTTGCAGCCGCGGATCAGCGCATGATCAAACGCCGTCATGCCCGCCGTCACGGTGGTGCTGCGGTCGGGGCGCCCCCAATGGGGGTAACTGTCCCAGCAGACAAAATCCAGCTCTCTTTGCAGCTTGTGGTAGTCCAATCCGGGGAAGTACTCCATCAGGTTCGTGGTAATGGGCACATTGGGGGTCCGCTTGCGCAGGATCGCCGTTTCGCTGTGTACATAGTCCATCATGTTCCAGGTGGTAAAGCGCCGCCAGTCCAGCTTCAGGCCGTTCAGGCTCTGCTCCCCGTTATCAAACGGCGGCTCCACCTCGTCAAAGCTGTCGTAGTGGTGGCTCCAGAAGCTAGTCCACCAGGCATGGTTCAGGGCATCAATGGTATGATACTTTTCTTTCAGCCAGCCGCGGAAGCGCTCTTGGCACAGCGGGCAGTAGCATTCGCCGCCCAGCTCATTGGAAATGTGCCACAAGATCAGGCCGGGGTGGTCGCCCACAGCGTCGATCAGGTGGTTCAGCAGCTCCTCTACCTTCTGGCGGTAGATGGGGCTGGTCAGGCAGTGGTTGTGGCGCATGCCCTGGTGGTCCCGTACACCGTTGGACTGCACGCGCAGCACTTCGGGGTATTTGCGTGCCAGCCAGTTGGGCTTTGCACCAGTGGGCGTTGCCAGCTCGGTATAAATGCCCTGGTCATACAGTCGATCCATGATCTCGCGCAGCCAAGTAAAGTTATATTCCCCCTCGCGCGGCTCATATGCTGCCCAGGCAAACACACCCAGCGTAACGCTGTTCATTCCGGCCTTTTTCATCATGCGGATGTCCGCTTCAAGAATATCCGGGCGGTCCAGCCATTGATCCGGGTTATAATCGCCGCCGCACAGCATCACAGGGGCTTTGGTGATAAAGTTCATCGTGGATTCCCTTTCCTCTACACTGTAAAACATAAAACAAAAATTAGGAATCGGAAACCCGAAAGACGGAACTGGCGGTCTGCACCGAAATTCCTCATTCCTGATTTCCAATTCCTAATTATAGTAGATTCTGCAACTATTGTGCCATGTGCAGTTGATGCAAAGGTTTAGCCCTTTGCTGCACCGGAGGTAATGCCCTCAACATAGAACTTCTGCATGATGACAAACAGGATGGAGATGGGGATAGCCACCAAAACACCGCCTGCGCAGAAACGGGAGAAGTAGCTGTTGACCAAAGCCTTTTGCAGCATGTTGTACAGGCCGATTGCCACCGTCCAGTCCGTCGAAACGCCGGAGTTCAGGATCATCTTTGCCACAACAAAGTCGGTCCACGGCGTCAGGAAGGAGTTGATAATGGTGTACACCAGGATCGGGCGGGACATCGGGATGACGATCTGGAAGAAGATGCGCGCTTCCGAAGCACCGTCCAGCTTGGCGGCCTCACGCAGTGCCACAGGCACCGTATCAAAAAAGCCCTTACAGATCAGGTAGCCCAGGCCGGAAGAGCCCGCGTATACCATGATCAGACCGGCGTAAGAGTTGGTCAGGTTCATGTACTTCAAAACAAAGTACACAGCGATCATGGCCAGAACGCCGGGGAACAGGTTGACGGTAACGGACAAGTTCTGCAGCAGCTTGCGGCCCTTGAAGCGGCAGCAGCTTATGGCGTAAGCCACCATCAACACAAAGCAGGTGGAGATCACACAGTTAAAGCATGCCACAACCAGGGTGTTCATGAACCAGCGCGGGAACTGTGCAACAGAGTCCGGCTGTGTCATAATGCTGACGTAGTTCCACATGGTAAAGCTTTCCGGCACAAAGCGGGTAAAGTTGATGCCCTTATCGGTGGAGAACGAGGTCAGCAACAGCCAGGCGATGGGTACCAGCCAGATAAAAGCCAGCAGCGCCAGCACCAGATGGCGGATGACGGAGAAGATGCCTTTTTTCACTTTGCCCTGTTGCAGCTGCTTTTGCACAGCAGCAGAGCTTACAGCAGTGTTACTCAAGAGAACATCGCCTCCTTCTTATTGATAAAGTGGAAGCATACAACCGTAAACACGGCGCACACAATGAACACCATAATGCCCAGCACGGCAGCCATCTTGTAGTTGTAGTAATCCTGCGTCAAGCGGAACAGCCAGGTAACCAGCAGGTCAACTTCCTTTGCGTTGGACTGTGCAAGGGCCTGATTCTGGGTTACAAACACGCCCTGCGTGAGCAGGTAAATGACGTTGAAGTTGTTGACGTTCTTGACGAAATCCGTTACCAGAGAGGGACCCTGCACGCTGAGCAGGTAGGGCAGCTTGATGCGGAAGAACATCTGCACCGGGTTGGCGCCGTCAATGCGGGCGGCCTCGATCATGTCAGCGGGAATGTTCATCAGCACGCCGGTAGCGATCAGCATCTGGTACGGCACGCCGATCCAGATATTGATCATGATGATGGTAAACATGGCCCAGCCCGGCTGGGTCAGGAACGGAATGTAAGAAAGGCCCTTGTCTACCAGACCAATGTTCTGCAAAAAGCCCGTCACACCGGCATTGCGCATCATGGTGTTGAAAATGCCGTTGTTGGAGAAGAAGTTGCGCACCAGCAGCAGCGTAACGAACTGCGGCACCGCAATGGTCACCATGAACAGGGTACGCCAGAACTTGGGGAACTTGGTCTTTTTGTCGTTGATGAACATTGCCATCAGAATGCCGCCAAAGAAGTTGGTAAAGGTGGCAAAGAATGCCCACACCAGCGTCCATGTCAGAACCTTGGCAAAGGAATAACCAAACGTGGAGGTCATTCCGCCGCCGCCAAACAGGGTAAAGAAGTTGTTCAGCCCAACCCAGGTAAACAGTTCATTGGGCGGCATGTGCTGCTGGTCATAGTTGGTGAACGCAACGGCGATCAGGATGAACAGCGGCACAATGGTGAACACCACAACGCCCAGAACCGGCAGGGTGAGCAGGGTCACATAGAACTTTTCGTTCAGGTAAACGTTGATGTCCTGCACAAAGTTGTTGGTCTTTTTGCCAGCTTCACGGATCTTCTGCAGCTGATAGTTGGAAGATACCACCATCACGGCCGCCGCGATCAGTGCCGCGATCACGATAAAGGAGATCATGCTCATCAGCAGGATCTCAAACGAATTATCGTAATCGTTTACAACGTTTTTCATCGTGGCAACATCGAACACCATCTCCATTTTTACGGTGCCAAGGGTGCCGAACTTTGCCATGTTGGGTACGCCAAAGAATGCCAGGAAATACAGCGCAAAGCCCTGTACAAATGTGACCAGAAGCGCCTTCATCAGCTGGCCGTGGCCAATGTAGCCCAGACCCCATACAAAGAAGGATAGTTTGGTAAAGATATCGCCGTGCACAAAGTCATGACCAAATTTCTGCAAAAAATTGGGTTCCTTTGGTTCCGTGTGCAGGGCCGCAGCAGCGGATTTTGCCACAGGAATCTCTCCTTTCCAACGCGGTTACGCCAAGCGGCCCACACGTGCCCGGCAACCGTTCCGGACCGTTTGTGGGCCGTTGTTTTAGTGTATCAATGCAGCTTTTTTCGTTTTAACAATTACTGGGTAACCGGTGCGGTGATGCCAGCAACAGCATCTTCAATCAGGGTCTGGGGATCCTTGCCATCGGGGTTGCCGTTGACACAGATCTGGCCGAGGGTTTCAGCAGAAGCCCAGTAGTTGCCGCCGACGCGCTGCAGGTTAGCGTACTCAGACTGAGCAACAACAGCGGTCAGAGCCGGAGAAGAAGCGGCTGCCAGAGCATTGGTGTTGGAGGGGCCCTGTGCACGCTTCTGGAAGCGGAGGGTCTCGTTCTCTTCGTTGGTAACGTAATCAGCCAGCAGCATGGCAGCACCAACGTTAGAGCTGTGGGGGTTGACACCGATCAGTTTGAAGCCGGAGAAGGAAGCCATCTGGACCTGCTCACCGTTCAGGGTGTAGGTGGGCAGCTTGCAGGCGGCGTAGTTGTCGCCCCAAACTTCAGCAGCGTCGTTTGCACGCCAGGTACCGTTAACGCCGGCAACCAGGGTGCCGTCCTTCAGCTTGCCGGTGAACTCTTCATCCTTCAGGGCGATGAAGCCGGGGTTCTTGCAGATATCGATGACAGCCTGGGTAACATCAGCACCCGGTGCTTCGTTCCAGTTGCAGACGGTGTTCACGCCGTCATCAGCCAGGCTCAGGTTCAGGCCAGCGCCAGCATAGAAGCTGTACAGGTACCAGCCGTTGGCAACGTCCATGGAAACCTTCTTGCCGGCGTCGGCTGCCTTCTCCAGCATCGTGTCAAGGCTCTTGACGTCATCCTCGGTGAAGAAGGACTTATCATAGAACATGAAGTAGCCGTTATCAGCGGTCAGGGGGTAAGCATACAGCTTGCCGTTCAGGGTTGCAGCGTCAACAGAAGCTGCAGTGTTGCGGCTCTTGATGTCGTCAGCGTTCAGCTGAACTTCCTGCAGGGCGCCTGCCTGAACCAGCTCGTTCAGCTGGTCATCAGCAAAAGCATAAACGTCAGCAGCGGCGGTGGGGTCGGTCAGGACGGTATCCTTTGCCTCAGACTCGGACTGAGTGCCGAGGTTGATGGTGATCTTGCCGCCGTAATTGCCGTATTCTTTGATAAAGTTATCAGCGATGGTGCGCAGCAGTTCCTGGTCTTCCTCAGCGCCCCACATGGTCAGGGTAACGTCGTTGGCGAAAGCAGCGGCTGCAGCCTGCTGCAGAACGTCACCATCGTCAGCTGCGGTACTGTCGGTGGAGGCGGCTTCGCTGGAAGCTGCAGTGCTGGTGGACTCTGCTGCGGAAGAGGCAGGTGCGGTGCTGCCGCATGCTGCCAGGGACAGTGCCATCAAGGCAGCTGTTGCAAGTGCGAGTTGCTTTTTCATAATCATTCTCCTTCATCTGCTATATCACAAGCTTCTCAAGGTTGCGCATTATCGTTGCGCAACTTTGTTTCACGACTTAAGAATACACGATTCTATTTTCAGTGTCAATGTTCATAACCAACATGTTTTACCATATTTTCTTGTGCATTTTTCATAGTCTGTTACACTTTTGTAACAATGTCGAATTTTGTATGCGCAACGCTGCGCAACTTTAGTACAGGCTTTTTAACAACAATCAGCCTTTCCTGGTGCACATGCTGTGCGCACAGGAAAGGCTGTATCAATCATCATATTTTACAATATTGGTAATATTGTCTATTTTGTGGACTCGCGCAAAATCACCTGATATCCCTGCATCTGGCGCAATGCGATTTGCTTGCCCGCCAAAATATCCAGCAGCATCCGGCATGCCGTGGCGCCCAGGCGCTCGCCGTCAAACTGAGCGGCCGAGATCTGCGGGTTTGAGCTGGTCAACAGCTCACTATCATAAAAGCTGGCCAGTTTCACCTGTTCCGGTACCTTGATGTGCCGGGCGCGCAACTCCTGCAGCACCGCGACCGCCATGCTGTCATCCGCGCAGAGCAGGCATTCGGGCTTTTGCTCCAGCGCACCTTCCAATGCATCGATCCGCTGTTCGCTGGTTTCAATGCCCGTCCAAATCAATTTCTGGTCCACCTGCACCCCACAGTCGGAAAATCCGCGCAGGTAGCCGCGCAGCCGGTCCGCGTTGACGGTATAGTCGGTGCAGCCGCCCATATAGGCAATGCGGCGCATGCCCAGCTGCAGCAGCAGGCGGGTCATCTCGGCAGACGCTCCTACCTGGTCGTTATCCACCTGGGGCACCTTATCGTCATCCACGCGGCCAATGGCCACAAAAGGCACATTGTGGCGCTGCAAAGTCTGCACACATTCATCGTGCAGCATCGTACGGGACAAAATCACGCCATCCACCTTGTAGGATTCCAGCTGGCGTTCCAGCTGGCCTACATCGGTTTCTCCCGCATAGCACAGCAGCAGGTCATACCCGCGCTGGGCCGCCATGTTCCACACACCGCCCATGCACTTGCGCAGGAACGGCAAGTCCAGCCGCATAAAATGCTTGGGGATCACCAGCGCAAGGTTGTTGGTTGGGCCCTGTTGCGCAGTGCGCAGCGGCGCAGCGGCATCCTGGCGGCCCTTGCCGATATAATCGAACACACGCGCGCGGGTAGCCTCGCTCACGCGCCCCTTGCCGGATATTGCGCGGGATACCGTTGTTTTTGATATATCCAATGCCTCCGCCACTTCCGCGATGGTCACTTCATCACGCTTACCCGCCATTCAGCACCCTCCTTTTCCCACGTTGCGCAGGCATTGCGCACTAATAACAGCATATGTGTTTGTTGTACATTTGTCAATCTGCAAACAGCACAAAAAAAGCCTGCCAGATTTGGCAGGCTTGCCGCGCAGTACAGCCGTTCCAAGCATAGGCGTATGTCCGCCGCCCGGAATCTCTCCCGAAATTTTTCGTGTATTAAAAATTCTGTTGGGAGCATAGGGGCGCACATTGTGCACCCCACGCCTTGACATAGCAACGCACATTTATGTCATGCACATGGCAAACGTCCGTTGGTGAACACTGTTCACCCTTACGGAGCATCTTTGTTTTCCTGACGTTTTCGATAGGTGTTGTGCTGCTTATTTTTTCTGCGGTTCGCCGTTGGCAATATCGCGCACAACCTCACCCGCAATGATCAGCCCCGCGGCGGCGGGCACAAAGGCGTTGCTGCCGGGAACCTGGCGGCGCTGGGTACATTTGCGGGCCGTGTCGGGCGGGCAGATGCAATGGGTGCGGCAGCTGATGGTCATATCATCAATGGGGGTCAGTGCAGGCTCTTTGGAGTATACCACCTTCAGGTGCTTGACCCCGCGCTTGCGCAGCTCAGCGCGCATTACGCGGGCCAGCGGGCAGACGGAGGTATCGTAAATATCCGCAACTTCCAGGGCGGAAGCATCCAGCTTGTTGCCCGCGCCCATGCAGCTGATGATGGGCGTGCCCGTTGCCTGCGCCTGCATGACCAGTTCCAGCTTGCCCTTTACCGTGTCGATGGCATCGACCACATAGTCGTACTGGCTGAAATCGAACTGATCGGCGGTGTCTGGCATGTAGAACGTCTTGTAGGTGTTCACCACGGCGTCCGGGTTGATATCATGGATGCGCTCTTCCGCCACATCCACCTTGTATTTGCCCACCGTTTTGCGGGTGGCCAGGATCTGGCGGTTCAGGTTGGTCAGGCAGACCTTGTCGTCATCAATCAGGTCCAGCGTGCCAATGCCGCTGCGTGCCAGTGCTTCCACCGTATAGCCTCCAACACCGCCAACGCCAAACACGGCCACACGGGCGTTGTACAGGCGCTCCATTGCCTCCTTGCCAAACAACAACTGCGTTCTTGAAAACTGATTCAGCATACTGCCTGCTCCCCCACGGTTTTGTAAATTAACAAACAAATGGGCGGGTTCGCGCCCGCCCAACCTATCAAATCGGTAGTCTTTTCAAATTATAAAGCGCAGCATACAAAAAGTCAAGGGGAAGCCATGCGCAGAGCTTCCCCCCCCCCTGACATATGTTTTGCATTTTACAGCTCGCTGCCGTTTGTGGCGATCACATGGGCGTACCACGCAGCGGAATCCTTGGGGATGCGTTCCATGGTGCGGTAGTCCACATAAATCAGCCCAAAGCGCTTGCTGTAGCCTTCGGCCCACTCATAGTTATCCATGATCGACCAGTAGGTATAACCGATCAGCGGATAGCCCTCCTGCAAGGCGCGGCGGGCGGCCAGCAGGTGGCGGTGCACATAATCAATGCGCTGCGGGTCGTGCACTTTACCGTCCAGCATCACAAAATCTGTATTGGCCATGCCGTTCTCGGTAATCAGGATGGGCCGGCCATACCGCTGGTTCAAAAAGCGGATGGCCCAATAGATGCAGTCCGGCGTGATGGGCCATTCCATCGCAGTGCGCGGGCTGCCCTGCCAGGTGTTGGCGGTATACTCGCTGCCCGGCTGCTGGGCCGCGCAGGCATTGTAGACGTTAAAGCCCAGGTAATCCAGCGGCTGGTGCAGCAGCTCCAGTTCCTGCGGGGTGAACACATCCGCCCCCAGGGCTTTGGCCATCGGCTCCGGCACCCTGCCCAGCAGAACGGGGTCGCACCACCAGCTGATGGAATAGCAGCCTTCCACCTCCATCGTCCGGCGGTAAGCTTCGGCGATGGCGGCTTCGCTTTCATCCCCGCAGGGCGAAAACACCGGTCCGGTGGGAGCATACCCCACCTTAGGCGGCGAATGATGTGGCGCGGCCCGTCCGCGGGACGATGCAAGCATCGTCCCCTACAAATATTGGCAGCGTTTATAGCAACCGGCAGGGTCTCTCCCCGGCGCGATGAGGGCATCGTGCCCTACAGATCAAACCGCCGGGCCTGGCCCTTACCGCAAAATTCCTAATTACTCATTTCTAATTTTCCTATCCAACTCCTCACTCCTACCCCCTAACTCACTTCATGAGCATTTCCGCCGCCTTCGCCAGCTCCGCGTTCACCGCATCGGCTTCCGCTTCGCTCTTGCCCACGGCGGACAGATACACTTTGATTTTCGGCTCGGTGCCGGAGGGGCGCACCATCAGCTTGTGGCCGCCCGCCAGGTGGTATTCCAGCACGTTGGCGCGGGGCAGGCCGGTGCCATCGGTATCATAATCCGCAACATGCTCCACCGCATAGCCCGCAATCTCTTTGGGCGGGTCGGCGCGCAGAGTCTTCATCAGGTTCTGCATGGTGTACATGCCGGTTTCGCCCTCAAAGGCAAAGCTGCACAGGGCGTTGCGGTAATAGCCAAACTCTTTGTACAGCGCTTCAATGGCATCCAGCAGCGTCATGCCCTGCTGGGCGTACCAGGCGGCGGCTTCACACACCAGCAGCGTGGCGTTCACGGCATCCTTATCCCGCACATGTCCGCCGGACAGGTAACCATAGCTCTCCTCAAAGCCAAAGATATAGCGTTCCACATGGCCCTCTGCTTCCAGCTTGCCGATCTGCTCGCCGATGAACTTAAAGCCCGTCAGGGTGCGGCGCAGCTCCACGCCGTACTTTTTGGCAACCGGCGTTGCCATATCGGTGGAAACAATGGTGGTCACGGCCACGGGATCCTTGGGCATGGTGCCGCGGGCCAGGCGTGTGCGGCAGATATAATCCAGCAGGATAATGCCCATCTCGTTGCCGGTGATCAGCCGGTAGCCGCCCTTGCCGTCCGGCACAGCGGTGCCGCAGCGGTCACAGTCGGGGTCGGTGCCAAGCAGTAGATCCGGGTGTACTTTATCGCACAGTTCCAGGCCCTTCTGCATGGCTTCGCGGATTTCCGGGTTGGGATACGGGCAGGTGGGGAAATTCCCATCCGGTGTCTCCTGCTCCGGCACCACCGTCACATGGGTCACACCCAGCTTGGCCAGCAGTTTTTTTACGCACTCCAGGCCGGTGCCGTTCAGCGGGGTGTACACCAGCTTGAGCTGCTCAATGCCGGTGCCATCGCCAACGCGCTGGTCATATACAGCCTGTACAAAATCATCCAGGCATTTGTCGTCAATGCTCACAATGCGGCCTGCCTGCACACCGGCTTCATAATCCACCAGCTTTACGCCGTCAAAGCAGTCCACTTTTTCGATTGCAGCCAGAATTTTATCTGCCACTTCCAACGTGATCTGGCAGCCATCGGCGCCATACACTTTATAGCCGTTGTACTTGGCCGGGTTGTGGCTGGCTGTAATGCAGACGCCTGCCCCGCAGCCCAGATAGCGCACCGCCCAGGAAAGTGCGGGCGTGGGCTCCAGCCGCGGGTACACGCAGGCGGTAATGCCGTTTGCCGCCAGCACGCGGGCAGCTTCGCGGGTGAACAGTTCGCCGTTATTGCGGCTGTCATGCGCAATGGCGATCTTTTTTGGCAGGTCGGTCGCGTTCAGGTAATCGGCCAGGCCCTGGGTGGCCTTGCGCACCGTGTACAGGTTCATGCGGTTGGTGCCCGCCCCCAGCACACCGCGCAGGCCGCCGGTGCCAAATTCCAGGTCACGGTAAAAACGGTCCGTGATAGCAGCATCATCCCCGGCAATGCCGTGCAGTTCTTCCGCCACAGCGGTATCCAGTTCCGGTTGGGCCAGCCAACGGTCATACAGTTCTTTCGCTGTATTCATAACAGCACCTTCTTCCCCAAAGTCTGTTTCAGGAAGTGTTCGTTATTTATCAAACATTTACACAGCCCTTATTATAGCAGATACTTGGCCGCAAAAAAAGCCGCGGCGGGTAAAAATTTTACCAGCCGCGGAAATTATACATTTTGGGCAATACCGCATAATTCTAAGTGCCGATACGGCGAGCGAGGTGCGGCA
>OGYK01002615.1_pt1 | contig 11465 bp, 10 predicted proteins | sample 1576501 | NCBI WGS metagenome assembly OGYK01 (sample SAMEA3541530, study PRJEB24748) | human gut metagenome | biome: human gut; feature: human-associated habitat; material: faeces | place: China | collected 2012
TTTGGGCAGCCACTGCCAGCGCGAACCACCACAAAGGGGACAGGCACCTTTGTGGCGGTTTGTGTGGTGGTTCGAGAATTACAGTCCAAAGAAGTCAAGGATTTGATCACGGCTTACGGGCTTGTAATCGTTGGCATCGAGACCGACATCGTAGCGAAAGATAGGACGTTCGCGATCGCGGTTGCGCGCGTTGGTGCGGTCTCCCCTGCTGTGGATATGCCCGTGCAGCATGATGGCGCCACGCGCCTTGCCATTCCAGCTGAGCATGGGGTAGTGGCTCATAACTAGACGATGGCCCTTGGCATAGCCCGGGGCAACCTCCAGGTAATCGCGCACCTCATCCCAAATGTGCGGCGCGTCCGGATCTTCCCAATCGCCGTCATGGTTACCACGGATGAGCGTTACATTCTGGCATTCGATGCGCTCGCGCAGGCGAACCGCCTCCGCCAGGGGCAAACGATAGGTAAAGTCACCCAGAATATAGAGGCGGTCGTCCGTCGCCACGCACTCATTGATGGCATCGATGACCTTGCGGTTCATCTCCTCGACCGAATCAAACGGCCGATCCATATCGTGCAAGATATTCGTATCGCCCAGGTGCAGGTCGGCGGTAAACCACATCATCGTCTGTATCCTCATTTCGCAACGTGTCTAACACGTGCCTAGTATACAGACGCTTTGGCGCGTCGGTTAGCCAAAGAGCCCACCGAACGGACCTCGGCGGCGTTTGTCTTTCTTTTTCGACGCGTCACCCTGGGCGTTCTTGTCCTGCCGCTTTTTACGGTCCCGCACCAGCTCATCGTCATCGAGCAGCAGATCCCACTCAAACGGATCATCTGTCAGATTAAACAGATCATCGTCATCAAACATGGCAGCCTCCCTCACCGATTAGCGGGCATCCACCACATAGAGGCCAACGCGCACCTGATGCCACGGGCTGCGCTCGGGAGCAACCTGCTGCACACGGGCTTCAAATACGTCCCCATGCCCGTAATACATCATCAAGGACAGCGGGCCGACCTCGTTTCCCGGAACATACCCAAGCTTGGTGTTGCCGCAGTAGATCGCAACCGCCTCGGGATCATGGGGATTATCGCGCTCGGCACACAGCGTCAGCTTATCGCCAACCTTAAGATCGCCTAGGACCAAAGCGCCGTCGGCATATTGAAACCCTGCAATATGAAACGACAAAAGAACACGTGAAGGCTCATACATGGCAGCTCCTCTAACGGCCGAATAAACCGGCAAGTAACCTTATCGAGAAGTCTACGGGTCCGTGCGGACACAAATACATCCTGTCTGCGTCCTTCAATCGCTTGCCGCAACGCTTGCGGATAAGATAGGAACACGGATGGCACCCGTTGCCGCGGGTCTTGCCAACTCCGATACACGTTTTCATCGTGAGAAGTGGCCGTCTTCGCTTACGCGGGGCGGCCACTTTGTTTATCCCTATGCTATCGGTTCTATTGCACAAAATTGGCACGCCATACTACTTATTCAGCAAAGCAAGTGGGACACCGCGAGTCTAGCCCCGATGCCGGGCGATTGCCCAAAACGTGCAGGCGATAGCGGCCGTTGCCAGGCTTGCGCCAACAAGTACTCCCTGCACGCCAAAGGCATCGGCCAAAAACGGAGCCACAATCAGCGGCAGCACGCCGGCGCCATTGAGGCCCACGCGCATCACGCCCATGACGCGCCCCACCTTAGCAGGGTCGCTCAAGCGCTGGGTGAGCGTGACGCGCACCGGTCCCATGGCGCCAAAACCGATGCCGCAGACAAGCTGCCCCACCGCAGCAACGGCAACATGGGCGGTACCCACATACACAACGGAGCCCACGCCCGTCACCAGCAGCATCGCCGCCAGAAGCTCCAGCCTGATGCATCCCGACGGCACGCGCATGATCAGGTACGACCCCAGCGTTCCGCCGATGCCGGCGATGGCCGACAGCCATCCCATCCACTCCGCACCCACGCAGAGAACATCGCGGTAGAACAGCGACTCGAGCGAATCGAACGCCCCGTAGGCAAAGAAACCCATAAAGCCCATGAGAAAAATCAGACGCAGGTCGACATCGGCCGCCGTGACAATAACGCCCTCCCAAAGCGATCGCAAGCCCGTCGCCCCATCGCGAGACTCCGGCTTGTCGACGCCCTGAACAGCAGTGCCTTCACGCAACGAGGCCACAAGCAGCAAAGCGGGAACAGGTGCTGCCGCGAGCAGGAAAAACACCCCTTGGTTGGAAAAGGCCGAGGCGATAACGCCTCCAAGGGCAGGTCCAACGATCACCGCGACACTTGTCGCGATATTGTTGAGGCCGTTTATGCGCAAAAGCTCCTCGGGCGCCTCCGTCAAAAAGCGCGGATAGGCGTCCATGGCCGTGGTTCCCGCGCCAAACAGCAGCCCGGTAGAGATGGCGAGTAACGCAAGCGCGGGATAGGACACGGGGACAACAAGGCCAAAAACGCCCGATGCGCAAAGCAGGACGCAAACGGCTAGAAGCACATGACGCGGGCCCAAGGAGTCCACAAGTGCGCCGGCGCAAAACGTTGCAAAGATGAGCACCAGGTTGAGTCCAAACACGAGGGCGGACGTCTCAAATGCGCCGGCCCCGAGAACGTAGGTGCCGCAGCCAATGATGCCGACAAAATACGTCGACTGAAATGCAAGTTGAATAAAGAAATTTACCGCAACCAAACGGCGCGATGGAGAAAGAAAACGGGACATGGCAGACCCCTTATGCATATGGAAACCAAACAAGACAGCCTGGGCGCCATCAGTCCATGTTGGTCTCGAACATATGCATAGTCTCCCCTTCGTTGCGGTCGTCCCGTATTCTAGCACCGATTCACCGCGCCGCCCCTGCGCGTTGCCATCAGAACGCTCCACGCCCCAGCGCTTGGGCATGAGAAGTGGCCGTCTTCGCTTATGCGGGGGCGGCCATTTTGCTTATCTCTAAGTCATCTGATTCTAATGCACGAACATGCGCACGAACTTGTGCTTCCAGCTTGCATACGGGGCATAGCGGAATGGCACGTCCAGCCAGGTTGCCTTGTTCACGATGCTCTTCTTGTGGCTAAACGTATCGAAACTCTCGCGTCCATGGTACTGCCCCATACCGCTCGCGCCCATGCCGCCAAAGCCCATATGGCTCGTAGCCAGATGCATGATCGTGTCGTTGACGCAGCCGCCGCCAAAGGGCACATGGCGCACAAAGCGCTCCTGAACTGCGCGGTCCTGGCTAAAGATATATAAGGCCAGCGGTGTCGGACGATCCGTAATAAACGTCTCGGCCTCGTCTAAGCTCTCAAACGTCAGCACCGGCAAGATGGGACCGAAGATTTCTTCCTGCATCACGGCGTCATCGGGGGACACGCCGTCTAGGATCGTCGGCTCAATCTTGAGCGACGACTCGCGCGCCGTGCCTCCCAGCACAACCTTGTCGGGATCGATCAGCCCGCGCACGCGCGCAAAATGCTTGGCGTTGACGATGTGGCCGTAATCCTCGTTGTCGAGCGGATGCTCGCCAAACATGCGGCGGACCTCCTCCTTGATGAGGCCCAACAACTCATCGTGCACGTGCACGTCGACCAGCAGATAGTCGGGCGCTACACAGGTCTGGCCCACGTTGAGCCATTTACCAAAGGCGATGCGCCGTGCCGCGACCTTCAAGTTTGCCGTCGCATCCACGATGCAGGGGCTCTTTCCGCCCAGCTCAAGCGTCACGGGCGTAAGGTTTTTACTTGCCCGCTCCATGACGAGCTTGCCGACCGGAACGCTACCGGTAAAGAAGATTTTGTCCCAGCACTCATCGAGTAGCGCCTCGTTCTCGGCGCGCCCGCCCTCGACAACCGTCACCAGGCGCGGATCAAATGCCTCTTCACAGATTTGCCTGAGCACCGCGCTCGATGCCGGAGCATAGGCACTCGGCTTGATGACCACGGTGTTACCCGCAGCGAGCGCGCCGGCGAGCGGCTCGAGCGTCAACAAAAACGGATAGTTCCATGGAGCCATGATGAGCGTGACGCCATAGGGCACGGCTTGCGTCTTGCACACGCTAATAGCATTGGCGAGGTCGCAGGAGCGCAGGCGCGGGCGGCTCCATCGAGCCACATGCGCGATCTGATGGCGAATCTCGGAAAGCGACGTGCCGATCTCGCACATATAGGCCTCGTCATGCGACTTTCCCAAATCGGTCTTGAGCGCATGGGCAATATCGGGTTCGTGCGCCCGCACTGCGTCGCGCAAGCTCACGAGCGCGCGACGGCGAGCGTCGACGTCAAACGTGGCGCGCGTCTTAAAGTAGGCGCGCTGATCGCCGACGATGCGCGCAATTTCCTCGGTGTTCATGGACCCTCCTAATTCTCGCCCTCAAACATACCACCCGCGACGACCTCGTACATACGCTCGAGCTCCAAACGGTCCATTAGAAGCGGAACGGGGTATAGCGGATTGGCCTCGGCATCGGCATGGGCCGCCATTTGTGGAATATCGGAGCGGCGAATGCCCGTCACATATTTGGGTATGCCCAAGGCGGCGTTCATGCGGTCGACCCAATCGATAAAGGCCTCAGCAGCCACGTTGTCCAGCGCATTAGCCGGCGCAATGCCGGCCATGCGGGCGAGATCGGCGAGCTTGGGAGCAGCAGCTTCGCCATAGGCGCGAAGCATGTGCGGCAGGATGATGGCGTTGGCCAAGCCGTGGGGAATCCCGTAACGCCCGCCCAGGCTGTGCGCGATGGCATGGACGTATCCAACATAAGAGCGCGTAAAGGCAACGCCCGCTTTATACGCCGCCGAAAGCATATTGCGGCGCGCACGCATGTTGCCACCGCACTCATAGGCCTCGAGCAAATTGTCGTGGATGAGCTGCACCGCCTGGCGCGCCATCTTGCGCGTATAGGGCGTGGTGCTGCGCCCGATAAAGGCCTCGACGGCATGTGTCAGGGCGTCCATGCCCGTTTGCCCCGTAATGGAGGCGGGCAGGCCGCGCGTAAACTCGGGGTCGTGCACCGCAAAGCGCGGGATCAGCACAAAGTCGTTAATGGGATACTTGTAGTGCGTCTCGTCGTCGGTAATTACCGCTGCAAGCGTGACCTCGCTTCCCGTGCCCGCCGTGGTGGGAACGGCGATGAGCAGCGGCAGGCGACGATGGATACGCAACAGGCCGCGCATCTTGTTGATGGGCTTCTTTGGCTGCGCGATGCGCGCGCCCACGCCCTTGGCGCAGTCCATGGCCGAACCGCCGCCAAAGCCGATAATGGCCTGGCAGGCGCTCTCTCGATACAGAGATGCCGCTTCCTCCACGTTTGAGACCGTGGGGTTCGCACGTGTTTCGGCATAGACCGCAGCGCTAATTCCCTTGGACGCGAGCGCTGTCTCGAGCGGTGCCGTGAGCCCCAGACGGGCAATGCCGGGATCTGTCACGATAAGAACATGCTGTATTGAACGCTTTTGAAGCACTGCGGGCACTTCCTCAGCGTGCTCTAAAATGCGTGGCTCGGTATAGGGCAGCACCGGCAATGCAATGCGAAAAACCGTTTGATACGTTCGGCACCAGGCGCGGCGGGCTAGATGCATAAAGGAAGCTCCTTCATTTGTTGATTGGTCAACATTTGCTCGACCGATTGTACTCATCGGAGGTCGCACGAGGTCTAGCAATCGTTAATCAATCAACATCTACACATGCTTAAATTGTTTTATTAAAAATCATTCCTAATAGGCTTCACATTCGGTCTCATTTATGGATAATAGAACTCGTCAAGACGCACGTCCGGAGAGGGCCCTTACGGGACCGGACGAGCGCACCATCGCCATCGATCGAAAGGATCGAATCATGAAGTTTGTTTGCCCCGTTTGCGGTTATGTGGAAGAGTTCGACGGCGACCAGCTGCCCGAGGATTTCAAGTGCCCCCAGTGCGGCGTTCCCGGCTCTCGCTTCCTGAAGCAGGAGGAGGGCCAGCTCGAGTGGGCTGCCGAGCACGTCGTGGGCGTCGCCAAGATGGAGGGCGTCTCCGAGGACATCGTTGCCGATCTGCGCGCCAACTTTGAGGGCGAGTGCTCTGAGGTCGGCATGTACCTGGCCATGGCTCGCGTCGCCCATCGCGAGGGCTATCCCGAGATCGGCCTGTACTGGGAGAAGGCTGCCCACGAGGAGGCCGAGCACGCCGCCAAGTTCGCCGAGCTTCTGGGCGAGGTCGTGACCGACTCCACCAAGAAGAACCTCGAGATGCGCGTTGAGGCCGAGAACGGCGCCACCGCCGGCAAGACCGATCTTGCCAAGCGCGCCAAGGCCGCTGGCCTCGATGCCATCCACGACACCGTGCACGAGATGGCTCGCGACGAGGCTCGCCACGGCAAGGCTTTCGCCGGTCTGCTCAAGCGCTACTTTGGCTAAGCCAATCGCCTGAGAGATAATCTCTAGCTCGATAAGGCCCGGACCGCAAGATCCGGGCCTTTTTCGTGTCTAGCGAACCAGTTAACGTCCCAAAAAAGGACCACCTTCGGCATCGGCTTCGCGTCAAAAACTAAGTGAGTAGTCTTTTGGGAACTTGTCGAGCAGACCATCCGTATTGCTTTATAAAACCGCAGGTAGATAGCTTGCCGCAAAACAATCTGGTCGCCATCACGCTAAAAGTCTACTCACTTAGATTTGCAACCGTCCATGATCGGGCCTTTTTGTGTCTAACGGGCATCTTTCCGTCGATTACTCCCAATTTTGTCCAGTCAACGAATAGTTCAGACCGGAGTAATGTCTCAGCCCTTTGCTCATCTGAGCTTTTATCACGATATTCAGCATCGAGCATCCTGCATATGGCCTTAACGATCGCGCGGAATCTATCCTCATCGGATATCTGTCTGTGTGTCAGGAGAAGTACATCGTAGCCCATGGCCTGAAGGGCCGTCATGCGGTCAGCGTCACGCAAGCCATCCCCTGCGCGTCCGTGCGAGGCCTTTCCCTGACATTCAATGGCCACCTGTCGCCTGCCGTCCGGCGAAGAAAGAAGTAGGTCGATATATACACGGGACTTTCCCACAATCGCTCGAGCACTTGTGCTTAGCATCACTTCAACATTAAGCTCTATGCCGCAAAAACCTTCGCCTCCCAGGGATCGCGGCAGTGCAAGTAGCAAATACGCCTCGACCTCAAAAGGCGACGCGGCGCCCAATGGAACGAGTTGCGATACCGCTATAAATCTATTGCCGTAACGCATCCCGCAAACATCTGAACAAAAACGGTCAAGGTCTCCGCCCAAAACCAAAGCGTCTCGACGCCATAAATTTGAGGCGGTGCCGTCCTCGGACGGGCAGCGCACCCAACCGAACGTTGTCGAAATCGCGCCCGAATCAATTGCACGCGAAAGCTCCGCCTCAAGTGCCGCCGGCAGGGCACACACCGCAAACAAGCCACACATCTCCGCCAATACCAAAAGAAGCTGAAGATCCGTCAGATGCCGCAACATGATGAATGCCGTCAGTAGAGGAGACGTAATCAAAACCCCATGCTCCGTTCCCAGCACGGATTCCCTGGGAAGCTCACCAAGAAACAGCCGCTGCCTAATGCTGGCAGGACAAGTCCGTTTGTTTCTCGACCGAACCAATGTATACAACGGAAAACCGAGCGCGACCGCAGCCGTCGGGTTGCGGGCGAGATCATATCGCTGCCGGTCTTCTTCCGGTCGTGGAAGCGGCGGACACAAAGCGCGGACTTGAGGAGGCAAACGCCAGTACCTAAAAGCTGATATGTCACAAAGTAGATCCTTCATAGGCACAGGAAAACACGAATTTCAACCCAGTCAGTCACGCATTGGCGCGAACGCACCAAAAATGGCGCCGAACGGACTGCCAAGTTTTCAACAGCCCTCCCCAACTGGCCAAAAGCTTGCCGAGAGCTGGACGAAGCCCTGTTGAAAACCCCATTTTTTCTCATGCAGGAGCTTTGCGCGGCAAGTGAGTAGACTTTTTTGAACATCCCGAGCAGGCCGGTCATCCTGCTTTTCAAAACCGCAGGTAGATAGCTTGTTACAAAACTGCCTGGTCGCCAAAGTGCTAAAAGTCTACTCACTTAGGTTGCAGAGTGCCCCCCCATTAGCTGCAATTCCAAGGTAGTTAGTACTTTTGGACTCAGATCGTCATACTGAACAAGAATTTGAGTTGAGTTTTCAGGGACAGATGCGCCATCGGCACACCAAAAACAGTCACCGATATCGATAAAAGGGATGCTCGAGCGCGTGAGGGCCCGTGCAAAAGAGCTTCCGCCCGCGTCACACTCCACGGCCACGACGCAGTAAAGGCCGGCGTCCGCGTACTCGATCGAGACTTCCCCTGCCGGAAACGTTTTCCGTACAAGCGCCGCCAGGCCATCACGCGCCCCACGAGCACGAACGCGCACGCGGTTCACATGTCGCTCGTAATCACCCGATTCCAGCAAACGCGCCAAGGCAACCTGATCAACAGAACTTACCGACGAGGCGTAGAAACCAAGGTTGCGTTTAAACCTCTCCATTAGTTCATCGGGCAGCACCATGTACGCCAAACGTAACGCCGATGAAAGGCTCTTCGAAAACGTGTTGGTGTAGATAACCGACTGGGCGGCATCGATCGACGCGAGCGCGGGAATCGGCTTGCCGGCAAGGCGAAACTCACAATCAAAGTCGTCTTCGATGAGATACCGACCTGGCCGCTCGGCGGCCCAGCTCAGCAACGCATAGCGACGTGCAATGCTCGTCACAAGACCGGTCGGATACTGATGAGACGGCATCAGGTGAAGGACATCGGTCCCGGTTTTCTGCAGCGCGCTCAAGTCCACGCCCTCAGCATCCAACGGGACATGCCGCACTTCGCAACCCATGGCCTGATAGATGCGCGTCAAGCGCAAATAGCCTGGATCCTCGACGGCATACACCTTGTCCGCGCCAAGCAACTGAACCAACATGGTATCGAGCAGCTGGGCGCCCGCACCGATAACGATATTGTCGGGATTGACATTCATGCCCCTTGTCCCGCACAGATGGCGCGCAATCGCACGTCGCAGTCGAGCGGTGCCCTGCGCCGGTGCGGGCGAAAAGATTTCACGTTCGTCTTCGGACGTCAGCGTCGCCCGTAGCGCACTTTGCCAAAGCCGCGCCGCCTCCAAAGCGGAAGGAGAAAGTGCGTCGAATCGCTCTGCCTGCCCCATGGCATCATGCGCGCTGGGACCAACAGGGACAGCATCTCGGTCGATATCCCCCGCAGCCAAAGCCAAAACCGGCGCATCCGGGAGCTCGCACGCGTAGTAGCCACGACGCGGCATTGAGCAAATATAGCCCTCGGCAAGCAACTGGCTATATGCATTCTCGATGGTAATGACACTGATACCCAGATGACTCGCAAAGGCGCGCTTAGACGGCAGATGCTCCCCCGCCGCAATACGGCCAGCAACAATATCATCGCGAATTTGCTGGTAAACATACTCATAAAGCGATGCTTCGCCGCGATTTTCCAAATTGTAGTCAAGCATGGGTCTATCACCTGACCTTATTGAATCATTCAATCTGGCATTAGTCTGACCTTGTTATTATCTCGAAAACTGAGTATTTCGCCATACCCAGCTCCCCGATAGGATGTTCCGTTAAGCAATGCACATGCCAACCAAGGGAGCAACCATGGCAGAACAGACCAGCAAGGCCGATCGCGTCAAACTCAATCGCGAGCTCGCGCAGATGCTCAAGGGCGGCGTCATCATGGACGTCACCACGCCCGAGCAAGCACGCATCGCCGAGGAGGCGGGCGCCTGCGCCGTCATGGCGCTCGAGCGCATCCCGGCCGACATCCGCGCCGCAGGCGGCGTCTCGCGCATGAGTGATCCCAAGATGATCAAGGGCATCCAAAAAGCTGTCTCCATCCCCGTTATGGCCAAGTGCCGCATCGGCCACATTGTCGAGGCGCAGATCCTGCAGGCCATCGAAATCGACTACATCGACGAATCCGAGGTCCTCTCCCCCGCCGATGATGTCTATCACATCGACAAGACCCAGTTTGACGTGCCGTTTGTCTGCGGCGCCCGCGATCTGGGCGAGGCACTGCGCCGTGTTGCCGAGGGCGCCACGATGATTCGCACCAAGGGCGAGCCGGGCACGGGCGACGTCGTTCAGGCCGTGCGCCATATGCGCAAGATCCAAAAGCAGATCCGCGACGTTGTTGCCCTGCGCGACGACGAGCTCTTTGAGGCAGCCAAGCAGCTGCAGGTTCCGGTCGAGCTGGTGCGCGAGGTCCATGCCGCGGGCAAGCTCCCCGTCGTAAACTTTGCCGCCGGCGGAGTCGCGACCCCCGCCGACGCCGCGCTGATGATGCAGCTGGGCGCCGAAGGCGTCTTTGTCGGCTCGGGCATCTTTAAGAGCGGCGACCCCGCCAAGCGCGCCGCCGCCATCGTCAAGGCCGTGGCAAACTTCACCGACGCCAAGCTCATCGCCGAGCTTTCGGAGGACCTGGGCGAGGCCATGGTGGGCATCAACGCCGACGAAATCGAGATCATCATGGAGGAGCGCGGGCGCTAGTCCAGCAGAAAGGATCGCACATGAGCGATTATGCAGACCAAACGGTCGCCGTGCTGGCGGTCCAGGGCGCTTTTGCCGAGCACGAGGCAAGACTGTCCGAGCTGGGCGCACGTTGTATCGAGATGAGGCAGGCGGCCGATTTGCAGCAGAACTTTGACCGCCTGGTCCTCCCCGGCGGCGAGTCCACCGTTCAGGGCAAGTTACTTGCCGAGCTTGGTATGCTCGATGAGCTTCGCACCCGCATTGTTGAGGGCATGCCCGTCCTGGGCACCTGCGCCGGCTTGATTCTGTTGGCGCGCGATCTTGCCGCCCACGACGATAAGGGGACGCCGCGCTTGGCAACCATGGATGTGCTCGTTGAGCGCAATGCTTACGGCAGACAGCTCGGCAGCTTTCGCACCAAGGGGCAGGTAGGCGGTATCGACTGTGAGGTGTCGCTGACGTTTATCCGCGCGCCCCGCATCGTCGAAGTGCACGGCGACACTGAGGCCCTAGCCGAAGTCGACGGTCGCATCGTCGCCGCCCGCCAAGGCAACCAGCTCGGCGTCACCTTCCACCCCGAGCTCGACGAAGACACCCGCCTCCACGAACTGTTCCTGCAAATGTAGGCAGAATTTAAACGAGCGTGGATTTTCGGACATACAACAAATGAGAGTGGATAATCTCCCACTTTGAGCTTGAATGCAGGCTCAAACCGGGAGATTATCCACTCTCATGCTATGTAGTCGTTGGGGACGTTCTTAAACGACTAGTCAAACAAGAACGTCCCCAACGACCATATTGCGATAGACGACCACGTTTGCCCAGATAAAACCGACCAAAATAAACCTGTCCCTTTTTGGTAGGTTTGGATCAAGGCAACGCCGATGCTTTGGTACCGACAGACACTATGACCCAATCCGAGGGCACTAAAAAGATAGGAGCCCCCGCTCG